>Ga0210057_1010700_pt1 | contig 10322 bp, 12 predicted proteins | sample CryGeyCG2114_010_2_FD_183968 | JGI IMG/M metagenome (GOLD analysis project Ga0210057, IMG submission 183968) | Groundwater microbial communities from aquifer - Crystal Geyser CG10_big_fil_rev_8/21/14_0.10 (SPAdes) (version 2) | ecosystem: Environmental > Aquatic > Deep subsurface > Groundwater ...
TAGGAATATCCATTAGTTCTAACTTTTTTAAACCTACGGGCCTCGGTATATGCGTCTTGGCCTAGAACCAAAGTAACCCGCAATACACCTAGGTCGACCTCAATACTTCCAACCTTGGCTGCGGGACTTGGGGTCGAACCAAGGTCTTCGCCTCCAGAGGGCGACGTACTACCACTATACGATCCCGCAATTTTAATATTTTCTAAACCGTATCAAATTAAGAAACCTAAACACCTCTTCTTTTCTTGACAATTGGACCATGTCCCTACCTCCATGAGGATGAAACCCGAGCTTTAAAACAAGTCTGAATACATTTTCCAACATAGACACATTCCTATTTGCAAACTGAACTTTATATGTATATGTAGCTTTGTGAATTGAGTGTGAACCCTCCGCCTCATATAACCCTCGGAGGTACCTCACTATATAACTTTTCTTGCCCAAAATCCAGCTAGGTACAGTTATTTTCAGCTTACCACGAGGACTAAAAGGTATTCCCAAACGCTTACTTATTTCTTTTTCATAAATGCGTATTCTAATACAATTTGAAGCAGAATGAAGACTCGCCGTGGGTTTTCTTCCAAAAACTTTTTCTATAAGACCGGCATATCTTTTCACAAACATAGGATTATTTGAGTTAGAAAAAATTGATAATTCTTCTGTTCTTGGATATGGTCTGATGTGTCCATCACCTAAAATAACTCCAACCAGCTCCGCGAGATCTCCATCTTTTTTCAGGGGTAAGTACTCAGACTTTATCTTTCCCTCCATTTTCATTTTGTCTCTCCACACTTTGAAATTATCAAGTTTCCTCGACTTCATTGTTTCAGAAATTTTTTTTACTGAAAGGTTTGTATCTTTGGTCTGACCCTTATTCCAATTGCTAGGCATAAAAACATTATATCATATTTTCCTACCATTAGACGAATATCAAGTGGTCCGCAACAAAAAAATCGTCTTTTCAACGATTTTTTTGTTTGAAATAAAAAATTATGCCTTAAATCTTCAAAAACCTGCGTATGGCCACGAAGCTTGAAGTCACTCCAAGTAAGATTCCAATAAAGAAAAGCAGGAAAATAAATTGAATAATGTTGGATGCAAAATAGCTTATCAAACTAACACCAGGCATCAAAGATTCAATTTTGGGAGAAACAAAGAAGACTATCGGGTAAAACATTACCGTTACAATCACAGACGCCAAAGCTCCATACATTCCACCCTCAACTAAATAAGGGGCTTTGATGTGCCAATTGGAACCGCCGACTAAACGCATTATCTCTATTTCCTGCTTTTGACTATAAATAGTAAGTCGGACCGTATTGAAAGTAACAAGAACAGCAATCAATGCCAAAGCCATTGTGAGTAAGAATCCCCAATTTTGAAGTCCACCTGAAATAGTTAAGACCCTTGCAATGACCTGTTCGTTTTCGTAAAAATTTATCTTATCAACCAAACTTCTAAACTTATTTCCTTCAAGAAAAGTAACGATGGATGCATATTGAGTAGAATCCTCTGCTTTAACATTCAAAGACGCCTGCAAAGGATTCTCATCTAGCTCTGCCAATGAATCCTGAACCAAAGTATCTCCAGCATGTCTTTCTTTAAATTCATTCAATGCCTGATCTTTTGAAACATATTCAACGTTTTTTACAGTACCCAATAATTCAAGGTCACTCTTAACCATTGTTATCTCTTCTTCAGATGCATCATTTTTAAAATAAACACTGACATCAACTTTTTCCTCCAAGCCTGACACAACTTGCGATGCAAGATAATTTAAAGACATCAATCCGGAAAATAAAAACAAAACCAAAACCATAACTCCAGTAGTGCCCATGCTCAAATAGGAATTACGTTTAAAATTAGTCCACCCTACTTGAAAAATCCTCTGCAATGATTTTTTCATAAACCCTAAATCCTAATCTCTAAATCCTAAATAATTTTTAATTTAGAATTTTGATATTTGGATTTGTTTAGAAATTAGATATTAGATATTAGAAATTACATTTAAAAATTACTTCGTAATTTTTAAATGACATATTTACCATTTTCCACTTGATCCCTGACTATTTTGCCTTTTTCTATACTTATGACTCGTTTTCCTATAGCATTCACCACTTCCCTGTTGTGGGTGGCTAAAATAACCGTTGTGCCTAATTCATTTATCTTCATTAATAATTTTACCACGTCGTAGCTATTCACCAAATCCAAGTTTCCTGTCGGCTCATCAGCTAATATAATTCTTGGTCTATGTATCAATGCCCTAGCAATAGCTAAACGCTGTTTTTCTCCACCTGATAATTGATGCGGAAAACTCTTGAGCTTGTCTCCTAAACCCACAATTCCCAAAATCTTGGGAACATCAATTTCTATTTCATCTCTATCAGCGCCACAAACCTCCATGGCAAAGGCCACGTTTTCAAAAGCAGTTTTAGTTGAAAGAAGTTTAAAATCCTGATACACGGTTCCAATTTTCCTGCGAAGCAAAGGAATGGCATTGGAAGGAATCTGAGCTAGATTGACGCCGTCTAAAAGAATTTCTCCCTTGAAGGGGCTTATCTCGCGGGTCAAAAGACGAAGCAAGGTTGACTTGCCGGCGCCAGCCGGTCCGATGATGGAAACTAATTCTCCGTCTTTTATCTCTAAATTAACTCCGTTGAGTATTTCTACGCTCTCGTCGCCGTCATAAATTGTAGTAACGTTTTTAAATTCTATCAATTTAGTTAAAAGTTAAAAGTTTATAAAATTCGTAAAGTTATTTCTTTATGAACCTGATGAACTTTCAGACTTGATGAACTTATCGAGTTCTCCGTCAAGAACTCGATCCGGTTGGGACGACTTTATTCCAGTCCTATGGTCTTTAACCATCTGATAAGGATTCAGAACATAAGACCTGATTTGGCTTCCCCATTCTATCTCACGTTTTTCGGATTTTAATTCGGAAAGTTCTTTAATTTCTGCCTCCTCCATTTTCTGGGCGAGACGGGAAATAAGCACTTGCATAGCTTTTTCCTTGTTCTGACCCTGAGACCTTTCCGATTGAACAGCGATCGCGATTCCAGTAGGAATGTGAGTTATTCTTACAGCAGTCTCCAATTTATTTACATTCTGCCCACCCGCTCCAGACGAACGAAAAGTGTCTACTCTTAAATCCTTGGGGTTTATTTTTAAATCTTTACTAATTATCTCCGGAAGAACCTCAATCAAAGCGAATGAGGTATGTCGTAATCCTTTAGACGAAAATGGTGATATTCTCACAAGACGATGAACACCTGATTCTCCTTTCAGGGTGTTGTATGCGTTTTCACCTATTATCTCACAGACCGCATTCTTAATCCCCTTTTGTTCTCCGAATGATTGGCTAAGAACAGTAAAGCCCCAGCCCTTGTTCTGGGCATATCGCTGGTACATTCTCAAAAGCATTGCTGCCCAATCTTGAGCATCTACACCTCCGGCTCCTGAATAGACATATAAAAGAGCCTTATTGTGCTCGTAGTTCGCCACCTTTCTATTATATATTTTTATCAAGTATTTTCAAGAACAATTACATCCTTTGCGGTTTATATTGCCTAATGGCTTAATTTATGTTTAAATTTTAGACAATTTAGTACGTTTAAAACAAGGTGGGGCAACATGAATCCCAAAAACATACTCCGTCAAATTATGTGGCCGCTCTTAATAATATTAATCATCGCCTTGTTTCTTTGGATAAACACTGATACTAATTTCAAAACACTGATTTTCAGCGACTTAGTCAAAGAAGTAAATGCAACCACAATTAAAAAAATAGTATCAATAGAAGATTTTGAGTTTGCCAAGGACAAAGTCATGATGGGTAGCCAACGTTCTGTGGTGATATCTCGTGAAGAAAAATATCTCACCGCCGTTCATGAAGCCGGCCATGCTATAGTAGCATCCATAGTTCCCGAAGCCGATCCGGTTCATAAAGTTACAATAATCCCCCACGGATTAAGCATGGGATCAACATGGCAGCTTCCTGAAAACCGCCACAATTATTCAAAGACCTATTTGAAAAGTCAGCTGGCAATTTTGATGGCAGGCAGGTGCGCCGAAGAATTAGAACTGAAAGAATGTAGCACGGGAGCTTCAAACGATATTGAAAGAGCAACAGACATCAGCCGAGAAATGGTCTGTTCCTGGGGTATGTCGGAAAAATTGGGCCCCCGAAAGCTTGGCAGCAAAGGCGATAGTCCTTTCTTGGGAAAACAGTTAACAGGACTTGATTCAGATTATTCTCAGGCTACCGCTCAACAAGTTGATGAGGAGATGGGGGTATTGGTGACAGAGGCGCAAGCAACAGCCACTAGAATTCTGACCGAAAGAAAAACCGTTCTTCAGACGATGGCCAATGTTTTAATGGAAAAAGAAACAATAACCGGAGAAGAAGTAAAACAGATGTTGAGTTAATCCCGCAAAGCGGGATTTTTAATTGGAGCCGAAGGTGGGAATCGAACCCACATTTCTGCTTTACGAAAGCAATGTTCTGCCATTGAACTACTTCGGCATTCTTTGTATCAACAAACGGCCTTCTTGAGCTCTTTTGCTGGGAGCCCTATCGTTTCTACCATTTCCCTTATTTGATCCGGCATAAGTGACAGTCAATGAATCACAATTTGGACAAATCAAACGAAGATTACTCTCTACATTATTCCACCAATTGCCGTCAACATGGTCAGCAACTAACGGAACTTTCCCGGTTTTAATATTAAGCTTTGACCATCCACATAAACAACATTTATCTCCGAATTTCCTTCGTAAATATTTTTTAATATAAGAAGAAACCAAGCCTATACAATTTAATCCACACTCTTCTCCTTTCTTCCATTTTTCAATATGAAACTCATATTGATACTCCATTTGGCACGCATTACTGCAATATTTATAGTAAGCGCGATAAGGCTCTTTCCCGCAAATCGGACACTTTGGTCTTGGTTTCCTAAGATTAGGCATGAGTTAATTATACTCTATTTGCGGACCAATACAAAATTAAAAAGTGGATAGCAATTGAAAAAATACTAGTTGAGCTACTCTGACATATTAGGTCAAATATTTTACTTGTTATGTCAAAAATGCGTTTTTTACAACGCATTTTTTGATTTTTTGAGCGGGTGAAGGGAATCGAACCCTCGTCTATTGCTTGGGAAGCAATCGTACTACCACTGTACTACGCCCGCATTTTTAGATAATTCTCAACCCTTCTTCTTAAATAGCCACGACCAAATCCTGTTTTTAACTGCAGCTCTCTTTTTCGAGCATCAGTTTTATTTAGACATCCTTCAACATAAATAAGTTCTATTATATCAAAACTCTTTGTTGTTTTAACCGATTTGAGTTTATGGGCCAATAATCTTTTTTCAATATTATCAGTAGAACCAATATAAAAACTTTTTCTTTTCCTTAAACTATCTATACATAACAAAACATAAGTATAAAACATATTTTACTTGCCTGCCGAAAAGTCCTTTGGACTATTCAGGCAGGTCCGCCTAAATGCCCTATGGGCTTTTGGCGGAGGAAGCAATCGTACTACCACTGTACTACGCCCGCATTGCGCCTCCTGGACGCATTAGCCGATGAGGCTAATATCCGAGCAGATACAAAACCCACTTTTTGTGATTTGGCATTTTACTTAACAATTCATCAAAACTTACTGAATAAATCTCTTTCTTAACACTCTTGTCTTTATATACAAAAACCACCTCTTCTCCTTGAGCTTTATAATTTAACTTCAATCGGGCTTCTTTTTCAAGAAAATCAGAAGTTTTAAAATAAGCCAAAAATTTATTAAGGTACTCAGTGTCCTTTTGAACCTCCTGTATCTTGGCCTCAACGTTATCAATTTCTTTTTCAACTCTTATTTTTTGTAAATTGAGATTAATAGAAGAAAGAATGAGCCACAAAACAACAATACTAGCGAGGGCTGTAAATATTTTAGAATTTAGAAATTTCATCCCGTTAGAAGTTTTGCAAATCGTCCACCGCTTTGAAACAGTAGCAAGCTCACAAACTTTATATTACTTAAATGTATGTTATTCCCGTTAGGGTTCACCCCGTTAGAGGTCCAGCCTGCCCTTGGGCATGGCTGGCAGACGACCCATCAGAGGGCGTCTTACCTCTAACGGGGTTAACTTCTAACGGGATTCATGCTACCATGTTCGTATGTTAAATAAAAAAATAATTAGAATAGTCTGGATACTTATATCGCTATTGGTTACCATCTCTATGGTTGGATTCCTCCTCGTTCCTGCCTTTTACTAAATTGTATCTCGTAGCTTGTGTTTAGTATATAGTATCAAGAGATTTTATACGTTTTAACCCATTAATAAGCTTATTAACACCAATTGTCTGCTCTGCAATGTTTCTAAAGTCTTTTTGTTCTAAATAATTTAAGCCCCTAGAAATAACCAACTTATGTCCCTCTTTCCATGCATTTAGATCGGTAAATGATTTTATTTTATTTTTTATTTCTTCCATACAAGATACGAGATACTAGATACAAAATACTAACGTTTGAGCATCTTGAGAAATACATCTTGAGAAAGATTAACCCGACCGGTTTCCTTCATACGCTCTTTGCCCCTTTTCTGCTTCTTCCACAACTTCATTCTGCGGGTTATGTCTCCACCATACATATGCTGAGTAACATCTTTTTTCTTTGCCCGAATTGATTCAGAAGCAATTATTTTGCCACCAATAGCCGCCTGAATGGAGACCTCAAACATTTGAGGTGGCACCACTTCTTTCAATTTTGTAACCATTGCCCGTCCTTCTTGATAAGCTTTTTCTTTGGGAACTATTCTTGAGAAAGGCTCAACGAGATCTTTAGCAATCAAAATATCAAGCCGGACCAAATCCCCTTCTTGCATATCTTTAGGTTCATAGCTCATTGATGCATAGCCGGAAGAAACGCTCTTGAGCTTGTCATAAAAATCAGTAATGACTTCAGATAATGGCATTTCATATTTTAATAAAGCGGTTTCCTTACCCAAATAATCTGTTGCCTTATATACATTTCTAACACTGGCCATCAACTCCATCACACTACCCAAATATGTGGTTGGGGTAAGCACCTCAAGATAAACAATTGGCTCGGCAATTGATTTTATTCCGGAAAAATCCGGGAGCATTGCCGCCGAGCGTATTCTCAATTCTTCTCCATTCTGCATTTTGACAGTATACTCTACGGATGGGGATGAGATTATAAGTGATAATCCAAACTCTCTTCTCAGTCGCTCTGATATTATTTCAACATGAAGCATTCCCAAAAATCCAAGACGAAATCCTCGTCCTAATCCGGCGGATGACTCTGGCTCATAGACCAAAGAAGCGTCAGTTAATTTAAGCTTACCCAAGGCGTCTTTCAATAAATCATAGTCCTCACTTTTTTCAGGAAAGAAACTGGCAAAAACCATCGGACGCGGTTCTTTGTATCCCAGAAGAGGCTTAAATTCGAAATTCGAATTTAGAAATTCGAAATTAGTTATCGTATCCCCAACGCGTATTAATCCCGTGTCTTTAAGTCCAGTTGCGATATATCCAATCTCTCCTGACAACACACCAACATCTGAAGCAATCAAATTTGGCGAAAAATATCCTGCCTCCAATACATCAACTTTTGATTTTGTGGCAAAAGTCATAATCTTGTCTCCTTTTTTTATTGAACCCTCAAAAACTCTTATAAAAGCTAGAACACCTTTATATGCATCAAAAGTAGAATCAAAAATAAGAGCCTTGAGATTGGCACCGTCAGAAATTTTAGGAGGTGGGACAACATTAATGACCCTTTCCAGAACTTTCTCAACATTGGTTCCATTTTTAGCAGAGACTTCCAAAATTTCTTCCGGTTCACATGACAACAAGTACGCTAATTCTTCTCTAACTTGCTCAGTCCTTGCGTTGGGTAAATCAATTTTATTTAAAACTGGAATTATTTTAAGACCCTGTTGCTGGGCTAAATGTAAATTAGCCAAGGTTTGAGCCTGAATCCCTTTAGAAGCATCCACAAGCAAAATTGCCCCTTCAACCGCAGCCAAAGAGCGAGATACCTCATATGAAAAGTCCACATGCCCGGGAGTATCGATTAAGTTCAAAGTGTAAAGTTCAAAGTTAAAAGTGTACTGCATTCGGACTGGCTGAAGTTTTATCGTGATTCCCCTCTCCTGTTCAAGTTCCATGGTATCCAAATACTGCTCGTGCATTTTTCTTTTCTCAACGGTTTTGGTCAATTCCAAAAAACGATCCGCTAAGGTGGACTTGCCATGATCTATGTGAGCTATAATACAGAAATTGCGAATATTCATCCCGTACGAAGTAGCCCCGCCGAGGTCCTTCAGACTCGCGACTTTGTCGTGAGCGAGACTTCGTACGGGATTCATTGTTTTAAATTAAAAACCGAATGCCCACTACTGACACTCGGTAAAATAAGAACTATTCTGACAAGGGGAGGAATGATTCTTTTTTATGTCTACACTTATCACACATGCCAAAATGTTTGTTTCCAGCATCTACTAATTCCTTCTCCAAAATGTCAGGATTAAGAACCGAATTTCTTATAAATCCTTCTGTGAGATGCAATCCCTCAAAGATTCTTGAGGTGTCAGTGATACCAGCTTTTTCTTTAATACTTAAGCGCATTTTTCATTATTCCCATCAAAAATTTACCCTCATTTATCTTCAAAATACTTGAAAAAACACCAAAAGTCAAGATTCCAATTAACGATAGGATGATTATTTGATACAAACTTCCCACAAAATTTATGTCAAAATCTATGAAAATATCCACCAAAAACATGACAAGGACCATAATGACGCAAATATAAATTATTTTTAACAAATAAACTCCGATCTCTTTCAATGAGATGGTTTTAAGTCTAAATTTTAAAAAGATAATAAGGGTTAATGCGTTTAAAATTCCCGCCAAAGAAAACGCCAATGGAAGAGCAAAAATCCCAAGACTTGAAGAGAGATGCCATGCCAATAATATATTTATCCCAACCCCGAACATGCTGGCCACCACCGGAACAAAAGTATTCTGCATGGCATAAAATGATCTAGCCAAAAACGGAATAACACTCTGAGCGAAAACTCCTAACATGAAAAATCCCAGAACATTACCAGTTAACTCAACATCTCTAGGCGCAAACAATCCTGAACCCAAAATAATCCTGATCAAATCCGTTCTTAAATAAATCATCAAAAACGAAAGCGGCAAAACAATAAATAACACCTGACGCAAAGTTTTGTTTATTCTGTCTCCAAAAGCTTTTTTATTTTCCTCAAGTGCCTCTCGAGAAAGAGTTGGGAACGAAGCTACTGCCGTAGATATACCCACTAACGAAATCGGGAGATACTGAAAATTATTAGCAAAATTTAGAATCACCACACTTCCGGTTGATATGGTGGTTGCCATAGCATTTAATATTATCCAATTAATTTGAACTGCCGCTAAGCCAATAGTTCTTGGGATCATTAGTTTAAATATTTTTATCATTCCAGAATCACCATGGTTCCATATCTTTTTCCATTTAAAACCAATACCTCTCAATGCTGACAACTGAACAAGAAGATGAAGCAAAGCCCCCAACACCACACCCTCAGCCAAACCAAGCGGTCCAAACTTAGGAACCAAAAACATGGCGCCAAAAATTATCCCAAGATTGTACATTATTGGAGCAAGGGCGTATGCCAAGAATCTGTGGAAGACCTGAAGAACAGAGCCCACAACCACACTTATAGAAAAAATTATTGGACTAAAAAGCATGACTCTGGTAAAAAGAACCGCTAATTCTTTTTTATCCGGAGAAAATCCAGGAGCAATGATGCCGATAATCCACGGAGCGATTATTAATAAAATTCCAACAGTAGCAGTCATGGTGACCACGAGAATGTTCAAAAAATTATTTACAAGACCCCACTCTTCCCCATTTTTTCTGGACTGATATTCAATAAAAACAGGAATAAAAGCCGAGGACACCGCTCCCACCACCAGAAGATTGAAAACAAAATCGGGAATATTAAAAGAAATATAATAAACATCTAACAGGTCCGAGGCCCCGAAATGTGAGGCCAAAATTCTGTCCCTCAACACCCCAAGAACACGAGAAAGTAAACCCAAAAGAGCGAGCATTGCGCTCGCCCCCAACAAAGTCTTAGATTGCCGTGTCAGTATCATCTTGGACTAATTAACATATCCTTATCAAGGCGTCCATCAAAATAAGGTTTGCCATTCAAATAAAACTTAAAGTCTTTAATATCTAAGCCGGGTTGTTTTTGAACATAAAGCTTATAATCATCACCGGATG
>Ga0210057_1010704_pt1 | contig 10318 bp, 10 predicted proteins | sample CryGeyCG2114_010_2_FD_183968 | JGI IMG/M metagenome (GOLD analysis project Ga0210057, IMG submission 183968) | Groundwater microbial communities from aquifer - Crystal Geyser CG10_big_fil_rev_8/21/14_0.10 (SPAdes) (version 2) | ecosystem: Environmental > Aquatic > Deep subsurface > Groundwater ...
TAACGCTATTTATTCTATTTCAGTGAGTAAGTCTAATTTAAATCCTAGTGAATCATTTACTTGTAGTGTTACTACTCAAAGAGGAAATGAACCTGGAATTCATTGTGGTATTTCTAAAAATGATCAATGGGTAACTGGATGTGATTTCACTCACTGGTCAGGAAATACGGCTAAATTTACTTGTGTGGCACCATCTCAACCCGATCAATATAAAGTGGTTGGTTATAATTATGAATGTACAACTCCTGATAAAGTTACTTGGATAACTGTTCATTCAATAACTACAACTACTGTTCAATCTCAATGTCCTTTTGATTCGACTCAAGCAAGATTTCATACTAATTCACATACAAGATTAGAAAGTTATCTAACTGTAGATTTTGGTGAACAAGTTAAATCTGTCGGTGTACATAATCAAAATACTGGATCTGCTCCATGGAATGATATCAATCTAAGAATAACAGGACCAAATGGTTTTGTTAAAACATGTGATGTTCAATGTTGGTTTACACCACCATATTCAGGAACTTATTCACTTCATGTCACATCTGATGTAGGAACAGGATCTAAATGTGAAGATTGGGCAACATTAGTTGTAAGAGAACAATCTCAACCAACAACAACTACAACTATTCCAACAACTACTACAACAACTATACCACAATATTGCACTCCTAAATGGCAATGTGATGGTAATTGGCAATATTATTTGAATCAAGATTGTTCAAAATCAAATTGGAATTATTGTACTTATAGATGTCAAAGTGGACAATGTTTATCTCAACCAACAACAACTACAACTATTCCAACAACTACTACAACAACTATACCACAACAAAATTACTGTTATTTAGATATTTTTGTTTGGGATGAAGATTACGATGAAATCAACGCTAACATTTATGTAGATGGTTCATATAAAGGTTATGATGACCATTTAAATATTAGAGTAGACGAAGGTTCACATACAGTTAAAGCAGAAAAATCAAAATATCAATCGGATCAAGAGTATGTCTCATGTTGGAATGGAGAAACAAAAAGAGTAAATCTTTACTTAGAATATAATGAAGATAATTATGACATAAATGTCAAGGATATTGTTTTAGATCCAGAATTCCCAAAAAGATGTGAAATTGTTTTAGTAACAGTTCCAATTGAACTTAAAGAAGCAGAAAATTTTCCACAAGATGTTTATGTTAAAGCATACATTGATAGTAATTTAGAATACACAACAACTATTCGATATTATGACGAAGAAACAAGAGTGTTTAAATTCAGTTTTGATACTTGTAATTATAACATAGGAACTCATTCCATAAGAGTAGAAGCAAGAATAGATAGTGTTAGTGATAGTTCATACAAAAGTTTTACAATAACTGATGACCACTTGTATCCTGATTATAAGAACCATTGTTTAGATGTTGAAAAAATATGGACTAACAAACCAATTCAACCTGATGAGGATGTTAGAGTATATGTTAAAATTACTAACTGTGGAACAGAAACTGAATCAGAAATAAGGGGAAATCTAGAAGCATTTGGATTTATAGTTTCTGATGGTATGTTTAATCTCCCAGAAGGCGGATCACAAGAAGTTAGTTTTAATTTGCATATTCCAGAAGCGGCTGCTGGAACTGAATCATTTGTTGTCAGATTTTGGAATAGATATACATCAGATATTCTCATAAAAGATTTTGTTGTTTATACTGGCATTCCAATAATTGAGATAGAACCAGTTCAAAAAGTTCAAAAAGGTAAACTAGAAAAAATTGAATTTGATGTAATAAATGTTGGAGATGTTACAGATACTTTTAGTCTTGAGTTATCAGGTTATGCTAGCAACTGGATGACTGGATTATCACCTGAGATAACACTAGAACCAGATCAAAGAAAAACTGTGGAAGTTTATGTTAATGTTCCTGAAGGGGTTGGAAAAGGAGATTATCAATTTACAGTATCATCTTATGGTTCACCAAGATATGCAGTCACTTCAACACTAAGAGTTGTAGATGGATTTAATTGGAATTTATTGACAGGAATGTTTGTTATTGTTGGATGGTTACCTTGGTTGTTATTGTTATTATTAGCTTTGCTATTATTTTTACTTTGGTTCTTATTTGGAAGAAGAAGTAAAAGAAGTGGCGGAGCAGAAGGAGACGTTAAAAGATTCTTTAAGTTTGATGACTGTTGTTAGATTATTGAATTCTTAATCTATTTTTATTATCCCAAAGCCCTTTTACAAAAATGGGAAAAATCTTCCTTCCGGTTATAAATGCTGAAATAGTATATAACATCCAAGGTCCTACAATAGGAATAGGGGAAAGTATTATTATTAGATTTGAATGTGGATTTCTCTCGTTTGGATGGGTTTTTTCATATGTTTTTCTTAGATAAGATACCACAAGTGGTCTTGTTATAATACCATGAGGAAATGGTAAGGGTACAGGTGAAAACCCAGCTGATAAAACGCATAATAAACCTAAAAAATATTCTTTACTTTGCTCAAAATTTTTTAGATATAAATCATATAGATCTGAATTGCCGTATTTTTCTATACCATAATTGAGACATTCTAATAGAAAATGATCTGTTCTATTCGGGATTTCTCTTATTCTTTCGTACATATTTTTTACATAATCTCTCAGAAAAGACATAAAGTTATGGTTAATTTTAATTTATTTAAGCCTCATTCGGGCTATTATATCAGAGTTAGAGCCTTTTATAATTAATTAGGTTTTAGTTGTATTTGTAGTTTTAAGGATAAATTAAGTAAAAATAGTATGAAATCTAGATCTCAAAAATGATAGATTTGGAGAAGAAAGGAAACAACATAAAGTTTATCATAACTTTCTTGTCGAGAATTTTGAGGGAGAAGTTACACTTTCTGAGGAACATGACGATTACAAATGGGTGACAAAAGAGGAAGTTCTCGAATTTCGATAATCTTGGGATAGACACATTAGAAGTTTTGGAGAGAATAGATATTAATCTTTAATTATCGTCTATTAATCTTATTTGGTAGATTACATGAAGAAAGTAAAAATAATAGGAAAATATGATAAAATATGCAATGGTCCTTTTGTAGATAGTGATTTGAATGATATTAATATTGTTATATATCAATATAAGAATGGAAAAACCCAAATAACAGGATGTCCTTTTTATGACCCTGAAAATGGAACATGCAGCGAAATTCAAAATGATCATATGGGCAGAACATGTAGTTGGCATGTTGAAGCTTATGCAGATTCTGTGAAACCATCTGAACCTATTCGTCGCCCTAGAAGACCACTTATTTGGATACCTATTGAATAATAGCCAATTTAAATCTTTTTATAACTTTTAGGATATTTCCTTTCCCTTTTTTTTCTTGGGAATTTAATTTCCGCATTTGTAAATATTTCTCATAACTTTCAAGCATTCCTTCGTTGGATACATTTCTCCTATTTTTTTTATTACAGTTAGAATATCCAGAAACAAAGAACTTCTTTAGGAAATTGGTAATTCCTATCTTTGATGTGTATAATAAAATATTTTGTGATTGTTATTCTAGAAAACCCTTATATTGCTCATAAAATCTTCTTGTCTCTTCAATTTGACTTCTAACTTTTGATGGATCTAACTCCAAACCATCCCTATATCTTTTTATATCTCTTCTATTTTCCATGAATAATCTATGTTCAGGGGTCTCTGGTTGAGTGGATAGTAGAAAGCTCAAGTCAATTACTTTTCCTCTTTGTTTCATGATTTTTGTTGCTATTAAATAACCAATTGAAAAACCAAGATTTGTTACTGAATCCCCAAGATAATGTTTGGTTAGATTCGACACATCTTCCATTCTTATCTGTGCTTGTGAGTTTTCTAAAACAACTCTAAAATATTCTGATGTTTCTGGTCTAGTTTTGTGCCAGTCTGATCTTTGATGAAATTCAAAACATTGAAGTCCAAAAACAGACACATCAAAAGCATATAGACCTTCTGAAAAATTGAATAACACTGATTCCCGTCCAGGCCTAGATCCGAATATAGATTCTCTTGCTTTTTCCAGATATGGTTGATTTGTCAAGTAAAATCTAGTTGTTGTTAATGCACTTCCAAGATTATAATCATGATGTTCAATTCTATAATCCACATCATCCAGTCTTTTTAGGCTAATATCAATAGGTTTTCCTAATATTCTTGAAATTCTTCTTAATTCTTCTTTAATTTCTTCCATTCTTTGTTCATCTTCAACTACTAAAAGAATGTCAATATCTCTTACCAAAGATCCATAAACCAAACCAGAATGAACTAATTTTCCCAGAGGCTCAAGTTCTTTTTGAACATCCATCATAATACGAATCTAATCAATTAGACTTAAATCTCTATTTTTTCGTATGGAAATCATGGTTAGGACGTTGATACAAGATGAAGATGCTTTGATGTGGTACCAAAGAATTGAGATGCCTTTAAGTGAAACTAGAGTATATTTGTCACAACCTTTCAGAACAAGGGCTAGATTGTTCAATCCAGGTGGTGTCTTTTTCCCAAGAAATCTTACTGGTTATGTTTTTGCAGATGGAGCACCATATTTGGAGATTTTGCGTAGATATATTCACGAAAGTTCCCATGGTTCATTTTTTGAAAATACTAATTCAGGAGGAAATATAGTCACTGCTGATAGAAATGTTTATGAAAAAGAATCAGAATTATTTGATGGTCCAATAGATGGCAGAGAGATAGTTGTCGTAACTCAAGATGATATAAAAAATCCAACTAGATCATCTTTTTCAGAAGCTAAAAAAGTAAATAAAGAATTAACTTTTCAAGAAGGAGTTGAGTATCACTTAGTTGGTGTTGAGGATTTTGGTATTTATCTAGATTTGGTTGAAAGATTAGAAAGATTCATGGATTATTCAGAAGGTTATATTGAAGGTTTTGCTCTGATATTTGAAGAAGAATTTCTTGGTTTTTCACGAGATCTTAGATTATTACCTGAAGTTTTAGGAAGATGTTATATGGAATTGGATGAGCTTAGGGAAAGAGATTTCAGATATTTAGTAGAATTCCTCAAAAATTTGAAAGAAAGTAAGTTATAAATTTCTATTTATTTAAAAATCTAGTGGTGAGATAATAGAATATAGAACTCCTTCTATAAGAGAGTTGAGCAGAGGTACATACAGTGTCAGTGGTTCCAGTGCAGCGCAGTTGTATACAGATATTATAATAACTGATCCCTGTACACCATCCTTGGAATCTTGGAGGGATCCGCTTAGGCCTACTAGTGAATTTGGATTAGGACCAGGATACGCAACATCATTAGGTAGTGGATTATATGATAGATTTAGATATGATCCAAATTTGGATGACCATTTTTCAGGGGGACCGCATATAAATGAAGAGGTAGTATTGAAAAAAAAATTAGGACCTAATGAAAAACTCAGTGGAACACATATACCAACAGAAAAATAAAAATTGTTTTATTTTTTTCTTTTTTTAAATGAGGTATTCAAATGACAATCAACAAAAAATTGAAAATGTTAAGCATAAAAAATTTAGAAGATAGAATAGCTTTAAAACTCCCTAAAATAGATAATTTCCATAGTTTTTTAATGAAATTTTTAAAAGATTTGAAATTTCCTTCTGAAAAAATATTAAAATTTGATAGATTATTCAATGAGACTTGGGATAGTTATTTTTTTGAAAAATACGATGGTTATGAAATAGACTTATTTGTTGATGAAGATTATGTGATGGTTGTTTTGAGATTTCCAAAGAATGAAAAGAAAAAAATAATGAAAATTATTCATAATAATTTCTTCTTCCCAGACGAAGAGATAAAAGATGCATTAATTAAAATAGAAGTTGATGATGCCACGTAAATTTCCCTAACAATAACATATATGAATTTTAAGATTCTGAGAAAATATAGAGAAAAATGTTATTAGGAGAGATAAATTCTTACGAATCGATGAAAGAGAAATTAATCTATCCATATTTACCAACTGGAAGGCAGTGTGATGTACTTTGCCATATATTTGAATCTTTTGCAGATATTCCTGTGAGAAAGGTATTGGATATTGGTTGCGGGCATGGAAGGCATTCATTAGAATTAGCAGGAAGAGGATATGATGTATTAGGAATAGATACATCGGAGAAGGCTATTAAGATATGCAATGACAAAAAAGAAGTTGAAAATAACCCAAGATTTCTGGTTTGTGATATGAGAAGAATGGAGTTTATGGGAAATTTTGATACTGTATTCTTACATAATTCAACAATTGGGTATATTTTGGGTGAAGATGAAGTAACTCAAATATTCGCTAGTATACATAGTTTTGTCAACGATGGCGGTGTGTTTGTTTTTGACTACTTTTACCCCATGAACTTGGTAAGAAATGGCCTATATAGACCAGAATTGACTCTGCACCTTGATGTGGATGGATTACAGTTGACCAAAGACTCTAGACATGAAATTGATTTAGAAAAACAGATTCATCATGAAAGAAGTACTTATACCATGACTGATGGGAAGTCTTCTGTGAGTTTTCAAGCAGAAGAAATCTTGAGATATTATGAACCTAGGCAGATATGTGAATTATTGAGAAGGTCTAGATTTGGTGAAGTTTATATTTACGATAGAGATAGGTATGGTCAAATAGATGATCAAACAAATGGGTTTCTTGTCATAGCGAAAAAATCTCATTATTAGGGTCCAAAGCCTTTCAGACATCCTCAATCATATTTTTCAAAAAAGCAATTAAATCAAATATTTTTTTCCAAATAAGCACTAAATCTCTTATTTTTCCAAAAAAAAACTTCAGGAGAGCCTCATCCGAGACTTGAACTCGGGACCCCTACCTTACCAAGGTAGTACTCTAACCAACTGAGCTAATGAGGCATTAATCTTTTAATATGTTTGGAATTTGAAAAATATATCTCTTTAACCCATTTTCTAAAATTTGAATGACCATATAGTTCTACAAAATAAGATTTTGAACTATTTTTATACGTCTTTTTTCCTTTTGATTCTCGTCTACATGGATTAAAATTCAGGTCTTTTAGTAGGCAATATAATTGGTTTGATAATTCTTTACTTGTTATTTGAATTGTTAATCTTGGATAAGGTTTTTTATAATTTTTTCTTTTATCCCAGAAAACTGAACCATCAGCATCAAAGATACCTTTTACAACACTTTTTATCAATTTACTATTTTTTAAAAGAAATTCAGGTATCTTCACTCTGTCAGATTTTTTTCCAGTGGGGAGTTTCCATTCATTGACAAGTATTTCATATATTCTTTTTGAATAATAAGTTAATCTCAGTGCCCTTTGTCTAACTGTTAGATGTGGGGTTACCTTTCCAAAAATATCCTTAACTAACGGAATTAAAAAATTTTCATAATATTCTCGTTCATCTGTTTGATGGCCAGTAAATTGTATCATTCTAATTCTATTGTATTTTCCTGCAAATCCATCCCCAATAAAAAAACCAATGAATTCAGCTATTTTTTCATCAACTTTCATTGAATCATCATTAATTAATATTCTGGTTATTATCCATATCTATCTTTGGGAAGGGGGTATAGTTTTAATGAAAAATGTTATATAGAATTAAATCAGATTTTTAACCTTTCGCCACATATTTCTTAGAACAAAACCCTTTAAAATCACAATAATCACATAATTTAGTCTTGTTTTTCGGGAATTCATCAGGAACAGGCTTCTTAGTTCTTATTTCTTTAACATCTTGTTTGATCTCTTCTACATCCGCTTCTGTAATAGGATAGTAAACGCTCTCACCCGTTCTTAGATAATAGAAAGATATATGCTTCGGGAGTTCGTTAAAACTCTCTTTCCAGAGGTAAGCATAAGCTTTTCCTTGCTTCAGGTGAGACTTTGGAATGTAGTGAGGAAGAGGGCATTTGGATGTTTTATAGTCAACTATTGCTATTCCTTTGCCAAATATACTTAGTGTCTTGTCAATTATACCAGACATATTGTTGTCATCTAAATTTATTTTTAACTCCCTGTCCTTAGGATAGAAAAAGGTTCTAAGTTCTTTCTCATACCATCTTGATGATTTGTCCATTGTAATTAGTTTTTCCGAAAGGGAGAATGATAGTCTAGCCGCATAAAAGTCAAGAAATCGTTTGGTTTCCTTATAATCCTTTTTCTTCTTCTCTTCCGAGCCAAAACAATCGTTATAACTTTTACCTATTAGATTCCATTCTGTATCTAGGAGTGAGAATAAGACTTTTTTGAACCGTTGCCAAAGGATTTGCCATTCTGCATCTTGAATGTCGGCAATATTGACATAGTTGAAGAAATGATCTAGGACTTTATGTGTGATTGTTCCCCTGACCATTGCAGAAGTAGGTTTTTCTGGTATTTTTCGGATATAAATGTAGAAGAATTTTCTTGGACAGTTGTAGTAGGTAGCTATAGCTGTTGGTGATAGGCGTATGTTGTTCTTATTTTCTAGGAATTGATTAATTGGTGTCATGAGATATTATTGGGGATTGTTGGATTTATTGATTTGGTCTATCATAGTGAAAATGAGAATTAATTTAATCCCTGATAATAATTTCTCCTTTGCCATAAGGCACAATCTTCTGCAACTCATCTAAATTGATAATAATCTTAGTTTTAATCTTCTCAAATAATTCCTTAGCAGAACTTTCACCAGGACTAATTTCTATCCATGAATCACAGATTTTTTTGACCATACTAGTAGAACCATAGATTATTTCCTCACCTTTATTACCAACAGCAATTCTAATAGGAATTTGTCTAATCCACTCTCTTTCTCCATAAATCATAAAACTACCCTGAGGCAATCCACCTTCCTTCTTGACCTGATCTGTGGTAATATAGTAAACATCTACAAGCGATATTCCGATTTTCCATGCCTTAGAATAAGCACTACAAAACTCAGCAGCCTCTTGAATTGTAGATTTAGGTATTTCCTTTTTATCTGGGTTTTTAACAAGTGTAAATGGTGATCCTGTAATATCTGTGTGAAAGACTAAATCATCTTTTTTCATATACTTTCTGATTAATCTCTCATTAGTTTTAGCATCTTTTCCTGAGACAACTAGAAATCCATCTGAAGAATTAAACCATCTGAATTGATCATGCCATTGTTTGGGTTTCTTCTCAACTTGCTTTTCTCTTTCTTTTTTTTCTTCTTTAACTTTCTTTTTCTCAATCTCTTTTCCTGATTTTTCTATCCCTTCAATCTTTGATTTCATCTTCTTCGCGAGATTATAATAACTATTAGCATTTTCTTCCAGAGATTTTTTGTAATTAATTGGAATGTTTTTTATTAGAACTTCAGTTTTATTTTCAGAGAATTTAACTTGAAGTCTTTCCTCGATTTCTTCTTGTGATATATTTTGATTTTGCAGTTCACGCAATCTTGTCAATTTGTTGTCAAATATAGCATAACTATCGTAGATTGATTCAGCATATATTCGGTAAGTGTTTTCCATCTTTACAAATTCTTCCATTTTTTTCTCTTGAGATTTTTTTATAACTTCAATTTTTTTCTTAACATCACTTTTAAAAAGTTCAATTTCTTTCAGATGTTTTTCAAATTCTTTCTCCAGATTTTCATTGATATTATCTAATTCAGGAAATTCTTTGTTTATTTTTTTTATAAACTCGTAGATCTTGTCAGCATCTTCTTTGTTTTTCGAGTTTTTTTCTATACCAATCTTCTCGCAAATCTTTTCCGCAAACTCACCACCAAAACCAAAATCTTTTGCAAGAATTTTTACAATCTCTTTCTGCCCAAAATAGAATCTAATGTCTTCAACATTAAGTTTGAATGGGTTGATTGATGAAGGTGGGTAATCATATTCATATTTCGGTCTAATTTTTCGAGTAGCCCATGATCTCATCTCAGTTGCGTAAATAATCTTATTATCTAATCTACTAACAAGTATGAGATTCCCTTTACCAAATATTTCAATTATTAATATATAATCCTGTGTTTGAATCTCAACTACTCTATCGAATTCATGCTGTTCTATGTTTTGAATAATTTGACCTGTTAAGTGTTTTCTAAGAATATTACAAAAATCTTCTTTAGATTCTCCTTCATAGTTCTTCTTAGTTAAAAATAAAGCCTTGTCAGGAACAATTATTAGATAAATTTTCTTCTTATTTTCATACAATTCAAATGAGTAAGCATCCTTAACTTGCTTCACTTTTTGTATTTTCTTCCCCTGAATCTCTTTCAGGTTCTTCATCAGGAATTTCAGTTCCAGGCTGCTGACTTGTTTCATCATTTATCACTACTTTTAAACTTTCCTGTATATCTATTAAACTTTTA
>Ga0210057_1010707_pt1 | contig 10316 bp, 8 predicted proteins | sample CryGeyCG2114_010_2_FD_183968 | JGI IMG/M metagenome (GOLD analysis project Ga0210057, IMG submission 183968) | Groundwater microbial communities from aquifer - Crystal Geyser CG10_big_fil_rev_8/21/14_0.10 (SPAdes) (version 2) | ecosystem: Environmental > Aquatic > Deep subsurface > Groundwater ...
TTTTATCCGGAGCTCTTGAAGGAAGCAGGGTGTGATGTGGTCGAACATTATGTGGAAGTAGACCCTAGTTACCCGCACTATACGGCAAATCCTGACGGAACAGAGATGATGGAGGACACAGGGAAGCAAACGGTTGCAAACAAGTGTGATTTTGGGTTTGCTTTTGATGGGGATGGGGACAGGCTGGGGATAGTAGACGAAAAAGGTCAAACTATTTGGCCTGATAGATACGTAATACTTTTATCCCGCTTAGTTCTTTCAAAAAAACCGGGGGCAAAAATCGTATTTGATGTAAAAGTTTCTGAAGCACTACCTGAGGATATAAAAGCACATGGCGGAGTTCCCATTATGTGGAAAACAGGCCATTCCTATATTAAAGCAAAACTTCAGGAGGAAAAAGCGGCAATGGCAGGAGAGATGAGCGGCCACATTTTTTTCGTTGAGGATTTTTATGGTTTTGACGATGCTGCCTTTGCGGCGCTTAAGTTTCTGGAGTTCATGTCCACGCAAGACAAGCCACTTTCAGAGATTATCGCAGATACTCCTTACTATATTTCAACCCCTACAATTCAAGTAAAGACTACTGATGAGGATAAATACGATATAGTTGATGCCTTAGTAAAAGAGTTTAAAGATGAGGGTTACAATGTAAATGATATAAATGGAGCCAGAGTTTATACAGACGACGGGTGGGGACTTGTTCGCGCGTCTTCAAATACACCGACTTTGGTTTTGCGTTTTGAGTCAAAAACTGACGAAGGATTAGAAAAAATTAAGAAGCTGTTTAAGGATAAATTAGATAAATTCGAAAAAGTAAGTAAAGAGTGGGACTCTACAGGCCATTAGATTTTTTAATTATGAATCCCTTAGATAAATCAAATTTTAGGCAGATGCTTTTGGATAGCCCCGGACAATTCGCAACCGGATTTGAAGTTGCGGATGGAATAAAAGTCGATGGGGAGTTTAAGTCAATCATGATTTCCGGCATGGGGGGGTCAGCCCTTCCCGGAAATATATTAAGAGTTTATCTAAGTGGGCTATTTAAAGAAAATCCTGAAGCAAAAAGGCTCGAGGTTTACCAAAACAGATTTTATTCATTGCCCCATGAAGCATACAATAATTGCCTAAATTTTCTTATGTCCTACTCCGGAAATACTGAAGAGACCATAGAGTCATTTCAAGAAGTTTTAGATAATAAACTGCATGCAATAGGCGTCAGTAGCGGGGGGGAAATCGAGCAAATGTGTAAGGATAACAATATACCGCACATAAAACTTCCTATACCTTATGAGAATTTCCAGCCTCGTCTTGGAACCGGATATTTTTTTGGAGCACTTGTTCAGGTGCTTATAAATCAAGGTTTAATCCCCGATACTAGGAATCAGATTCTTGAGACGGCTGTAAAATTAAAAGAAAACATAAGATCTTTTGAAGAAAGAGGAAAAGCTTTAGCCCAAAAAATAAAAGGTAAAACGCCGGTTTTTTACACATCTACTAAATTTAAGCCGATTGCCATGGTTTGGAAAATTATGATGAATGAAAATGGTAAAACTCCTGCTTTTTGGAATTTCTTTCCCGAGCTTAATCATAACGAGATGAACGGGTTTGTCACGCGTCAGGGCGAATTTATTGCTGTTATGCTTCGTGACCCCAAGGACCACCCTCGAAACTATAAAAGATTTGAAGTAACCGCGAAAATTTTTACGGACGAAGGCATGGAATTCGAATTGATCGATTATGAAGAAGGGGATATCTTTTACAAAATGTTTTCGTCAATCCTTCTGGGCGGATTTACTTCTTATTATCTAGCGCTTTCTTATGGAAATGACCCTACGCCAGTGGACCTGGTAGAGAAATTCAAAAAACTTTTGGAAGAATGATCTGGTTCGCTATATTGACTAAGCTTAATAAGTTTGTAAGAATGTAAATATTATGACAACTAAAGACCTTAAACAAATAGAGGAACTACTTGATAAAAAAAACTTTGCCACTAAAGATGACCTTAAAGGTTTTGCCACTAAAGATGACCTTAAAGGTTTTGCCACTAAAGATGACCTTAAAAACTTTGCGACAAAAGACGACGTAGGCAGAATAGTTAGAGCGGAGCTCGAAGCTTATCCAACCAAAAATTATCTTGACAAAAGGTTAACAGAATTAAAGGATGATCTTGAAACTACAATAGGAATCCATGGCGCGGCAATTCTTGAAGCGGTAAGTTTATCAGTCCCTACGAAAGATGAGGTTTTAGAAATAAGAAAAAAAATATTAAAACTAAAATCAGGCTTAAAAGTTTCATAGTTGACTAGATTTCTTCTTGCAATTCGCCTTCAAATTCTCCACAATGTAGTTATATGGTAACTGCCCATGATTTAGTAGTGTGGTTCTATGATATAGATAAAAGCGATGTTTACTATGTAGGAGGCAAAAATGCGAATTTAGGTGAAATGATAGAAGCAGGATTCCCTGTTCCCGAAGGATTTGCCGTAACGACCACTGCCTATCGCCGGTTTCTTAAAGAAAATAGCTTGGATGAAAAAATTAAGCACCTTATTGGCACTGTTAACTTTAGTAACAGCGAATCTCTTAACCAGGTAAGCTCTCATATTAAATCTTTAATAAAAAAAGCTGTTGTTCCTGATGATATAGCAAGAGAAGTTTTTTCATTCTACAACAAAATGACAAAAAAATATGACGCTCCGTTTGTGGCGATAAGGTCGAGTGCGACTTCTGAAGATTCAAAGACCGCGTCTTTTGCCGGCCAGCAGGAGACTTTTCTAAATGTAAAAGGAGAGTCTGCCGTAATTGACACAATTAGGGAAGCGTGGGCGTCGCTATTTGAAGCACGCGCGATGTTTTACAGGCACGACGCAAATCTTGACCAGGTAAAGGTCGGAATTTCTCTTGCTGTCCAAAAAATGGTACAGTCTGATACTAGCGGCGTGATGTTTACCGCGGATCCGGTTACAAATAATAGGGAAAGGATAGTTATCGAGGCAATTTACGGCCTAGGGGAATATATAGTACAGGGAAGGGTAACTCCCGACCACTATGAAATAAATAAAAGCGATTTAAAAATAGTTGGGAAAAATGCCGTTAGCCAGTCAATAATGCTTGCGTATAAAAGCGGCGAGAATAAAAGAGTATTCGTTCCTGAAAAAATGCGCTCAAAACAAAAGATTAGCGATGAAACTATTAAAAGACTTGCCGAGCTTGCCAAAAAAATTGAGGAACATTATTATTTCCCTCAGGATATAGAGTGGGCCGTTGAAAAAAGTAAGGTCTACATTGTGCAAACAAGGCCGATAACTACGCTTGGTAAAAAAGCTAAGGGTGGAAATGAAAAGACCGCCGCCGCTAAAAAGACTCCGGGAAAGGCAATTTTGATAGGCGATGCTGCATGCCCGGGTATAGGCATAGGGAAGGTTAGGCTAATACATTCTCTTAAAGATATCGCAAAGGTTGAAAAAGGCGACGTCTTGGTTGCGCCGATGACAAATCCGGATTATGTTCCCGCAATGAGAAAGGCGAGTGCTATTGTTACTGAAAGAGGAGGGAGAACGTCTCACGCAGCCATTGTCTCGCGAGAATTCGGAATTCCAGCCATAGTCGGCGCCGCACGAGCCATGGAAATTCTCAAGGAAAATCAAATAATAACTGTAAATGGAGCAAAAGGTGAAGTATATGAAGGAAGCATAGCAATCGAAAAAAAAGGTGTTGAGAAGGAAGAAGAAATTAAAACAGCAACAAATATATATGTAAATATTTCTGAGCCGGAGCTGGCAAGGGAGACTGCATCCCTAAATGTCGATGGAGTAGGGCTCCTAAGAGCCGAGTTTATGATTGCGCAAATCGGAATTCATCCTAAAAAACTCATTGAAGAGAAACGGGGAAAGTTTTTTATAGAAAAGATGTCAGAGTCTCTTGAAACTATCTGTGCGGCTTTTTACCCAAGGCCGATAATTTATAGAACTACGGACTTTAAGACAAACGAATACAGAAATCTTGTGGGAGGAAAGCAATATGAGCCTATTGAAAGCAATCCTATGCTCGGATTTAGAGGAGCATACCGATACATTCACGATCCGAGAGTTTTTAGCTTAGAACTTGAAGCTATAAGATTTATACGCGAAAAGAAAGACTTTAGCAACCTTCATATTATGCTTCCTTTTGTAAGAACCGTTAACGAGCTGAAAGAGGTAAAAAGGATAATTTCTGCTTCCGGACTCAGGCGGTCTAACTTATTCAAGCTTTATATGATGGTAGAGATTCCCTCAAATGTTATATTAATAGATAAGTTTATCGCGGAGGGAATCGACGGGGTTTCTATAGGCTCAAATGATTTGACTATGCTAACTTTAGGAATTGATAGGGATAATGAAGAGGTGGCGCCGGAATTTGATGAGCGCAATGACGCGCTTCTTTGGTCTTACGAAAGAGTTATAAATTTTGCTAAAAAACACAAAATAACCTCATCGATATGCGGGCAGGCGCCATCGAATTTTCCTGATTTGGTCGAAAAATTAGTAAATTACGGTATTACAACAATATCTGTTTCCCCTGACGCGGTAGCTCATACAAGAGAAGTAGTATTTAAAGCAGAGCATAAAATTATTAAAGGTTATGGCTAAAATAGAAAAAATCACAGCTAGGGAAATATTTGACTCCAGGGGAAATCCTACTGTGGAGTCAACTGTGTACTTATCAGACGGTACGGTTGCGGCTTCTTCTGTACCTTCGGGTGCTTCTCGGGGCACTTATGAAGCACACGAGCTTCGCGACGGAGATCAGGCGAGATTTAACGGAAAAGGCGTTCTAAAGGCCGTTGAGAGCGTTAATTCGGTAATAGGCCCCGCAATAGTTGGAATGGAGGCAGGAGAACAGCAAAAGATTGATAAAAAGATGATAGAGCTTGACGGCACGCAGAATAAAAGCGCTTTGGGAGGAAATGCAATACTTTCCATATCCCAGGCAGTTGCTAAGGTCTCCGCAAAAAGTTCACTTCTACCTCTGCCTGTATATCTGAGGCAGTTTGTTTCATTTCATATGGAAGGGAATAAAATCCCGACGCCTCTTTTTAACATGGTCGAGGGAGGAAAACACGCGGACAACGGACTGGATTTTCAGGAATTCCTGGTAATACCGGCCACGTCATTCAGTTTTAGTGCCAGCCTTCAAATAGGAATTGACATCTACAACGCGCTGAAAGAATATTTAAAAGCCGGAAATTTTTCTACTAATGTCGCTGACGAAGCGGGATTTGCCCCGAATTTCGGTTCAAATATTGATGCTTTAAAAAATCTTAAATCGGCAATAGAGACTACTCCTTATGGTTTTTCCAAAGACGTTTTTCTAGGTTTAGACGTTGCTGCAAATGAGATTGTCTCCAGCAGAAAATATATTATTAAGGATAAAAGCGGCGAAATAGGGCACGATGAGCTTTTGACCTACTATAAATCAATAGTGCCTGAATATTCAATAATATATCTTGAAGATCCTTTTGCAGAAGACGATTGGGATGCTTGGAAAGCTATATATCAGGAGCTCGGAGGAAGCACTCTTATCGTGGGAGACGATTTAACCAGCACAAATCCTTATAGGCTTCAAACAGCTCTTAACAACAATGTAATAAACGCGATGATTATAAAACCAAATCAAATAGGAACGATTACGGAGGCATTAGCGGTTTGTGAAATTGCCAAATACAAAAATCTAAAAATTATAGTTTCCCACAGAAGCGGGGAAACGGCGGACGACTTTATTGCTGATTTCGCAGTAGCAGTAGGGGCGGATTACGCGAAATTTGGCGCGCCCTCACACGAGAGAATTATTAAATATAACAGACTTTTAGAAATTGAGCAGGAGCTTTCAAAACTTAATTTAATTTAGCTTTGGGATTAAAACACAAAGTAAATTCTCCTTTAGGCTTTCTTGAATTATAAATTTTCAGATGCTCTGAAATTTTCAAACAAGTATTCTCTTCAAATTTTTTTGTCAGCTCTCTTGAAACAGATACGTAAATATCACCAAAGACTTCACCCAAAAGTTCGAGTGTTTTTACTATCCTATGGGGTGATTCATAAATAATTACCGTCCGTTTTGAATTCATAAATTCAAAAAGAATTCTTTTTCCCTTTTCTATAGATTTTGGCAGAAAGCCCAGAAATGTAAATGAGTTAGTGGGTAAACTGGACACAACAAGCGCCGCAAGGAGTGCCGATGCTCCCGGCACGGGTATTACATTATTGCCTTTCTTAATAGCCTCGCGGATAAACTTATACCCTGGATCCGAGACCAGTGGAGTTCCCGCATCCGAAACTAAAGATACCTTTTCAAAAAAGTTTATTTGATTCAGCAGTTCGGACAATTTTGTATCTTCATTATATTCATTCAAGACAAATAGCTTTTGAGGGATAATATTATATTTATCTAGGATTTTTTTAGTTACTCGTGTGTCCTCACAAACTATAACTTCAGAACTCTGCAGCACTTCTATTGCGCGCAGTGTTATGTCTTCTAAGTTCCCTATTGGAGTTGAAACTATATAAATATCTGCCATACCAAGTACGTTATTATAAGTACCTGAGTATTATAAACCCTCCTATTAAAAGAAGCACGAATACTATAGAAACTATATTAAAGTACTTCTCTATTACATTTTTAATCTGTTTGCCAAAAAGCTTTATAGCAAATGCGACTATAAAAAATCTTCCGGCCCTGCCGAAAAGGGAAGCAACTAGAAGATCTAAAAGTGATATTTTAAAGACTCCTGCCGCAAGCGTAAAGACTTTAAAGGGGATGGGAGTAAAAGCCGCTGTAAATATTGCAAGGAGCGCGTTGTCCTGATACTGCCTGCCTACATAGTCAAAATACTCCTGAAGATGATAAAAAGAAATAATGGGTCTTCCTATTGATTCGTAGAGTGCAAAACCAATGTAATAGCCTAAAATCGCGCCTGAAAGAGAACCCGCTGTCGCGATTGATGCGAATAACCACCACTTTTTTCTGCTTGCAACAGACATAGCTATAAGAAGAACGTCCGGAGGAATAGGGAAAAAAGAGCTTTCCGCAAACGCGACTAAAAATAGCGAAGCTTTAGCGTATTTTGTTCTTGCCCACGCGATAGTCCACTGATAAAGCACATAAAGAAGCTTATTCGGAAGCAGAAGAAAGGAAATCAGAGGCGAATATCTACTGGTGAGCTTTCCGTTCGATTTACCCATTTAAATATCATACCCGCTTCTTAAAAATTGTGCAATAAGCTTAGGAGAATCGTCTTATAAGACCCACAACTTTCCCTTGAATCTTTAATTCAGTCGGATAAATCGGCTCCATATCTCTGTTTGCGGGCATAAGTACAATTCTTCCATCTTCTTTTAAAAAACGCTTAAGGGTAGCCAGGTTATCGTTAACAAGAGCTACCACTATATCCCCGTTATCTGCAATATCAGATTTTTCTATTACCACATAATCTCCATCGAGTATGCCGTCTTCTATCATAGAATTTCCCTTAACCTGAAGCGCGTAGGAGGTTTTCTTTCCTGCTATCATAGTTGAAGCTATCTCAAGAGTTGCTTCGGGGTCAGAATGAGGTTCAAGCGGACTCCCCGCCGCAATATAACCCATAAGGGGAAGTGAGATAGTAGGGCCGACCGCTCGCGCTACGTTTCCCAAGATTACGCCGAGTTTATCTTTCTGAAGAATTTTTAAAGTTCTATTATTTCCGTCAACTTTTTGTATATAACCTTTATCCACCAAAGAACGTATAAGATTGTGGATGGTTGCCGGACTTCGTCTATCCATAGCCTTTGCCATTTCGCGCAAAGTAGGGGAATAGCCGTTCCCTTCCTGGAATTGAATTATATATTGAAGCAGAGCGCGTTCACGCCTATAAAGTACTGCAGTCATAGGTTAGGTATTAGACAATAGTGAATAGGAAATAGTTAAATTGGTATTCATAAAATTTGATTAAAGTTTGTAAAAACTATACTAAAAATATACGAAAAAAAGACGAACATTGTCAACAGGACAATATATAGCAAAATATATCAATATTGTTTTTGAGGTACCCATACGACCAGTTCAAATACAAAAGTCTGCTATAATAGAAGACTTATGAATTTTAAGCTTAAATCAGACTACAAACCCACAGGCGACCAGCCGGAGGCAATAGATAACTTAACAAAAAGGTTTAATAAAGGCGAAAGAAATCAGGTTCTACTCGGAGTCACGGGAAGTGGCAAAACATTTACCATAGCAAACGTTATAGAAAATATCCAAAAGCCGACTCTAGTTATTTCCCATAATAAAACTCTAGCCGCACAGCTATATCAGGAGTTAAGAGACTTTTTTCCTAAAAACGCCGTCAGCTATTTTGTGTCTTATTATGACTTTTACCAGCCTGAAGCATATATTCCCACGACTGATACATACATAGCAAAAGAAACAGAGGTAAATGACGAGATTGATAAACTTAGACTTGCAGCAACTACAAATATATTAACCCGTCCCGATACTATAGTGGTTGCCTCAGTATCCGCAATTTATAACCTTGGTTCTCCTGAACTTTACGGCAAAATAGTTATGGAGCTTGCCGAAGGCGTCAGGATTGACAGGCGTTCAATTTTAGACAGACTTTTGGATCTAATGTACACGAGAAATGATTATGATTTCAAAAGAAGCACCTTTCGTGTCCGCGGCGACACCGTTGAAGTCCTACCCGGATATGACGACAAGGGAATTAGGCTAAGTTTGGCCGGAGATTTTATAGAAAAAATTGAAAAATTTGACCCGTTGTCAGGCGAAGTAATCGAGACACTAAAGAATACGGTAATTTATCCTGCAAAACACTATATAACTGACGTTACGACATATGACAGGGTGTTCGATGAGATAAGACGTGACATGAAAGAACGAGTAAATTTTTTTGAAAAACAAGGAAAACTTCTTGAGGCAAACAGGATAAAGCAGAGGACGGAATATGACTTAAAAATGATAAGAGAGCTTGGGTACGTTAACGGGATAGAAAACTACAGCAGATACTTTGACGGAAGAAAACCCGGAGATCCTCCCTATTCGCTTTTAGAGTACTTTAACAAGGTAAATAGCGACTGGCTTTTAGTTATCGACGAGTCCCATATGACGGTTCCTCAAATAAGAGGAATGTATAGCGGAGATAAGAGTCGAAAAGAGACGCTTATAAATTACGGATTTCGCCTGCCCGCAGCCTACGACAACAGACCGTTAAAATTTGATGAGTTTCAGGAGAAAATTAAGAAAACTATTTATGTAAGCGCAACTCCTAATGAATGGGAGATTGAGCGTTCGGGCAAAAAAAATATTGTCGAACAATTAGTTCGCCCAACTGGAATTATCGATCCGGAGATAGAAGTCAGAAAAACTGAAAATCAAATTGAAGACTTGCTAAAGGAAATTGAAAAAGCGGCAGCAAAAAAGGAAAGAGTATTGGTAACGACCTTGACAAAGCGAATGGCTGAGGACTTATCAGCCTACCTTGAGGAAAAACAAGTTAAGATAAATTATTTGCATAGCGATGTCGATACTCTCTCACGGCAGGACGTTTTGGACGACTTGCGTTCGGGAGTTTACGACGTTGTAGTCGGAATAAACTTACTTCGTGAGGGGCTCGATCTGCCGGAAGTTTCGTTAGTGGCTATTCTGGATGCCGATAAAGAAGGGTTTTTAAGAAGTAAAACCTCACTTATTCAGATAATGGGAAGAGCTGCCCGCCGAGTTGGCGCAAAAGTTATTTTATATGCTGACAAAGAAACACGCTCCATGAAAGAAGCGATTGAAGAAGTAGATAGGAGACGTGAATATCAGCTGGAATACAACAAAAAGCACGGAATAACACCCGAGACTATAGAAAAAGCAATACGGGCAAAGCTTATTGAACTTAAAGAAAAAACCTTGGAAGACCTGAAGCCTTTGATGGAAAAGGAAGTTTTACTGCCTGACGACAGGGAAAGATTAGTCAAACGTTTAAGAGCCGAAATGAAACTGGCCGCAAAAGACCTGGATTTTGAGACAGCAGCTCTGTTGAGGGATAAGATTAGATATTTGCAACAAGTGTAGTTTGGGATAATTAGCAATAATAAGGTTATCACAAATTTGCTACCGTAATACAGATTACTGTAGTAAAAGTATTAATGAAAATGGAAATTGCGTGCTCCGTATTACCTCACGTAAGAATGTTGGTATAAGGTATATCGTTACCTCAAGAAAAATCTTGGTATAGAGAGACGCTACCGATCAGCTAGAGAGTAGCTGATCGGTAAGGGTTTCAATTTCGGAAAGAA
>Ga0210057_1010708_pt1 | contig 10313 bp, 17 predicted proteins | sample CryGeyCG2114_010_2_FD_183968 | JGI IMG/M metagenome (GOLD analysis project Ga0210057, IMG submission 183968) | Groundwater microbial communities from aquifer - Crystal Geyser CG10_big_fil_rev_8/21/14_0.10 (SPAdes) (version 2) | ecosystem: Environmental > Aquatic > Deep subsurface > Groundwater ...
AAGTAAATTAAGTAAATTAAGTAAATCAAGTAAATCAAGTAAATCAAGCTTAATTTACTTGCCCCGCTTACCTTGCTTACCTTGCTTAATTCACTGACTAGTAACTAATATTCTCTCATTGCTATCTGTGCATCAATTTTTTTAACAAGATCAATAACTACAGAAACAACAATAAGGAGAGCTGTACCGCCAATGGCAAGAGTTTTAACACCGCTAATTGATTGCATAATAAGTGGCAAAATAGCAATCATGCCAAGAAACAAGCCACCTGTTAAAGTAATGCGATTCAATATTTTAGAAACATGGAGAGCTGTAGCCTCTCCTGGTCTAATACCTGGAATAAAAGCACCATTCTTTTGGAGATTAGTTGAGAGCGACTGCGGATCAAAAGTAATAGCAGTATAGAAATAAGTAAATAAGAAAACAAGTAAGAAATAAAAAATGCCGTAAGTAATTGACTGTTGACTAAAACCAGCTAGAAAACTGCCGATTTTTTGGACAACGGAATTGCCTGCTCCGGCCATAAAATTACCAATCATTTGCGGAAAAAGCAGAATAGACAAAGCAAAAATTATCGGCATAACTCCGGCTTGATTCATACGAAGCGGTAAATAAGTTGACACACCACCGTACATTTTTACCCCGCGGACTCTTTTTGCGTAAGTTACTGGTATTGGCCGCTCTGCTTCGGTGATAAAAACAACACCAGCCACAATAACAATAGCGACAACAAGGAAAGTAATATATGTTGGTATCTTTGAAGGATCAAAAGTAAATAAAAGTTGTCCAACACTAGAAGGAATTCTTGCCACAATACCAGCAAAGATGATAAGGGAAACACCATTACCAATTCCATATTCTGAAATAAGTTCTCCCACCCACATTATTAGAAGTGAACCGGCAGTGACAATAATGACATTTAATATCCTATCAAAAAGATTTAAGTTAACAAGGACTTGCCCTTTTTCAAGCAATACCAGAAGACCAAAACCTTGAACTGCAGCTAACGGCACAGTTAAAAGACGAGAATACATTGTAAACTTTTTCTTTCCAGCCTCGCCTTCTTCCTGATAAAGAGCCTTTAATCTTGGAATCATGATAGTCATAAGCTGCATAATAATTGAAGAGGTAATGTACGGTCCGACGCCAAGCATGACAATGGAAAGGTTGGAAAGTCCACCGCCAGAAAAGACATTTAAAATTCCGAAAAATTGATTATTGTTTAAAAATTGTTCAAGTCGAAGAACATCAATGCCTGGAATTGGCAAAGCAGCTAAAACCCTGAAAACAACCAATGCGGATAATGTAAAAAGAATTCTCTTTCTTAAGGAGCTGTCTTCAAACATTATTTTTATTTTTTGCCAAAAATTGTTCATGTTTTAAATTAAAAATTTAAATATCAAAATGTAAAATGACAATTTAAAATTTTTTAATTTTGCATTTTAATTTTGATTTTTGATTTTTGATTTTTGCATTATTACGCCACCAGCTTTTTCAATCGCTATCTTAACTGACCTAGAAACCAAACAACCTTGAATGTTTATTTTTTTCTTAAGTTCTCCTTTCCCAAGAATTTTAACCTTTGGCAATTTGCCACTTGCCCTGCTTAATATTTTATTTTCCACTAGAGTTGCAGGGCTTACAATTTGTTTATCCAAATAAAATTTTTCAATCGTCTGCAGATTGACAATTTTAGGCTTAATTTTTATTGAACTGAATTTATAGCCGCGCTTCTTAGGAAGTTTTTTAATTATATCACGAATTTCTGGACGCTTCTTGTGTCCGGCTCTGGCATTCTGTCCTTTTGTTCCCCGGCCAGACGTTTTACCGCGCTTGCCGCCACGGCCAACAATCCTTGATTTTTTATTCTTATTTTTTCTTTGTAGTTGATGAATTTGCATAGATTACGAAGTACGAATCTGGTACGAACCTACAAATAAGAATTCTTTTGTTCGTAGGTTTGTATCCTGTTCGTATTAGTATTACAGTTGCTTCAGGGCTTTGATCGCTGCTTGCGCAATATTCAATTTATTCTTGCTGCCAGTATGAATTTTGGCCGTAATATCGCGCAGCCCTCCTAATTTTAAAACATCTCTCACTGAACTGCCAGCCACTAAACCTCTGACTTTGTTTGGCATTAGAAAAACTTCAGCACTTCCATATTTAGCTAAAATCTCATGAATAATCGACATTTTTTCTGTCGTCTGAATCTTAAACATATTTTTCTTGGCGCTGCGAATCGCCTTACCAATTGCAAGCGCTGTATCTGCAGCCTTGCCTGTGCCAAGACCAACAGAGCCTTTCTTGTCGCCAATAATAATAGCTACACTAAAACTCATACGCCTACCACCCGATACCACACGAGTAACTCTGCGAATACTAATTATCTTCTGATCAAATTCTTTATCTTGTTCAGAGCGAGAATGTCTTCTTCCATGTTCACCCTGCTTTCCCGCCTCATCTCGTGGCTTTGAGTCGACACGAGACAAATTATCAGTATAAGTCTTTTCTTTAGACTCTTCTTTTTGGCTTGTAGATTCTTCTGTATTATTTAATTTTTGTGTTTCATCCATTTTTAGGCTTTAGGCTTTAGGCTTTAGGCTTTAGCTTTTTTGCTAGAGCCTAGCGCCTAGGGCCTAATTTAAAATTTCAATCCTTTTTTCCGCGCTTCTTGAGCTAATACCATTATTCGACCAGTGTATTTAAAACCATTTCGGTCAAAAATAACTTTGTTAATCTTTGCTTTTTTGGCAGCTTCGGCAATCGCCTCGCCTACCTTAACTGCTCTTTCTTGCTTAGTTCCTTTTTTTATCTTTATATCTGAAGCAGATGCAAGAGTTTTGTTCTTATCATCATCAATTAATTGCGCATAAATAAATTTATTAGACCGGTAAACAGAAAGACGCGGTATTTCTTTTGTACCAAAAATTTTTGATCGAATGCGCTTCTTAAGTCTATTCCTTTTTTCCACTTTAATATTCATAGCCTTTGGCTAGTTATAAAGTTATCAAGTTTGTAAAGTTATAAAGTAATTTCGAATTCGCATCTAACTTTATAACATTATAACTTTATAAACTTTTAACTAATTTATGCAGTCTTTTTACCCTGCTTCCTTCTAATTATTTCTTCTTGATACCTTATGCCTTTGCCTTTGTACGGTTCTGGTTTCTTGAGCGACCTCAGTTTTGCCGCAAATTCGCCAACATGCTCTTTATTAATTCCACTAATCGATATAATGTTTTTTACCGCAGTTACCTTTAGATCTGCTGGTATTGGAACTTTAACCGGATGTGAGAATCCAAGCGCGAGGACTAAATTTCCCCCAGCAACTTCAGATTTAAAACCAATACCTTCAATAATTAACTTCTTTTCAAATTCTTTATTAACGCCAGCGATCATATTTTTAACATGCGACGCATACGTGCCCCACAGTGATCTTGAAAAAATATCATTCTTAACTGGAGCAAAAGTAATTTTATTGTCATTAATTTGAATCTTTATATCATCCCGAAAGTTTTTTGAAAACGCGCCTTTTGGACCCTTAACAGATAAAACACCATCAGCTAATTTGACTTCTGTGCCTTGCGGAATATTTACAATTTGTTTTCCTATTTTACTCATAGAATCACTAATACCACTAATCTTTCCGCCAGCTGGCGGACTAATACCACTAATGTAATATGTCTTACCAGATCTCAAACAAAACTTCTCCGCCAACTAATTCTTTTCTTGCCTCTTTGCCAGTCATTATCCCTTTCGGCGTTGAAAGCACGACTATCCCATATCCTTGCTTGACTGGTTTAATATCTTGGGAACCAATATAAATTCTTCTGGACAGCTTTGAAATTCGCTTTACGCCTTTGATTTTTGGCTTGCCGTTTTCATACTTGAGACCAATTTCAATTTGCGGGAAGCCTTTCTGGTTTTTCTTTTCAGTTGACTCAACAAAACCTTGTTTTACCAAACAATCAATAATCGCTTGTTTCAAATTTGAATACGGAATAATAACCGACTCTTTTCGAGCTATACTTGCATTCTTCAACATTATTAACATGTCAGCAATAGGATCCATCCCGTACGAAATAGGACGCGTACGCTTACGCTTTTTTGTCCTTTTTATTATTTATAATATATTTCATCAATTTCATAATTTTGTTTATTTTCTACGTCCGCGATTTCGTACGGGACCCATAGTAGATGTCTAATTATTCTAATTACTCTAATGTCTAATCAAATCCCAATGTCAAAATGTCTAATCCCGAATTTTCGGGTTTTGATTTTAGATATTTTGGATTTGGGATTTCTTTAGAATAATTAGGTTAATTAGAATAATTAGAATAATTCAAGTCTTCATGGCTCACCATGAAGACTTGCGAACTCCCGGTATCATCCCTTCATTGGCATACTCGCGGAAACAAATTCGGCAAAGACCAAAATCGCGCATAAAGCCTCTTCCTCGGCCACAGCGAAAACATCGGTTTTTTGCCCGAGTTGAAAATTTCGGTTTCTTTTGCGCCTTAACTCGAATTGATGTTTTAGCCATACGTTACTAATACCACTAATCTGAATCTAATACCACTAATTTAAATTCGAGGTATTCGTTTATTTATTCGTGGTATTCGTGTTTTATTCGAGGAATTCGTGTTTTTAATAATATCTCGCTTTTTTTCTTCTTGGCCGAACGAGCAAATCTCGTTTTAGGCTTATTCCCTTCCCTAAAGCACTTCGTACTCGGGCAAAGAAGGAGAAAAGCGGATTAATTAAAATTTATCCCGTCAATGACGGGAAATATTCCCTTATTGCCATACTAGCAGAATTGATAAAATTAATCAATACACATGCATCTTGAAGTAGTGCCCTTTTATAATATTAAATATAAATAAAAAACACGCAGATTTCTCTGCGTGTTTATGTGTTTATGTTTTTATTCCATTAGAAAAGGAACTCCATAAACAATTATCGCCATTATCACTACGCCTGCCAAGAAAAGGCCACAAAAGATTGTTCTGAAGAAAATCCAAGAATCTAGCGTTATTTCTTCTTTTTTTTCCTGAATGTCTTCCATAATTTTTATTTTTTAATTAATATTCATCAATCATTTTTATATTATACATCTTTTTAGGTAAGAAGTCAACAGCAAAAAACTCTTGTTTCAAGAGTTTTTTGCCAAATTTATTTTTTCTTTTCCCCGCCTGCAAAAGCTACGCTTTGGCATTGTGATCAGGTTCTTCTTTTTTGAAAGGAATACCAAGGAGATTAAAAAAAACTAGGGCTTCTTCACGATTCTTAGTTGTGGCCACGAGAGTGATCGCCATACCGAATATGTCTCGTAATTCTTCATCTACAGTCTCTGGGAAAATAGTATGCTCACGGACAGAGAATGTTAGATTACCCATATTATCGACTCCATTGCTCGAAATACCGCGAAAGTCTTTAGTCCTAGGGATCGCAATATTTAAAAGTTTATCCAAAAATGAATACATTCGAAAACCACGCAAAGTAACAACTACGCCGATCGGTTCTCCTTGACGGAGTTTGAAAGTAGCAATTGATTTTTTGGACATTCTAGTCGAAGCTTTCTGCCCGGTAATTTTAGCAAGACGATCCATCACCAAATCATTTCTATCCTTGTCCTTCTTTATACCTGAACCTGTTCCAGAATTTATGACAACTTTCAAAAGTCTTGGCGCAGCCATCTTGTTCTTGTAGCCAAACTTGGCTTTCATCTTTTCGTATGCTTCATTTTCTTTTTGTTTAATACTCTTCATAACTTAAATTAAAAAATTAAATATCAAAATGTAAAATGACAATTTAAAATTTAAAAATTTTTAATTCCTGCCTGCCGGTAGACAGGTTGCATTGTAATTTTGATTTTTGATTTTTGCATTTTGATTTATATTTCCACTCCGCTCTTCTTTGCAATTCTAATTTTCTTGGTCCCTAATATCTTATACCCCACTCGTGTTGGCTTGTCGCTCTTTGAATCAATTAATGATACATTCGATGCGTCAAGTGGATGCAACATTTCAATTGTTTGACCCTTTTCTCCGCTCTTACGCGGCTTCTGGTGTTTTTTCTTTAAATTTACCCCCTCAACTAATACTTTATTGGCATCCGGAAAAACCGAAAGTATTTTGCCTCTCTTACCTTTGTCTTTGCCAGTTAACACTATTACATTGTCACCCTTCCGTATATACATAATTAAAAATTGAAATATCAAAGTGTAAAATGACAATTTAAAATTAAAAAATTATTAATTTTGCATTGTAATTTTAATTTTTGATTTTTGCATTTTACATTTCTTATAGTACTTCTGGCGCCAGCGATACAATTTTCTGAAAGCCCTTCTCTCCTATCTCTCTTGGAATTGGACCAAAAATTCTTGCGCCTTTCGGTTCTTTTTTCCCTTTTTCTAAAATAACCACAGCGTTGTCATCAAATCTAATATAGGAACCATCCTTTCGCCGACAAGCATTCTTCTGCCTGACAACTACTGCCTGATGCACTTCTTTCTTTTTAACCAGCTTTCTCGGTTCAGCAACTTTAATTGAAATAACAACCAAATCTCCAATCCCAGCGTATCTGCGCTTGGAACCTCCGAGCACCTTGAAAACTTGGCCGATTTTGCCGCCTGTGTTATCTGTAATTTTTACTATTGTTCCTGGTTGTACCATGTTTCAAATTTAAAATTTAAATATCAAAATGTAAAATGACAATTTAAAATTTTTGAATTTTTCATTGTAATTTTGATTTTTGCATTTTACATTACTTTGAAGTGCTTGTCTTTCGAAATCGGTCTGGTCTCTTCAATTGTAATCTTATCACCGACTTTATACTTCTTCTCCGGATCATGCGCTTTGTATTTCTTGGACATCTTCATGTATTTCTTATACTTCGGGTGCTTAACAAAGGAATTAACCAAAACAACGACAGTCTTATCCATCTTGTCTGAAACAACTACTCCCTTCAATATTTTTGGATTTTTTTTCATATGAATTATCTACTGATAACCTTTGTTTTTACTGGCAATTTTGTTCCAGCTTTTCTTAGCGCTTCTTTAGCTATAGCCGCTTCAACACCGTCAACTTCAAATATTAGCCTGCCGGGACGAATTTCGCAACAATATCCTTGCGGATCGCCTTTACCCTTTCCCATACCTTGCTCCGGCGGTTTTGCGGTATAAGGCCTGTCTGGGAAAATACGAATCCAAACTTTACTAGTCTTAGTCAGTGTGTGCGAAAGAGCTTTTCTGGCCGATTCAATTTGATTTGTCTTGATTCTGCCGCCGCTTAAAGCTTTCAATGCAAAAGATCCGAAGGCAATAGCTATTCCTCGAGTGTCAGGTTTAGCAAGTTTAGCTTTGCTTACTCTGCCAACTTGCCATTTTCGATATTTGACTTTTTTTGGGAATAACATATTGTTAATTTCTAATTTTTAATTTCTAATTTCCAATATTTCCCATTTTTTGATTTTGATATTATTAATTTTATTGGAAATTGGGAATTGGGAATTGGGAATTGGTAATTTATTCTTTTTTATTCTTTCATTGATAATTGGAAATTGATAATTGAAAATTACTTTTTATCTTTACTGAACACTTCTCCTTTATAAATCCAAACTTTTATACCAAGGTCGCCATACGGCAAATGGGCTCGTTCTCTGGCAAAATCAACATCAGCTCTGAAAGTCTGAAGAGGAATACTGCCTTTTTTTAATTCTTCACTTCTTGAAATTTCCGCGCCGCCAAGCCTGCCTGACAGTTTAATCCTTATCCCAGAAACAATCCTCGATGACATTACTTTCTCTATAACTTGTTTCAATACTCGCCTGAAAGGAAGCCTTTTTTCAAGCCCTTCAACAATCGAATAGGCAATGATGTTGGCATCGGCATCTGGGACAATAGATTCCACCACCTCGATCTTAAAATCCTCCGGCATGGCAATTTTTTTTCTCTTCATTTCTTCCGCCACATCTTTCTTTAATTTTTCAATACCCTCGCCGCTTTTGCCAATAAGCATTCCCGGTCTAGAAGTTCTAATGATGAGTTTCATTGATTTGCCGCGTCTTTCAATTTCAACACCTCCTATATAAAAACCTCGTAATTTTTTTTGCAAAAATTCTCGGATAAAAATATCGGTTTTAAGAAAATCTTTGTATTTTTTCGAAACTTGAAACCAACGAGATCTCCAATCTCTTAAAACAACTAATCTATGGGCATATGGATGAACGATTTTACTCATTTTTAGGCTTTAGGCTTTAGGCTTTAGGCTTTAGCTTCTTCTGTTAGAGCCTAGCGCTTAGGGCCTAATTTACTTTTTCTTACTTTTTACTTTCTTAACTTTAGACAATTTTTTCTCTCCCAATACTATCGTAATATGCGAACTTCTTTTATTTATTCGTTTGGCCATTCCAAAAGCTCTTGGTCTCCATCTTTTTAATACAACTCCTTTATCTGCTTTAATATCTTTTATATACAATTCTTCTTTTTTTGCTCCATCATTATTCTCTGCGTTTGCGATTGCTGATTTGAGCAGTTTTTGTATGGGCGTTGCGGCTCTCTTGGGTAAAAAAGTAAGCTCGTTTATGGCCCGCTCTACTTGTTTGCCCTTAATAAGGTCCGCTATCAATCGGGTTTTTCTAGGCGACTGTCTGTAATTTTTTAAAAATGCTTTCATTGTAATCACTATTAGTATATTATTTCTTCTTCTCTTCCACTGCAGCTTTAGCAGCTTGAGCAACTGCAATTTGAGAATCTTTCTTCTTCTGCTCAATCTCTTTCTGCATCTTGCCACCATGCCTGATAAACTTGCGAGTTAAAGAAAATTCTCCCAGTTTGTACCCAACCATATCTTCTGCAACCAATACAGGCACAAAATCTTTCCCATTGTGAACACCAAAGGTAAAACCAATCATCTCCGGAGAAATAACACTGTAACGCGCCCAAGTCTTAATAATACCCGTTTGGAGAGGGTCTCGACCTAGAATCTTCTTCAATAATTTTTGGTCTACATATGGACCTTTTTTAGATGATCGTGACATAAATTTTTATATCTATATTGCAATGCTTGCACTATGTAACCACTTCTCGCCCCGCACCGAAATCAATAAGCATTCGTTATTGATTTCTGGTGCTGGGGAGGACCTTTTTTAGTTGATCGTGACATTTCAAATCACTAATACCACTAATTACAATACTAATACCACTAATTTAATTCGCGGGATTCGTCTTCTATTCGGGGTATTCGTATATTTTATTCGATGGATTAGATTATTGTGATCCTACCTTAATCCACAAAATAGTCAATTATATCACTAATTTAAATTCGTGGTATTAGTGATCCTATATTCGAGGTATTCGTTTTTAATTATTTCTTCTTCCTTCTAAAAACTATCAAACGGTTTGAATATTTCTTTGGATGACGAGTTTTTCTTCCTCCAGTAACTTTACCCCACATAGTTTTTGGGCGTTTTGTCCCTCTTCCTTGTCTGCCTTCCCCACCGCCATAAGGGTGATCCACTGGATTCATGGCACTCCCTCTGACAGTCGGCCTTTTGCCAAGCCAGCGTGAACGCCCGGCTTTACCAATATTTACCAAACGATATTCTTCATTCGAAACTTCCCCGACTGATGCAAAACAATTTTCAGGCACCTTTCTTATTTCTCCCGATGGCATCTTTAGGTGTGTATATCCTTCGTTATTAGCCATAACTTGGGCAAAAACTCCCGCAGATCTAGCAATCTTTGCGCCTCCACCGGATTTAATTTCAATATTGTAAACGAAGATACCAACTGGAATATTGCGCAAAAGTAAACGATTCCCTGGTTTAAGAGGAGCTTTTTCTGAAACAATTATTTCATCACCGACTTTTATAGTCTTTGGAGCAAGAATATATCTCTTCTCGCCGTCTTTATAAAAGACAAGAGCAATAAATCCGCTTCGATTTGGATCATATTCAATTGTCTTCACAAAAGCTGGTATATCTTTTTTGTTATAAATAAAATCAATTTCTCGATATGATCTTTTATGTCCACCACCTTTATGTCTTGTAGTAATTCGGCCTTGATTATTCCGACCAACATGTCTCTTAAAACCCTTAGTCAAGGATTTCTCTGGCTTTGAAGCAGTTAAAACGCCTCTGTATGTTACAGATGTCATTTGTCTTCTGGATGGTGATGTTGGTCGATAGTTTTTCATAAAAATATACTCATTACTAATCTTATACTAATTTACTAATTACGAATTCATTTGTACTTTGTATATTCGTACCAAATTCGTAATTAGTATTTTTATAACTCAATTTTCTCTCCTTTT
>Ga0210057_1010709_pt1 | contig 10312 bp, 12 predicted proteins | sample CryGeyCG2114_010_2_FD_183968 | JGI IMG/M metagenome (GOLD analysis project Ga0210057, IMG submission 183968) | Groundwater microbial communities from aquifer - Crystal Geyser CG10_big_fil_rev_8/21/14_0.10 (SPAdes) (version 2) | ecosystem: Environmental > Aquatic > Deep subsurface > Groundwater ...
ATGGCGGTGAAACAAAATTGACAACAATTTCCAGAGTGTTTGTTCAACAACTTTTTGTAGTTGCTGCTTACAATTTATTCAGATTGGCAACATTAATGAGGATGTAGGGAAGAAAAGAGAAGTATTGCCTTTAGATTTTGATTGAGAGAAAAAAATCTGAGTTTGACTCAGATTTTTCTATTGTAAAAATTTATTGTTAAATTCTGTGTTAAAATTGAATTATTCAAACTTCTCATAAGCTTTTTACTGAAAAATGACCTTCCTTTAATTATTCTATATCTGTAAAGAATCCGAATAGAAGAAATTTTATCTATCTGGATTTATATTCCATAACGGAATTTTAATTTTTTTAGCGATTTTCCTTTTGCAATTTCTAAAACAGTTAAAACAGCATTATCTGTGCTCATCTGCTCTTTTCCTATATTTAAAACCTTAGCATTTTTAATGAACGGGGTTAATTCTATTCTGTTCTTCTCTTTCTACTAATTTATTAACTATTTTTTCTTTTAATAAAATAGTTGGAAAATAAAATGACACATCTGCCAATAATTTTCCAGCTAATGTTCCTATCCCTTGTCCTAAAATCTTAGTTCCTAATCCCATGCTAGCAGGTCTAACTATAAGAGTGTCTAAACATTCTGCTAAGCCAAATTCCAAGAACAAATTTCTAGTAGTTTTCATCGCATCTGATAAACCATATTCTCCTTTTTCACTGATTGATTTTTCTCTATCTTGTCTAAAATCCCTAATTAAAATTGTACCATAATATCCTACATTTTCGCCAATTGCTCCAGAATAAGCAGATATTATCTCATTATCGGTTAATTTATGAGCTATTAACGCACCGCTTATAGCAGTTACAGTTCCAGCTACTTCTGCAAGACCATATCTTTTAATTCTATCTTTCCATTTTCCCATAAAAATTGTTATTTGACTTGTTTATAAACCTCTTGGAAACCTCTTTAGAAATAACTAAAAACCTTCTTTTTTCTTATGATGCTCTATTAACTCATTACTCATAAAAGGTTTACCTTTAATTATCCTATATCAAGGTTTACAGAGATAGAATTTTACTAAAAGAGTTTTTGAAGAAATAGAAAAAGAAAGTAAAGATTTTTGCTTGGGAGAAGTCAATATTGATAGATTTCCAAATGGAATAAATAGATACTCGCTACAATTCTTACAATAATACCCAAATCCTCCTCTGCTTTCATCTTTGCAAGAGAGCATCTTCTCAACTTCAACTTTTTCTATTTCTCTTGGATTATGTGTTTTAAGATATTCTTCCCAGTTCTCTTGGAAGATAAGTTTTACTGAATAGAAAGGTTTATTTTTCTCTTTTTTGTAGGATATTTGTGTTGAGTAGATAACAACACAAAGGGGTTAGCACCTAAAAAGGCTACCCCTTTATACTTTATATACTAATATTTATATATACAAATATATAATTGTATATATGTCAAAAAAAACCATTAAGAACTATATCGCTCGAAGGGGGAAAATTAGAAATGAAAGATGAATTTGAACTTATTTTTGAAAGGACTATTTCCAAGTTTGGAAATGGAGCTAAGATAGATGCGCCAAAAGAACTACTTGGAAGAAAGGTTTAGGTTATCTTAAGAAAATAATCTAATCCTGTCCCAATCCCCAGATGGAGAAAATAAAGTTTCATTAAGACTTGTGAAATTAGTCATATCTATTTCTATTAAAATTGTTCCTTTTTAATATTCTTTTCTCTTTCATATTGTAATAGTAATATTCTTGAAATTCTTGCTGGAACTAGGAAAGCTAAGCGTCCAGACATATCTTTGCCTATGATTATTGCTTCGACTTCGCCTAGATAATTTCTAACTGCTGAGCCACTATTTCCCTTTTCGGATTTTATTAGAGCAGGAAAAGCTTCTAGAGCAGTAATTTTACCTAAAACTACATCTTTCAAAATTATTCCTGGAGAATCATCATAATATTTAGATTTCCAGAGAGAGTCTCCTGCTCGTCCAATACAGGTATAATCTAATTTTTCTGATTTTAATTCAATTTCTAAAGTATTTTTCTCTTTGGAATAAGATAGGTTTAATCCAGCGGCAGGACTTTCATATCTTGAAATAATTGGACTTATAGGTGTGATTTTTAAATCGTGGTTTTTTAAAGAAGGATATTCAAGGTAACATCCAATTAGAACATCTCCTAAATTAGGTACTCTGGATGATAATTTAGATTCGGCGACATGATGTTTAATTGGTGAATCTGTTTTGCCAAAAGCAACATCATATTCTACAAATCTCTTTAGTATGTGAGATTTATGTAATTCTGGTTTATTATCTGAGCTAAAAGAAAGAGTATAAAGAGTCATATCAGGATTATCTGATTCATTTACTATATGATTTGCAGTAATGAATATTCCTTCTTGGTTTACATAAAATCCACTACCAAACCTTACATCACTTGAAGACCTATCATGAACTAATATTGAAATATTGCTGGATGAATATGGTGAAGTTATTTTTTTAGCTTCGGTTAGGGTAATATTTTTAGGTCGTAGTACCTGATTAATTGCTGGAATTGGATCTACTAAATTATCTAAAGAAAAAGGGCTTTGACCATTTGGACTAATAGACGTTAATGCCAATGTTCCCACTGTAAGTAAGCTTTTCCATAAATGAGCCATAATTCTTGTGATTTGAAGAAATTTATAAATTTATGGATTTATTTTCTTTTCATCAAGTCCTTTAATTTTTTCTCTAAACAGAATTGCCTGTGCGTAAAATGCTAAATTTACTGTAAGCATTCCAGCCAGAACTCCTATTTCTAAACCTAATAATTTTGTTCCAATGCTTATGAAAGAAGGTCTAGTTACTAAAGTATCTAAATATTCAGAAGACCCAAATTCTAAAAGGAGATTTCTAGAAGGGGTTAGAATTTCTTGTAGTCAATAATATCTTTCTTCTTTTTTAGCTAATTTGTAACCTTAATGAATATCTCTTGTGAAAATACGCCTATAAACTAAATATTTATCTCGCTTAATAGTTGTTAAACTCAATACTAAGATTTCATTTTCATTGACGGGATTTTTTGAACGCGATGTTGTTAGATGTCGTCTTTAGTCGCATCGGTCGTTATTTCTTCTCCTTTTTTGATGTCCCTTTTTGCAACATCACACTTTCGTTTTAGGTCTTGAATTGTGTTTGGATTAGAAGTATGATTTACATATCGTTCAGGGACAGAATATAGATGAATAACTCCACGATGCTTATGGGTGAACTCTTTTTCACTTTCTTGAAGATTCTCAAACTCTTCTTTTGTCAATGGTTTGAGATTATATTCTATAACGACTTCACCCTTTTTGAAATCTCTATTAGCAAAGACTCCTTTACCATTTGGAAATTGTCCAATCTTTGATTTTTTGATAACAACATCGCTCATATTAAAATCAATATCTTAATTCTTTATAATTATATCGTGAAGTCCAAAAAGTCCCTAATTTAGTCTCGGCTTCGCCTCGTGAAATCTTAGTACTTCTCCACTCCCTTCAGTCGCTCCGACCACGTTGCACTCTCGCCTTCGGCTCAGGGAGTTTAACAGGCATTAACAGGAAACCTCGTTGCACTTCGGTATCCCAAATTTTGCTCCTTCGTCGCAAAAATTCTGTTAATACCAATGTTATCAGCAATTCGAGACGCCTCAAAATTGAGAATTAAAAATTAGGAAATAATATTTTTTCTCCCACCCAATAGGAGAGACGCGCTCAGTTTTCTTTTCAAGAAAACTAGATAGCAAAAACATATAAATATCACCTTTGATTAACTACTACAAGAGGCGAAAAAATGGTGACCAATATCTTAAAGGCAATAATTACGATAAAAAAGAGAAAAGATTTTGATTTATCTAAAATCGGAATTATTTCTAAAGATAGAGCTTCTGCTGTAAATCGTGCTAATAATATGGGGGAAGCATTAGAATTTTTTACAAAAGATGCTTTTTGTAATACTTTTGAGGAAACCAACGCTCAAAAGAAAAAAGAGATTTACAGCGAAAATTTTTCTTATTTGGGAAACCAAAATAATCCGCCAGATATCATTATAAAAAACAGCGATGCAATAGAAGTTAAAAAAATTGATGGAATTAGAGCATCTGACTTGGCATTAAATAGTTCTTATCCAAAAGCAAAACTTCACAAAGATAGTCCTATGATAACTTCTGCTTGTAAGACTTGCGAGGAATGGACAGAGAAAGATATTATTTATGCTGTGGGTCATATTGATAATCATAATTTGAAAATTTTGTCTTTAGTATACGGCGATTGTTACGCCGCAAGTAAAGGAATCTATGAAAGGATTAAAGACAAAATCAGCACAGGATTAAAAGAGATGGATTTAGAGTTTTCAGAAACTAAAGAATTAGGCAGAGTAAATAGAGTAGACCCTTTAGGAATTACAAATCTTAGAATAAGGGGAATGTGGACTATTCAAAATCCTTTAAAAGTTTACAAAGAATTATTTGGTTTAAATGGAAATGGTTTTCAATTATTTGCTTTAATGAGAAAATCAAAATATGATTCATTTCCAAAAGAAGACAAAGCAACAATAGAAAAGGAAACGGGAATTACTATTAAAGATGTTAAAATTCAAGACCCAGATAATCCTGCTAAACAAATTTTAGCTAAATTAATTGTGGTGAGAAAATGAAAATAGCATCATTTTTTTCAGGAGCAGGAGGGCTTGACTTAGGTTTTACTAACGCCTGTTTTGATTTAGCTTTTGCAAATGATAACTGGCAAGGATGTTGGGAAACTTTTGAAAAAAATCATAACCATCCAATTTGTAAAAAATCCATAACTGAAATAAAACCCGAAGAAATCCCAGAAGTTATTGGATTTGTCGGGGGTCCTCCTTGTCAAAGTTGGAGTCTTGCAGGAGCAATGCGAGGAATAAATGATTCAAGAGGAAAATTATTTTATAATTATGTTGAATTAATAAAAGCAAAACAACCTTTATTTTTCTTAGCTGAAAATGTCCCTGGGATTTTATCCGATAAACATCTTCCTGAATTTATTAAGATTATTAAAGCATTTAATGAAATAGGTTATAATGTTTCTTATGAATTATTAAATGCTAAGGATTATGGAGTTCCGCAAGATAGGCAAAGAGTTATTATTGTAGGTTATCATAAAAAATTGGGTAAAAAATTTGAATTTCCAAAACCAACAAATTCTTATGTTTTTTTAAGAGAAGCTATCGGAGATTTGCCTTCTGCAAAATCTGCAAAAGAGAAAAATAAAACAAACGGAAAAACAGAAATTCCAAACCACGAATATATGAACGGGGGATTTTCTACAATTTATATGTCCCGAAATCGTGTAAGAAGTTGGGATGAACATTCATTCACAATTCAAGCAGGTGGAAGACACGCCCCAATTCATCCTCAAGCCCCAAAGATGAAATTTATAGAACAAAATAAAAGAGAATTTGTAAAAGGGAAAGAACAACTTTACAGAAGATTATCCGTAAGAGAATGTGCAAGAATACAAACATTTCCAGACGACTTTATATTTTATTATAATGATGTTGCCGATGGATATAAAATGATTGGAAATGCTGTTCCTGTTAAACTTGCGGAAGCAATAGCTAATAAGATAATGGAAGATATTAATACAAAGAAAAGTAATCCTGTATTTGTTAAATCTTCTTTTTCAGAAAAAGAAGCAAAAATGCCTCTGCCTGTCCGTTCGGACATTTTGTCTGCTTCGCAGTAATATTATTAACGACAATCTGAGATTATTTCGACAGCGTCCCGCCTTCCTAAAGTGCCACCTTTAAAATTAATAAAAGTGCCATCTCACAACTCTGCGGTTTTTTCTTGCAAGAAAAAATCCTCTGGGTCGTCTTGCAGACTTTCGCTCTGATGAGCTCACCCAGACATAACAGCGATTATCTTGGATTTTCCTGCGAAAAATCCCCAAATTTCACTTCGTGAAAAATTCAGATAATCGCGATGTTATTCCTGTTAAGGTTCCAACTACGTCTACAACACCCTATCTAGTCATCCACTCTTTTACCTTCGTCATTACACTCTCTTTTTAAGATTAGAATTCTTTTTTATTTTTTAAATATTTTATCAATTCTTCACTCATGAATATTTTACCATTTATTAATCTATACCTATAAGGTAGTTGAATTGATTCAACTTTGTTTAAAGGAATCTCTATTTCATCTTGAAATTTTAAATCTTTCAAATTCTGACCCTCGATTATTTCTTTCACAACCAAAACTGCATTATCAGTACTCATTTGTTCTTTACCTATATTGTATACTTTTGATTTTTTTATGAATTTAGTAAGTTCTGATTTAGTTCTTGCTCTTGGAGGATAATCTCCTAAGATTCCTCCAAAGATGAAGTATTCTATTTCTTTTGAATTAGAAGGTGTTAAAGTAATTTCTGATTCAGGATCTAGGACACATGCATTTTTTAAATTTAGTTCTTTAATAGATTCATCGCATAGTTTTCCAAATTTGATTAAGTCTTTTTTGTTTTTTATATTTTTTAAATTTGTAAACCATAAATTATCCTTTCCAACAGTTTTAGAAATATGTTTATACTCCATTATGCACCAATGTCCCAATTCATTTTCTAGATGCTCTATAATGAAAATTTTATTTTTTGACATTTTAACTCAAACCAAAAGATTCTGTGAAATTCGAGATTAAGGAATATTGGCTAAGATAATTTTGACCTTTTTGCGTTATGGAGTAGGTTTTTTTGCCTTTTTCAGTTTTTTCAGAAATAAATTCTTTTTCTAAAAGTTCTGTTAAATACAAATCCATCATTCCATGTGATAAATTGGATTTATATAATATATGCGTTGGCTTAATTTTACCACTTTTATTCTTAATTACTTCGAGTATATCTTTGATTATTTCTAATCTATTTCTTTTTTTGTTCATTGTGATGAGTGTTGTAAAGTTCTAAGTAGCACAGCCATCAGGCCAATATATGCTAATAATTCAATACCATGACTAATTACATAGGATAGAGAGTTAAGTGGAGCAAAGAGATATATAAAATTAGCTATAAATAATAATGAAAATGAAATTAATGCTCCCAAGGTTTTATTATTTTGTTTTATACTATATGAATCTATATAATGATAAGCTATAAATGATAAAAAGAATATTGCAATTATTCTAAAAGTTATTAATTTTTCAAGACTTACTGCTATAACTGTTAGAGTTGGTCCTAAAAGCAGATAATAAATTCCTCCTTTATGAATATTAAATGTCGCATAGGCCAAAGTTACTAAGCCAGCCATAAATAGCATCATGTAAATATTTGTTCCTAATAAGCTAAGAGTTAATAGTTGTGCTATTTCTACCCCTGTAATCTTTTCTTGTAATTGAGGGATAGTTATTGCATTTAGAGTGGCCCAAATTGCATAAGACATGGCTAAAAGTAAAAATCCTATTCCAAATTTTAAAATGTTTTTTTCTTTAGAAAGAGAATATATTTTGAAAGCTGTTAAAGCGATAATTAAAGTGCTTATAGAGAAGATTATTTCAAAAAGACTGTCTATGCGAAAAAACCATGGTGGAACTATATACGCAAAAACCATAAAAAAACAACATAAACTTGCTTTTTAAGGCTTATGGAAGATAAATTATTATTACTTTTCTTTATTTTTGTTTAATAAATGCTTAATAAAGGATTTTCTTCAAGATATTAAGTAAACAGTCATTAAGGAGGTGACTGCATGGACGCAAATTTCAGGGGGGCTGTTGCCCCCCAAGCTAACATACTCTTTCTCCCGCCAGGGTTTATCCCTGGCGGCACTCACCCTTATTAACATTAGATTTTGCTACTACTTTTAAGTTGATATTTTAGTAAAGTTTAAATAGGGTTATTTATGAAAGAGTTTATGGGAATTCAAAATATAATGAATAGAAGTTCTAATTCGAATGGAACTAGTAAGATAAAAATTAAGAAATATAAAAGAAAATATCCTCAAAAAAGAGCACCATACGTTGAAGGTAAGAGTCCTAGAAGATCATCAGATAAAAAGTTGACTGAATATCCTTCAATTTTTAGTATCCTTGTTGGAATAGATGAGTCAGTTCAAGGAGATATTCTTAATATGTCCTCATTGAGTAAAATTCCGCCTAAGGATATTTCTTTATTTTTAAGTAGTAGATTAGATGTACAAAGTAGTATGGAATTATATAAACGAGTTGATGATTCCATTCGCACTATGAATTCTAGAGAATTTGTTGGTCTTGGAGGAATATATCCGACTCATCTAAAAGCAAAAGATATCTCTGTAAGAATGATTACTTATGAAAAAAACAAATGGACTGAAAAAAATAATTATTTTAAGAACCAAAGGAGAGAATTATAATTCTAGAGAAAGATTATGTATAATTTAGAAACAACTGCAAGAACAAAAATATTAGTAGATAATTTAATTATATCTTTAATAGATAATTCAGATTCAAGACTAGAAAATTATAACTTAGCAAGAGGTCAATTTAGGAATGGCTTGAAAGAGATATCTTTTAAAGGATTATTAGGTCTAGCCAGAGATTTAAAGAGACATATATGCGTAAATCATTATGATAATAGAACCTATAATGGAACATTCATAAATACTATAGACTCAATTCGAAGACTGGATAACTACGTTTCAAGAAAGGTCATTACTGGAGATGGAGCAATAAATCTGGCTAATCAGGCAAGTAAGAATTTAACGGAATTATGGACTAAACAAAATCCTTCTGTTAGATTAGACACTAGATCACTATAAGGAAAAGCTTAAAGATTCATTTTATTTATAAAACCTAAGCCCAGATGGCACAATGGTACTGCGTTGCACTCGAAATGCAATTTCCGAAAGGATTTCTCGGTTCGATTCCGAGTCTGGGCGTCTTTGTGCCTGAATTTCAAGCTCCGAAAGTGGCAATGTAAAGATATTCTCTTTATGCAGGCAGAAGTGGGAGTTATTGAGATTGTCCAGTATAGTGGAGTAAAGCTAAATCAACTCCAAGCCTAAATTTTAATATCTTTAAAACAGACAGTTTTATGCCTATCAAAGTAAAACTTACTGGATCTAAAAGAGGTTCAAAGGGATATTTAGTTAGAATTCCAATTAACGAAATTGGTGCTTTATAAGATGATAATATTAATCAAACAGTTAGAACAGAGTGTATAAGAATAGGTTATGGTTAGGGATTAAAAAACCTTGGAGAATGTTTAAATGAAATCGGGCTAGGTGTACATAATTATTTAAACGATTTATAGCTAACTTCAAAGTGATACAAAATAAAGAGGATAATAAAGTTTCTTTTAATCTTTCTCCATCTAGTTTGAACACTTATTTTAAAAGTCCATTACTATTTTATCTAACTCATATAGGCAAAGTCCCAGATGATACAAAAGTCCCTGTTTGTTATGGTCTTTCTGGAAATATAGTCCATAATTGTTTAGAAAAATATGCTAAAGGCGAATTAAATAGAGATGAAACCTGCTTATTCCTAGCATCGCAATGGGATAAACTTAATCTTAACTATCATTTAGATATAAAAAATAATCCTTTGAAAATGGAAGATTATCTCCTAGCTCTAATTAAAGGATTAAACGTTATTGATAGCCATAAAGAACATGTATGTGAAGAAATGATAAAATTTCCATTTATGGAAAATGATTCTATGAAAATTGGGATAAAGGGAATCATAGACCTACAAGCTAAACAAAAAGAAGATAACTCTCAGGTAATAATAGATTATAAGACAAGTAATAGCGTTAATCAGGGAAATGAATTCGAACGTCAAGCATTATTTTACAATTACTTAATTCATAAAAAAAAGAACATTATTCCAGAAAAAACTGTGTTTCACTATCTTAAGCTTGGAGTTCCAAAAGTATATTCATTTACTTATCAAGATATTCAAGCATTTGAAGAAGAATTAAATATTATCGCTAATGAACTACTTAAATTTGGAACAAATATCAGCAGATATCCTGTTGGAGAGATTAACGATTTGTTCAATAGTAAAAGGGAAGCCTGTCTTAGAGAAGTTTCAAGAAGAAAACTATTTACGGACCCTCAGGCCCTAGTTCATATGGGACACGACTAATCATCAAATTTCCCAAATTCCCAAATTCTTAGGCACTAGGTTAGTTTTATAAAATTTTATCGTTGAATGACCAAAAGATTTATATAGTTTATAATGCCTATATAGGCATAATGACATTTATAAGATACAAGAAATTTGGGAAGCAAGAATATGCTTATGAAGTTAAAGCAATTTGGGATGCAGAAAAAAAG
>Ga0210057_1010710_pt1 | contig 10312 bp, 10 predicted proteins | sample CryGeyCG2114_010_2_FD_183968 | JGI IMG/M metagenome (GOLD analysis project Ga0210057, IMG submission 183968) | Groundwater microbial communities from aquifer - Crystal Geyser CG10_big_fil_rev_8/21/14_0.10 (SPAdes) (version 2) | ecosystem: Environmental > Aquatic > Deep subsurface > Groundwater ...
ACCGTTAGAAATTATGATTTTTACCTCAGGCGTTTTTTAAATTGGGCAAAAATTAATGAGCCAGAAAAAATTATCTCTGAAATGATCAGAAAATATCATCTTGCTTTAGCTCGAGAAAAAAATAAACGTGGCGGAAATTTATCTATGGCCACCCAAAATTATCATTTAATAGCCGTCCGGATGTTCCTGAAATATTTAATTTCTCGAGATATAAAAACTTTAGATCCCTCAAAGGTAGATTTAGCCAAAACACCGGAAAGACAGATCTCCTATCTTGAAGGTTCTGATTTAGAAAATTTTCTAACGGCTCCCATTCAAACAGAAGAAAAAGATCTTATTAAATTAAGGGATAAAGCGATTTTAGAATTATTTTTTTCTACCGGGCTGCGTGTCTCCGAACTTTGTAATCTTAAAAAAGAAGACATTAATTTAGAAAAAGACGAATTTTCAGTGAAAGGCAAAGGTAATAAATGGCGGGTAGTCTTTCTCTCCAATCAAGCAAAATATTGGCTCAAAAAATATCTGGAAATAAGGACTGATCTAAATCCTTATTTATTTGTCAGACAAGATAGGGCTCGCGTTGAAGAAGACAAACCAATAACCCCTCGCTCAGTTGAGCGAATGGTTAAAAAATATGCTAAACTCGCTGGTATCACCAAAAAAATAGTGCCCCACAGTCTACGCCACTCGTTTGGCACTGATCTTCTTTTAAACGGCGCTGACCTGAGAGCTGTTCAAGAATTACTCGGCCACAAAAGTATTACCACTACTCAAATATATACCCACGTCACTGATCAACATTTAAGAGAAGTTTATCAAGCTTTTCACGGAAGAAGGAGAAAATAATTTATTTATGGCAACTATTTATACTCATATCACAGAAAATAATCAAAAAACTGTTTTTTTAATGATTTTTTTTCTCGCCTTATCAATTGCTTTTGGCTGGTTTATTTCCTGGTGGCTTCAAGAACCTATTATTCTTTATATTGTAATTGCAATTGCTCTTATTCAGAGTTTTACCAGTTTTTGGTGGTCTGACAAAACGATTCTTTTCTTTTCTCACGCTAAACCAATCACAGCCAACCCTGAACTTTATAATCTCGTTGAAAATCTTTGTATTACGGCTGGCCTCCCAATGCCTAAAATCTATCTGATGCCAGAAAGACAACCGAATGCGTTTGCGACTGGCAGAGACAAAAATCACGCGTCTTTAGTGGTCACCGCTGGCTTATTAGAAAAATTAGAACGCTCTGAGCTTGAAGGGGTTGTTGCTCATGAACTTTCTCATATCGGCAATAAAGACATTCTTCTTCAGTCGGTGATCGTTGTTTTAGTTAGTGTGATTGCTCTTTTGTCTCAATTTTTTCTCCGGATTAGTTTCTTTGCGCCCATGAGAGGCAGAAGAGATTCAAAAGACAGTAGCGGTATAATCTTTCTTATTTTCGGAATTGTCGCCGCTATTTTAGCGCCTTTAGCTGCCTCTCTTTTACACTTAGCTATTTCAAGAAAAAGAGAGTTTTTAGCTGATGCTTCGGCTGCTCTTTTAACACGATATCCAGAAGGACTAGCGCGAGCTCTTGAAAAAATATCTCTTGACCCGTCCCCTCTTCCAGTTGCTAATAACTCAACTGCTCATCTTTATATTATCAATCCTTTGCGTAGCCAAGAAGCAAAAAATTGGCTCACTAATCTTTTTTCCACTCATCCGCCAATTAAAGAAAGAGTGAACAGGTTGAGAGCAATACTTTAAAATTTACTTTTAAACATTCTTTACAAAAATCGAACAATATGATATATTTACAGAATAAACATTTATTGTTCGATTATGAAATTCAAAGAAAAAATTAGAGCTATCCAACTTAGAAAACAAGGAAAAAGTTATAGCGAAATTCTTAAAAAAATATCTGTTTCTAGATCAACGATTAGTCTTTGGCTGCGAAATATTAAATTAACTAGAAAGCAGAAAAATATTTTACTTAGAGGACGACAAAAATCTAGATATGCAGGAGCAAAAGCACAACAAAAAAAACGAATAGAAAAAACAAAACATATAATCGACAAAGCCAAGAAAGAAATTAAAAAGAGTTACAAAAACCCATTATTCTTGTCTGGTCTTATGTTGTATTGGGCGGAAGGCGACAAATCCGAAGTTGCAGAAACGGTAAAATTTAGCAATTCTGATCCTGTTATGATCCAGTTAATGATGAAATGGTTTAGAAAAATATGTAAAGTTTCTGAAAAAAAATTTAGAATCGCTCTCCATATCCATACACTTCATTGTAGGCCTCATATAGAATCATATTGGTCTAAAATTACGAACATCCCTTTAAAACAATTCAATAAAACATACATTAAACCTACCTCTCTAAAACAGCGGCGGAATCCTCTATATAATGGCACATGCACAATAAGAATAAATGACAAAAATCTATTTAGAAAAATAAAAGGCTGGAAATTAGGGATTGTCAAAAAATTTAAATTGAAAAAATGCCCCTGTAGCTCAATGGATAGAGCAATCGATTTCTAATCGATTGATGCGTGTTCGATTCACGCCGGGGGTACCATAATAAAATAAAAAATTAAAAACAAAAAATCAAAAATTATTTAAAATTCAAAAAAGAAATATTATTATGCCTATTGTCACCTGTAAAGTTTGCAAGAAAAAATTTTCTACAAAACCAAGCCAATTAAAACGTGGATGGGGAAAATTTTGTTCTACTAAATGTCAGTATAAAGCTTCTTTAAAAGGAAAATTTGTAAGATGTAATGTTTGTGGAAAAAAAATATGGAGAAGACCAAAACAATTGAAGCATTCAAAAAGTGGAAAGTTCTTTTGCAACAAATCATGTTTTATGTCCTGGAAGAACCAAGTGTTACTAGTAGGGAAAAATCATCCACAATGGAAAAGCGGTGAATTTGCTGGTCGAGGAATTTTAGAACGGCACAGTAAAAAGATGATATGTGCACACTGCGGTATCTCTGATAAACGCGTTCTTGCTGTTCATCATAAAAATGGTAATAAAAAAAATAACAAAATTACAAACCTTATTTGGCTTTGTCAGAATTGTCACCATTTAGTTCATTGCTATAACATCGAGATTTAAAATATGTAAAATTTATGGTGGGCGTAGCTCAGTTGGTTTAGAGCGCTGACCTGTGGAGTCAGAAGTCGGGAGTTCAAATCTCCTCGCCCACCCTGGGAAAATAAGGGTTTTGACGACTCTTGTTTTTATATTTTAAAGCGTTCTGTTTGGAGAGTTTTAGTTTTTAGCCATTGCCATTTAGGCGATTTTTTGGTAGAATAAAAACATGGATCAATTGGACCCCAAAATTGAAGTGTTAGAGAAAAAAATGGACGACCTTAAGCGCTCAATAGACGGATTAAGGAAAGTGTTTCTTTGGACGCTGATAATAACCGTTGTATTATTTATCTTGCCCCTTATAGGACTTATATTTGCAATTCCAAAACTTTTATCGACTTACGGCAGTATGCTACAATAGTATTTTATAGAAAGATAAAAAAACTGACTCTTGAGTCAGTTTTTGCTTATGCTATCATAAATTTATGATCAAGTGTTTTATCTGTCCTTGGGAATGTAGAGCGGATAGAGTTAAAAATCTTGGCCTCTGCGGCGCGCCCGATCAATTTGAAATAGCTCTTTCACAAATCCATCAATGGGAAGAACCCTGTCTTTCTGGTCAAATCGAAGATCCTGAGGAATCCTCTTTGGGACGACGAATGGATAAAAAGCACGGCTCCGGCGCTATTTTTTTTAGCCATTGTAATTTACGCTGCGTTTTTTGCCAAAACTATGAAATCTCCCAACTCTCCCACGGTAGGATATTGTCAGAAAAAAAATTATTAAAAATTTGTTTAGATTTAAAAAATCAAGGGGCTTACAACATCAACCTTGTCTCGCCTACCCCTTATTCTCTTTATCTTAAAAACTTTTTGACCAAATATAAAACTAAAATCGGCCTGCCAATAGTTTGGAATTCTAATGCTTATGAAAAAAAAGAAACAATTCATTCCTTAAAGGGACTGGTTGATGTTTGGCTGCCTGATTTAAAATACTATGATAACAATTTGGCTCAAAAATATTCAAGCGCCAAAAATTATTTTCAATTTGCTTCCCAATCTATTCTAGAAATGCGAAAACTATCACCTGATGATGTATTTGAGAATGACCTAATTAAAAAAGGGTTAATTGTCAGACACTTAGTCTTACCTGGTCAAACCAAAGATTCCCTTAAAATTTTATCTTGGCTGAAACAAAATTTAGGATCTAATATTTTTTTGAGTTTAATGTCTCAATATTATCCAACTTTTAAATCCCCTCTTTTTAAAGAAATCAACCGCCGGATTACTCAAAAAGAATACTCTATTTTAACCGATTGGCTTCTTAAAAATAATTTTAAAAATGTTTTTACTCAAGATTTGTCTGCGGCCACCCCTAATTTTACTCCCAATTTTAGTTGACCCCGTTAGAAAGTTAAAAACAAATACTTTCTCTACAAATAAATTTGATAAAAACAACAACGCGAGCTTTCTAACGGGGTTGACAGGCACAGACAACGAATTATACTACTATTATAATTTATAATTTTTTAATTTATAAAAGTCGAAATAAATAAATAAAGTGAGGTAAAAATATGAGTAAAAAAATTTCTTTTGGTTTAGTTATCTTTCTCGCTCTTTTTTTCTTAACGCCAACAAAGACTCAGGCGACTGAATTAGAAGAGCCAGTTTCTGGGGTAGATATGGTTCATTTTATGATGTTCGTCCGTTGGGGAAATGTGCTCGAAGAGCCGACTTATCGAAAAAAAACCGTTTATGACGGTTCTATTAATCTCGAAAATTCAACCAGCACATCATCAGCGGTAGGCAGAGTCTCTCTCACCCGAGAATTGCTTTTTGAAAAACATGATGAAAATTGTGATAAGATTTTGACCAAGACCCCAAGTATTTCTTGGCAATCCTGTATTTACAATCATTTAGACGGAGTAAAAGTTTTAGTTTCTGGCCAGGCTTCTGACACTCTGACTATTCATACGGCTCAAGGCGATCTCGCCAAAACCGTGAAAGAATTTTATGAAACAAGAACGCCAATTATTCAGAAATTAGCCAATAATCAAGAAATTGTCGTCAAGATCTTTCCTGTTAGAAAAAATCTTATTTTCTAACTATTTTCTGGGGTGGCGGTAAAACAACTCAAAAAGTTGATTTTTCTGGTTCACTTAAAATCGAAAGCGGAGCAACAAAATCAAAACTGATGAAGGCCTTGCGCTTTGAAGAAAAACAAGGCGATAATATTGCCAGTCAAACTGAAAAAGAAATTACCTGGAACTCTTATATTCTTGGCGGTCAAGATGGAGTCTTGATGAAAGTTGCCCTTGATAAAGAAGCAGCTGCAGTTAAAGATGCGGCCCTAACCATTAATTTCTCTAGTCCAGAGGTCAATTGGCAAAAGAGCTTTAATTTGATTGATCTTTATCATCAAAAGATAGTTAAAGAAACAATTGAGGTAACAGGCGTTACATATAACCTCGTTTTAGCAGTTACCAGCCAGCCTAACCGCAAGTTAGTCAAAGTGAAAAATAAAACGACTGTTTATATGATTGAGGACGAAACAAAGAGGCCTATCCCTTCGCCTGATGTTTTGAAAGAGAATAATTTAAGTTTTAGTAATATTGAAACAATCTCTGAAGAAGAACTAGAATCTTATGCCCAAGGTGAAAATTTAACCTATCCTGATGGGACCCTGGTTAAAGGTTCAGGTCCCGGTGTTTATCTTATTTCTGAGGGTAAAAAAAGACCGATTAAAAGCGCGAAGGCTTTAATCAGACTTGGTTATCAATGGAAAAATATCAAAAAAATTGCCGACAAAGAACTCTCCTCTCTTGAAGATGGCTCTTCAATTACCGAAAACAGTGACTTGCCAGAAGGTTCTTTGGTCCAAGAAACTGGTAAAAAAGAAATTTATTTAATTGAAGGCGGGAGAAAAAAATTAGTTTCTTCAGACATCTTAAAAGCGAGAGGGTACAAATCAAGCCAAATTATGAAAGTTAAAGAAGACCTTTTAGAAAAATTTGAATCTGCTGAAAATTTAATTTATCCTGATGGGACCCTGGTTAAAGGTTCAGGTCCCGGTGTTTATCTTATTGATCAAGGCAAAAAAAGACCGATTAAAAGTTTAGAAACTTTTAAGAGCTTAAAGTTTAACTTTAAAGAGGTGAAAAAGATTAAAGATGATGAATTAAAAAATTTGGCTGAGGATAAAGAAATGGTTGGAGAATAGTAATTAATTTATATAATATTTATTAAGAATTAAAACTATGAAAACAACAAAAACCATTTTAATTTTAACGGCTATTTTTAGTCTAGCCCTTGTTTTCAGCCAAACCGCAGTTTCGGCTCAAGATAATACCGCAGATTTAGCCGAAGAAGTAATAATAGAAGAACCATTTAGTCAGGTATTAGAAGCACCAGTCGTAGAATCATCCGCCGCGACTGAAGATAATTCAATCAGCGAGGAAATTTTAAAAGTAGATGAACCAAAACTGCTGCCCAGCTCACCTTTTTATTTTTTAAAGGAATTAGGGCGAGGGATAAGCAACACTTTTACTTTTTCTTCTGAGAAAAAAGCGGAAAAAAAATTAGAGCAGGCGGCCGAACGTTTAGCCGAAGTAAAAAAAATGCTTAGTCAAACTGATTCAGGAGACAGCAATCAGAATAAAAAAATAGTCAATAATTTGGTAAAATACCAAAAAGATATTGCCAAAGCTGAAGCCAGTATTAATAACGTAAAAAAAGATTCAACTGCTTACAACGACTTAATGGATAAAGCCGTGGATAAATATTCGGCTTTTGCTAAAGTGATGGCCGCCGATGAAGATTTGGCTTTGGATATAGACAAGGATATTGTTAAAGAAATTTATCGAAGTAAAGAGAATGTTCTAAATAATTTAGCCAGTTTAGTAGAAAAACTCCCTGACCCAAAAAAATTGGAAGAAGTATTACAAAACCAAGCCGGCTCAGATTTTAAAGAATTCAGAAACTTAGAAGTTTTGGGCGAATTAGAAAGCAGATTGCCTCAACGAGCCGCTCAGGCAGTGAAACAAGCGCAGGAAAAAATAAAAACAAAAATTGAAGAAAAATTAGCTACCTCAATGGAAGGCAAAAGAGGACAAGATTTTGCTAATTATGTTATCTCTTTAAAAGGCAACCAAGCTGAACATTTAGCCATTCTTGACGAGCTAGCTAAAAGTTCGAATTTGTCAGATGAAGTAGTGAATAATTTTAGAAAAATCAAAGATGCCGCGGCTATAAATTTTTCTAAGAAAATGATCAATCACCCGGCCAGCCAAGAAATGATGGAAGAAATCGCTTCTGGTGATATTGATAAACTGCGCGTTTTAGAAAGCATGGCTGATGCCTTGCCGGATTATAGCGCGGTAAAAGAAGACTTAGAAAAAGCGCGGCAAAAAGGGATTGACCGAGCCGTGGAGAAAATGAGTCAGATAGAGTCAACAGACGATAAAATAAATTTTTTAATCCGCGATGGCGTGCCAGATGCTAAAAGTTTCGTTATTTTAGACCAATTGCAAGCGAAGTTTAACCCCGACCAACAGGAACAGATTAAGGCAGTGAGAAATAAGGCCTTTGAAATTTTCAGCGACATCATAGATAAATCAGAGAACAAAGAAAAATTATTAGAAAGATTGTCAAGCGATAATCCAAAAGACATTGAAACGATGGCCGCGATTAGAGAAAATCTACCGGTAAATGTCGCGCCAAAATTTGAACAATTAGTTAAAAATCAGCTGGAAAAAACGGAAGAGCGTTTAGTAAATGAAGAAAATATTGAAAAGCTAATTGGTTTGAGAACACAAATTGATGCTTCGCCCCAAGCCCTTCAATTGATTGACAGCCTCAAACCGCAACTAATAGAAAATGTTAACAAAGAACAAATGAAAAAAGTAGCCCGAGCATTTGAACAAGCGGCTGACCCAAGCCGAGTGGTCCAGATAGCCAATGAGTATAATGAAATTTTGGAAAAATATCCGGAAGTGGCAGCAACCATCAAGAAAGTTAATCCTGGACTGGTGAAAAATTTAATTGAAACCCAAACAAAAAAAATAGAAGAAGGGATAAATAAGATTAGCGATCCAGAAGAAATGCAAAAAACCCTCCAAGATTTAGAGGCAACGGGCATGGAAAAATTTAAAAACCAAATTGGGACAGAAGCAAAAGAAAGAATAACCAATAAAATTATTGATCGGCAAAAAACATTAGAGAAAAATAAGTTTATGGAGCAAATGAAACAGGTCGAAGGCGAAGGCGAAATTAACCAGCAAGAGATGGAAAGAATGTTTGAAGAGAAAGTCGGTAAGATGATTGAGTCTTCGGAAGGTCGGCCGAATGTGGAAATAAAACAGGAAATGGAAAAAGTAATTGAAGAAAAGACCGAAACAATTATTAGAGAAAAAATGGAGCAACAATTAAATCAAACACCAAGCGGACAACAGCCAGAACAGATGCCCGGCGTCCAAAGCAGGCCTTCTACCGGAGAGATAGAAAAAACAATGCAAGAACAAATACAGCAAATAATACCAAAAATTATTAGTCCGGAGCAAGATCAATCGCAACAGATGCCATCCGGAGAAATAGATAGACAGCAACAATTACAGCAAATAATACCAAAAATTATTAGTCCGGAGCAAGATCAATCGCAACAGATGCCTTCCCGACAGATACCCAGATAAAAATTCTCTTGTTGCTTTAAGGTCCGACCTTAAAGCTTCCTTAAAACTTCTAAAGGTCGGACCTTTCAAAACAAACCTCGGTTAGAACAACCGAGGTTTGTTTTGTAATTTTAAGTTTTTTACTTTAAGGTCCGACCTTAAAGTTATCTAAAAACTAACTTTTGGCGTTTCTCTTTCTGCTTCTTCTTCAATCTCGAAGAATTCTGCTTTCTTGAAGGCAAACATCTGGGCCACCAAATTTGAAGGAAAGGTCTCTTGTTTGATATTAAAATCCCTGACATTGCCATTATAAAATCTTCTGGCTGCTTGAATTTTGTTTTCTGTATCAGCTAATTCTTCCTGAAGTTTCTGGAAATTTTCTGAAGCGCGTAGAGTCGGATAGTTTTCTGCCACGGCAAATAAACTTTTTAAAGCGCCAGTTAACATATTCTCCGCCTGCCCAGCCTCTTGGGGTGTCTGAGCAGAAATAGCTTTGGCTCTGGCTTCCGTCACTTTTTCAAAAACCCCTTTTTCATGAGCCGCATATCCCTTGACTGTTTCAATCAAATTAGGGATTAAATCGTGTCTTCGTTTTAGTTGAACATCAATATCTGACCAGGCTTCTTGAGTTCTATTGCGGAAAGTGATCAAACCGTTATAAATAACAATGAACCAGAGAACAAGAAACGCGAGTATGATAAAAATCCAATTAAGAGTTGTCATATTTTTATAATTAAAAATTATTCATCTAACTCCTCGACCGACTTAATTTATTTTCTAAAATAATAACTCGTTTTTCAAGCATAGCAAATTCTTCTAAATCTACTTTTTTCTTAAGAGAATTTTTAATAATTTCAACATCACTCTTGATTACTTCCATGTTTTCCATAATTGAACCTATCATTTCTGTATGCTCATTCAACCTTTCTTGGATAGAACCATATTGTTCGCCAATAACTTTTACTTGTGAAGAAAAATTTTCAGCCACAACTTTGAGATATCTCTGATATTCTTCTCGTTGATCTTTCAAGACTTCTTTTAATTTTTTTTCATTGACTTCCATAATTAAACTACCTTAAAAAAATATATTAGAAGTTTAATTTCAAGGTTCTGACGTAGTCAAGTTCTTATAATTAAAACATTACCAGAACTTATAATTTAAGCAAGGCCTCTAAGCGCTCAATTTCTTCTTGATATAAAGGGTCAGGTATTTGCTCATAAGCTTTTTTCCAAATATCTAAGGCTGATTTAAGATCGTTGCTTTTTTCTAGAAATTGCGCGTAGAAAGCAAGCATATCTACGTGAGAATTAGTTCTCGTCAAGGCCTCAAGATAAAGATCTTTTAATTGATCATCGTTGGCAAAAAAACGATCTGTTTCTAACTGAATATATTTCCGCCAAAGATCAGGATTTTCTTCTTTCAAAGCAAGGGCTTTTTTGATGTTCTTTCTGGCGGATTGATTGTCTTGCCTGTCTAACTCAACTTGATACAAGGCAACATAAACAACGTAATTGTCCGGCTCAAGATCAGCTGCTTTGAGAAATGTTTCTTTGGCCTCTTTATATT
>Ga0210057_1010713_pt1 | contig 10311 bp, 5 predicted proteins | sample CryGeyCG2114_010_2_FD_183968 | JGI IMG/M metagenome (GOLD analysis project Ga0210057, IMG submission 183968) | Groundwater microbial communities from aquifer - Crystal Geyser CG10_big_fil_rev_8/21/14_0.10 (SPAdes) (version 2) | ecosystem: Environmental > Aquatic > Deep subsurface > Groundwater ...
ACGCCAAGGGGTACTTCACAGAGTCACGTATTCCTGCACGTATGTACGGAAAGCCGTCTGTTGTGGACGTGAATACCATTGACTTCATGGATGTGGCATCAAACCAAATTTTGAGTATTGCAACAAGTTTGATCCCATTTTTGGAACATGACGATGCAACCCGTGCATTGATGGGAACAAACATGCAACGCCAGGCAGTGCCATGTATTACTCCAGACGCGCCATTGGTGGGAACCGGGGTAGAACGTGACGCCGCAGGGAATAGTGGGCACGTTTTGTTTGCTGACGTTGACGGAGAAGTAACCGCACTGCAAAGTGACCGCATTGAAATCACAGGGAAAAAAGGCGATGTGTATATATACCAACTCAATAAATTTTTGCGATCAAACGCATCCAGCTGTATCAACCAACGCCCGGTTGTGTCCATTGGGGACAAGGTAAAAAAGGGAGACCCACTATGCGATGGACCATCTATTGATCAGGGGGAACTTGCGCTTGGACAAAATGTGTTGGTGGCCTACATGGTGTGGGATGGATACAACTACGAAGACGCGATTATCGTGTCAGAACGTATGGTACAAAATGATCGCTATACCTCTGTACATATTGATGACTACAAAACAGACGTACGTGATACCAAACTGGGACCAGAAGTCGTCACTTCTGATATTCCAAACGTGAGTGAAGAAAAATTAAAAAATCTTGACTCTGAAGGTATTGTTCGCGTCGGTGCAGAAGTGCAGTCTGGCGACATTATGGTAGGAAAGATTACACCAAAAGGTGAAACAGAGCTTACCCCAGAAGAACGATTGCTTCGTGCCATCTTTGGTGAAAAAGCACGCGACGTACGAGATTCTTCACTGTACCTAGAACATGGAGATCATGGAAAAGTTATTGACGTCAAAGTATTTTCTGCAGACGAAGGGGACCGATTGCAACCGGGTGTCTTGAAACAGGTGCAAGTGACCGTGGCAGACATGCGAAAGATTCAAGTAGGAGATAAAATGGCAGGACGACATGGAAACAAAGGTGTTATCTCTCGCGTCGTTCCAGTAGAAGATATGCCATTTTTGGAAGATGGAACACCGGTGGACATTATTTTGTCACCACTTGGTGTTGTGTCTCGTATGAACTTGGGACAGCTGCTTGAAACCCACTTGGGACTGGCAGCAAATGCACACGGGTATCGTGCGGCAACACCAGTGTTAAATGGAATGACTGAAGAACAAATTAAAGAAGAGTTGGTAAGCGCTGGATTCACAACTGACGGGCAGTTACAACTGCACGATGGTCGTACGGGTGAACCATTTGATCACAAGACAACCGTGGGCTACAACTATATGTTGAAGTTGAACCACATGATTGAAGATAAGTTGCACCAACGTTCTATTGGGCCATACTCACTCATCACGCAACAACCACTTGGTGGAAAAGCGCAATTTGGTGGACAACGTTTTGGAGAAATGGAAGTGTGGGCGCTTGAAGCATACGGAGCTGCACATACATTGCAAGAAATTTTGACAATCAAATCAGATGACGTTCCTGGTCGATCAAAGGCCTATGAAGCCATTATTAAAGGGGATCCAATCACACGGGTCAATCTTCCAGAATCATTTAATGTATTGGTGAGAGAATTAAAGGGACTTGCCCTTGATGTTGAATTGTTGAAACAGAATGCAAGTGGTGGATATAGTAATGCTGAAGACGTAAAAGCATGTGAACGTAACGACGCACATGATACACAAAGAGATGTTGCAACAGAAGATGTTGTTGTGCATGAATCATAATATATTTGCCTCTTTACTCATCAGCTGAATTTGACTTCTCAATATGACACGTGAAAATCTCAACTTACAAGACTTTGATGCACTGGCGCTCCGCGTTGCATCACCGGAAGTAATCCATGCATGGTCTCATGGGGAAATTACCAAGCCAGAAACAATTAACTACCGTACACAAAAACCGGAAAAAACAGGGCTCTTTGCCGAAGAAATTTTTGGGCCAACCAAAGATTGGGAATGTTATTGTGGAAAGTATAAGAAAATTCGATACAAAGGAATTGTGTGTGATAAATGTGGGGTAGAAGTAACCCACTCATTGGTGCGTCGTGAACGCATGGGACACATTGAGCTTGCAACTCCTGTGACACATATTTGGTTTTTCCGATCGATCCCGTCAAAGATTGGTCTTATTTTAGACCTTTCTATTCAATCACTGGAAAAGGTTATCTACTTTGCGTCGTTTATTATTACTAAGGTGGATGTTGCGCAGCGAGATGAAACCCAAGAACTTTTAAAGCAGGAATATAAGCAAAAGAAAAAACAGATTGAAGGCATGTACAAAAAAAGTATTGCTGAGCTGGAAGAAAGTGGCGCAAAAAAGACCGATATCAAAGCCATGGAAAAAGAGCGTGATGAGAAATTGGAAGCGCTTGATGAAGATGTTGCGGCGGCAAACGCAGAGTTGAAGGACTTGACCCTGCTCAACATTGTATCTGAAACACGCTACCAAGAGTTGTCACTTCGCTATGGAGGCATGTTTGAAGCAAGTATTGGTGCGCGTGCAATTCGTGAATTGCTAGAAAAACTTGACCTGCCAAAAACATTAGAAAATTTGGAAGAAGAAATTCAAAAAAACAAAGGTGCAAAGCGAGAGCGTCTGATTCGTCGTGTGAAGTTATTGAAGAGTTTTCACAAAAATAATATCAGACCAGAGTGGATGATCTTAAAAGCGATCCCTGTCATTCCACCGGACCTTCGTCCTATGGTTGCGCTGGATGGTGGTCGATTTGCCACCAGTGACTTGAACGATTTGTATCGACGTGTGATTAATCGCAATAATCGTTTGAAACGACTGATGGACTTAAATGCGCCAGAAGTGATTTGTCGAAACGAAAAACGCATGTTGCAAGAAGCGGTCGACGCATTGATTGATAACAATGCGCGTGCGTCAAAAACAGTCACTGCATCCACTGGACAAAAAAGACAGCTGCGATCGTTGGCAGACATTTTGAAAGGAAAACAAGGACGATTCCGACAAAACTTGCTTGGAAAACGGGTGGACTACTCAGGACGTTCTGTGATTGTGGTTGGGCCAAATTTGGAAATTCATGAATGTGGATTGCCAAAACGTATGGCGCTTGAACTCTTTAAGCCGTTTGTGATGGCACAAATTATTAAAAGAGAGCTTGCACACAATGTACGAAGTGCCTCACGATTTATTGAGTCAAACGCCCCAGAGGTGTGGGATATTTTGGAAGATTTAACAAAGGAAACACGCGTTTTGTTAAATCGTGCCCCAACGCTGCATCGGCTTGGTATTCAGGCGTTTCGTCCCGTTTTGGTAGAAGGAAAAGCAATCCGACTGCATCCATTGGTATGTCCCGCATTTAATGCCGACTTTGACGGAGACCAGATGGCTGTACATTTACCATTGACCGAAGAAGCCAAGTGGGAGGCAGAAAACCTCATGGCGTCAGAAAAAAATATTTTGAAGCCGGCAACAGGGCGACCCGTTGCTACGCCACAGCAAGATATTGCACTGGGGTGTTATTACCTTACAAAGTATACCGAGGATGATACTGCAGAGGTAAAGAAATTTTTCTCGGATATTACTGAAGCACGGTTTGCGTATAAATCTGGAAAAATTTCATTGAAAGAACGTATCAAAGTGCGTTTTGATGATTTGTCAAAATTTGAAGAAGGGGAAGGACCGTTGATTGAAACATCTATTGGGCGTGTATTTTTCAACGAAATTCTTCCGGAAAAACTTCCATACTACAATGAAACGGTAACAAAAAAACAACTCGGGAAAATCATTCAGTCACTCCTTGAGTATTATGATCAGGCTGAGACGGCAAAAGTGCTTGATAGTATGAAACAGCTTGGCTTTCAGTACGTCACAAAATCTGGATACTCACTGGGTATGGAAGACTTTGGAAATATTGACGAGAAGGCTGATCTCATCAAAGAGGGAGACGAGAAAAATCAGTTGGTGGAAGAACAATACCAAGAAGGATTACTGACAGACACCGAACGACATGCAAAAGTGCTTGAAATTTGGACCAACATCAAAGATCGTGTTGTGGCACACAATAAGGAAGCCATTAATAAAGACGGATCTGTGTTTGCCATGATCGACTCGGGAGCCCGTGGAAGTTGGGGACAATTGGGGCAGGTGATTGGTATGAAAGGACTTGTTGCTTCTCCAAGTGGTGACATTATTGAGTTGCCTGTAAAAGGAAACTTTAAAGAAGGATTTAAAGTGTTGGAATTTTTCATCTCAAGTCACGGAACACGTAAGGGGTTGTCTGATACTGCGCTCCGTACTGCAAATGCTGGGTATCTTACTCGTCGTTTGGTAGACGTGTCACAAGATGTGGTGGTAAAAGAAGAAGACTGTAAAGACAAAACAGGTGAAGTTATCACACAAGAGCAGTCTGATGCAATGAATAAAAAAATATCAGAACGTGTTGTTGGGCGATTTATCCTTTCAGACATTGTTGACGCAAAAGGAACTGTTATCTTGAAAAAAGGAGAATTGGTAACACTGCAAGCTGCACGTGATATTGATGAGGTGGAAATAAAGGAAATACATGTGCGAAGTGTGTTGCAATGTCTGTTGCCAAAGGGTATCTGTGTAAAATGTTATGGTGCTGACCTTTCAAACAATAGAGTGGTGAAAAAAGGGACTGCCACAGGTGTCATTGCCGCGCAATCTATTGGAGAGCCGGGGACGCAGTTGACTATGAGAACTTTCCATTTGGGGGGAGTTGCAGGTGGTGGAGATATCACACAGGGGTTGCCACGTGTAGAAGAGTTGTTTGAGGCAAGAAATCCAAAACGAAAAGCAGTCCTCTCAGAAGTCGCAGGGCGTATTGAAATAGAAGATGCTGATGGGAAGGTTATTACCAGCCCAACCGGAAGAAAAATATTTGAGGGACGACGTGGACAAAAAATCATTCGTGTTCACTTTGAAGGGATCGATGAGACAGAAATACTTATTAAAAAGTCTGACGATATCCGTCTCGAAGATGGGCAAAAAGTGAAAAAAGGAGATTTGTTACTGGTGCGTGGAAGCTCTGGAGAAAAAATTAAGGCAGAATACAACGGTACAATTCGTCTTGAAAAAAAGAAATTGGTTTTGAGCTACGAAGGAAAGAGGGTAAAAGAATATATTGTCCAAATTGGGTATAAGCTGTGGGTCAAAGATGGAGACGTGGTAGAAAAAGGTGCGCAGCTCACAGAAGGAAGCGTTGATTTACAAGAGCTCTTCACCTTGCGAGGTCGTGACGCAGTACAACGATATATTTTGGAAGAAATCCAACAGATCTATTCTTCACAGGGGCAAAGCTTAAATGATAAACATATTGAAATTATTATTAAGCAAATGTTCTCTCGTGTGTATATTGAAGAGTCTGGAGACACGGACTTACTCCCAGGTGAAGTGGTAGAAAAGTCACAGCTCATGATTGCGAACCTGGAAGTGAAGGCAGAAGGAAAAAAAGAAGCTGTGGGGCGAGAGCTCTTCCTTGGTATTAGTAAGGTTGCGTTGTCTACACAAAGTTTCCTTTCTGCAGCAAGTTTCCAAGAGACATCAAAGGTGTTGATCAATGCCGCTATTACAGGGAAGATCGACTACCTCGAAGGACTCAAGGAAAATGTGATCATTGGACGCTTGATTCCTGTGGGAACCGGATTCAGAGAAGTTGAAGCTTCTGCTGAAGTCGAATAAGACACATCAGATACATAAAAAAACTCCAGCATATGCTGGAGTTTTTTTATACACGTGGATTAGAGCTGTCTATCGAGAAAGGCTTTCAGTGCATGCATATCTTTTTTTTCGTTGTCATACAGGTATGTTTGTATTCCTGCCGCCTCTGCACTTGCTGCTGACGAGGGGTTGTGTTCAAAGTATAGGGTGTCTTCAGGAGAAAGGTGGTACTCCCGGAGCATGGTTTCAAAATATATGGGTTGTGACTTTGGGGGATCATTTTTGAGGGTAAATACTTCGTATGGCATATTGAAAATCTTTCGTTCCCGAAAGTCTGCATCAGTACAGCCCGTGAGCAGGATTTTTTTATTTGGATATTGCTCAAGTAACTCATACATTGGCGCATACATGCCGTGCCCAACAATAAAAAAACAGTGTACGAGATCAACGAGAATAGTTTTCATAGCATGTTTGTGTTATGTAATTTTTTTTATGTAATGTACTATGACATCGTCTTTTTTAAAACCTAAGTTTTTGTGAAACTTTTGACTAACCGTATTTTTTAGTTCTGTATCCGAGCCCAACTCTTTACATCCTTGCTTTTCTGCCCACATTTCAGCTTGTTTGATGAGCTCTTTGGCTACTCCTTGTTTTCTGTATTCGGGTTTTACATAAATACCCTCCACATATCCAACCGGACTTGAAGATGCCCCTTGCACGTATTCATGTCGCAGTGAAAGATTGATAAAACCAAGATATTCGTCCTTGTTGCGTTGAACGAGATACTGTTGGTGCTTACTGGACTTGAGGTTGTCACGAAATTCTTTTTCGAGTTTACTTTTCTGAGAATGTGGCCAAAGAGCAAGCCCCATTGATAGCCATTCATTAAAATTGTCTGCAGAAACGGTACAAACATCCATAGTATTGATTGTTGACGGTATAATACTTCGTGTCAATGTCGCATTCCACAACATATACATTAATCATAACGGATCACTCCTTTTTCCGCAAATGCTACCTGGTAGTGTGCCAAAACCAGTCGGAGTGTGTGGTCTTGAAATTTTCCGGGGAAACGTTTTGATAGGGTTCTCATGTGTTTGGGGACTCCCTTTTCTTCCAGTGAAAGTATAATTTTTTTTAAGTCAGATGTTGGTATAAATTTTTTTATATCAATAGCATACCCTTCGGTCAGCAGTGTTGTGATATGCGTGTAGATGGTATGCACGGATAGCCCTCTTTCACGAGCAATCTGGGCTACAGGCATGCCCTGGTTGTAGTAAGCAAAGGTAATGTCTTCGGTTCTCTCCTGTATTTTTTTGCCAGGTGTTGACTGTCTGTCTTGGATGAACTGCGTCATAACACTGATAAATGCTGCGCCATAGCGGGCAAATTTTTTGTCTCCTACGCCGGTGATCTGTTTCATGTGTTTTTCTGTGGTGGGAAGAGCGGTTGCCATTTCGTCAAGTGTGGCATCGGTAAAAATAATATATGGTGGCACATTTTGTTTTTTTGCCAGGCTCATACGCATCGCGCGCAGTCGTTCAAATACCTCTTCGGCCGGATCCTTACGCACAGAGGTGGCTTTCTTTTTTGTTTTGAGCTCTTGTGTGGCGCGGGCGTCAATAGACGCAAGTGTTACGAGCTGTACTGTTTTTTTCCCTTTGAGTATGTCAAACCCAAGTTCAGTAATACGCATGGCATGGTGCTGGTCGTATGCTATATCAAACAGCCCCATATTGATCATTTGGAGCATATATTGTTGCCAGTCAGCAGAAGAGATATCTTTTCCCGCTCCATGTGTTTTGATGTTGGCATATCCATGCATAACAATATCATGACGGAGTGATCCACGCAGAACATCAATAATCGTTGAAATAGGCGCTTTTTGTTTCATCCTATAAATCGCCGACAACGCTTTTTGTGCAATTGATGTTCCGTCGAATAGGGTCGGTGGATTATGGCAGACATCACAGTTTTGGCAGTCTTGTTCTACGTGTTCACCAAAATATGAGAGGAGCATACGGCGACGACAAATACGCGCATCTGCGTATTGTTGCATCCGTTCCAGCTTGGCGGTTTGAAGGGCTGGTTGTCCAGAATCAGCGGCAAATTTTTTAAGTAATACCACATCTGCAAGAGAGTAGAAAAGCAGGGTCTCACTTGGCAGTCCATCTCGGCCAGCACGGCCAATTTCTTGGTAGTACCCCTCTATATTTTTTGGCATGTTATGGTGAATGACATACCGCACATTACTTTTATCAATGCCCATACCAAATGCAATGGTCGCACACATGATGGTAGTGCGCCCATGAATGAAATCTTCCTGTGTTTGTGCACGGTCGACACTCGACATGCCTGCATGGTAGTATGCGGCCCGCATATTTTCTTGCTGCAGCGCTTCCGCCACTTTTTCTGTGTGTCGGCGTGATAAGCAGTAAATAATGCCAGATTCTTTATGTCTTTTTTTTACAAACGAAATGATTTGTGGAATTTTGTTTTGGCCGGGAAGTACGGTGAGTGTTAAATTTGGTCGATCGAAAGAAGAAATAAATATCTTAGGGTTGGTAAGGTGTAACTGCCCAAGGATATCACGTTGGGTCAGGGCGTCTGCCGTTGCCGTGAGAGCAATGATTGGAACAGAAGGAAACCGTTGTTTGAGCTGTCCAAGTTGGGTATATTCTTTCCGAAAGTCATGGCCCCAACTAGAGATGCAGTGTGCCTCGTCAATAGCAAATAGACTAATACGAAGTGATTGAAGTATAGATTGAAATGAAGACGAAACTATTTTTTCTGGTGAGACGTACAGCAGTTTGAGCGCACCATGTTTTGCCGCTTTTGTGACATCTTCCAGCTCGTGTCCTTCCATGGAACTATTGATATAGCCTGCTGCAATGCCATGCCCAATAAGTCCCTCTACCTGGTCTTTCATGAGTGCAATAAGCGGTGATACGACGATAGTGATTCCAGGGAGCACGGTCGCCGGAAGTTGATAACAAAGAGATTTTCCCCCACCGGTAGGCATAAGAACCAAACAGTCTTTGGCATCAAGTACGGTTTGTATAATGTCCTCCTGCATTGGGAGGAAGGAGTGAAATCCAAAGGAGTGTTTGAGATTTTTCTTTATGTGTGCGATGCTCACGAGCAGATATTAAGTGGATACTTCCGACCCATCATAACAAAACAGCACCGTGATATCAAGGTGCTGTTTTTTGAGAAAATTATCATTCCACATCCCACATCGTTGGGTTATGTGTTTGGGAGTGTATTGTCAAGAAGGGGAGAAACATATCCGTACCACCAGCCATACCCAAATTCACTGGGATGAAAAAGATCTGATGCATAATATTTTTTTGCGTTGATCCCAAACGGATCAGTATCTTTTTCCACCCACATGTCTGCGTATTGTACATCAGATTTTTTTGCAACACGAAGAAATATGTCACGCACTTGCTTTGTCCTTCTGGAAAAAATCCATCGTGTTGGGGCAGGAAACAATCGTGCCGTTCCTACATTTCCTCCGTGAAGGACAATGACGTATGGTGCATGTTGTTTTGCCAAAGAGAGGACATGTCCAAGGTCACGTTCTACCTGTTCAAGTGGGGTGTATCTGACGATATCATTGCCGCCCGTATGAATGAGTATGACATCATACGACTCTGTGAGTGTTTCAAGTATTGTAATAAGTTCGCCTGTTTTGGCACCACTTACACCAAGGTTGGTAATGTCAGCGTTGGGGTAGTCTTTCCCAATCCTTCCGGCAACAGAACCCTCTGGGGATGACGTCCCCACACCAACAGCGCTACTGTCCCCAACGACAAGTATACGTTGTGTTGTATTACTTGGATGTTGTTCATATGCAACAGCTGCCTCAGCGAGTCCTTCGCCAATGCGTATAAAATGTCTGGTTCGCAGCACTTGTGTGGCAATATACACCAGTATGAGTGCAGCACACACAAGAATGATTTTTCCAACCATATGGGCACGGATTTATTGTTTCTTTTTTTGCAGCGTTCGCTGTTCACCGCTGAGTGTGTCTGAAGATACTTTTCCTGGATCCTGGTAAGCGGGGGTTTTTCTGCCGAGGGGAGAGAAACGTACTAGTATATACAAGTATAGCAGTCTCTTTTCTCCATCACAATGAGGGAGTTGATAGGAAGATGTTTTTTTGTTAGTCTAAGAGTGACAGTATTTTTTATAGTGATATATATGAGTGGACACTCAAAGTGGTCAAAAATTCAGCATAAGAAGGGGAGAACAGACAAGGCACGGAGCAACTTATTTACCAAGTTGTTGCGCAGTGTCACCCTTGCTGCACAGGAAGGGGGCATGGATCCTGACATGAATTTTTCTTTGCGTTTGGCAGTAGAAAAAGCAAAAGCAGGGAATGTGCCAAAAGATAACATTGATCGCGCTATAAAAAAGGGCGGAGGAGCAGCAAAGGATGGGGTAGTCTTTGAAGAAGTTGTCTACGAAGGTTTTGGGCCGCATGGGGTGGCGCTTATTATTGAAGCACTCACAGATAACAAAAACAGGACAGTTTCTGAAATAAAGCACCTGTTGGCAAAAAGTGGCGGGTCACTGGCGGGTCCTGGAAGTGTC
>Ga0210057_1010714_pt1 | contig 10311 bp, 9 predicted proteins | sample CryGeyCG2114_010_2_FD_183968 | JGI IMG/M metagenome (GOLD analysis project Ga0210057, IMG submission 183968) | Groundwater microbial communities from aquifer - Crystal Geyser CG10_big_fil_rev_8/21/14_0.10 (SPAdes) (version 2) | ecosystem: Environmental > Aquatic > Deep subsurface > Groundwater ...
ATTCTAAATCCTTGTTTAACAACATCAGAAGATTGACACTCAACACATTTCATAGACATAAAAACCACCTCTACAAAATAATTAAAGAAGACTAATATTTAAATCTGATGGTAAATAGACAGTGTCTTGTTTAGATAAGCTGTGCATATTTCCAAAACCACCTTAATCTTTATAAAGAAGAATAGATAATTATTATTCATGGGGCTTATACTTGACGAAACAATAACTTCACAATTAATACTTGAAGCAGAGAACAAATCAACATATTTATTAGACTTATTAAGGCCTATACTGTCAAAAGTTGTTGTTGCTGTAGTTGTAATTTTAATAGGCTTCATTATTGGCAAGCTTGCAGGAAAAACATTACAATGGTTTTTGAGGACAGTAAATCTAAATAAAAGATTTAGAGAAGTTACAGGAGTACGTTTGCGCTTAGAACAAACAATTAGCAGCATTCTTTCGGGAGCAATATATTTTATTGTAGTAATTATGGCGTTAACAGTTCTTGGTTTGTCGCAGATTATTTTTAAGATAATTAGCATTGGAATCATCATATTAATTTTTGCATTAATGCTGTTGTCTATCAAGGACTTTGTGCCTAACTATGTTGATAGCTTTAGATTAAGAAGAAGGATTAATGAAGGGGATAAAATAATAATAAATAACATAACAGGTCGTATTTTAGACATGACTTGGACTGACATTAAAGTCATTACAAAAAATGGAGACTTTTTATATATCCCTAATAGTCTCTTTCTAAAAAAAGGATTTATAAAAGTAAAATAGAAGTGAAATATACATGACAAAAAATCAAGCACCCTTGCATTGGGCAGATCAAATGGCTGCCAGAATTATTGCACAAAAAGGAGATAAAAAGGAATATACTGGTGCATCAGGCATTACTCCAAGCGGAACAATTCATATAGGGAATTTTAGAGAAATTATTTCCACTGAACTTGTTGTCCGTGCATTAAGAAGACTTGGAAAAAAAGTCAGATTTATTTATTCATGGGATGACTACGATGTATTTAGAAAAATTCCAAAAAATATGCCAAAGCAGGATCTGCTGAATACCTTTCTGCGAAAACCTATTGTAGACACTCCAGATCCCTATGGAAAAGCAGAATCATATGCACAGCATAACCAGCTGGAAATTGAAGAAGCACTCCCAAAAGTAGGCCTCTGCCCTGAATACATTTATCAGCACAAAAAATACCGCAAATGCGATTATTCAAAACAAATAATCCATGCATTAAAAAACACAGACAAGATTAAAGAAGCATTAAATAAGTACAGAGAAGAACCGTTGCCTGACAATTGGCTTCCTATAATGATTTTCTCAAAAAAGTTTGGAACAGATAAAATAAAAAATATACTGTGGGATAAAAAACATACCTTAACTTATGAATTAGAAGATGGAACAAAAGAAGAATGCAACATAAATAAAGATGGTAATGTAAAACTTTTATGGAGAATAGATTGGCCAATGCGCTGGTCATATGAAAAAGTGGATTTTGAGCCAGGAGGCAAAGATCATTCAACAGTTGGTGGCAGTTATGATACTGGAAAGGAGATTGTAAAAATATTCAAGTGGGAGGCACCTGTTTATTATCAGTATAATTTTATTAGAATCAAAGGAAAAGGTGGTAAAATATCATCAAGTGAAGGCGAAGTAATAACATTAAGAGATTGCTTAGAAATTTATGAACCTGAAATAATACGCTTTTTATTTGCAGGCACCAGGCCAAATGCAGAGTTTGCCATATCATTCGATCTTGATGTCATTAAAGTGTATGAAGACTTTGACAAGTGCGAAAGAATCTATTATGGTGAACACAAATTAAGTAATAATAAAGAATTAGCAAATCAGAAAAGAATTTACGAGTTGTCTGCCATAAATAAACATTCAAAAACAATGCCTTTCCAGCCAAGCTTCAGGCATTTAACAAACATCCTCTTGCAAAACGAACTGGATATTGACAAAACAATTGGTTATTATGAAAAACAGCTAAAAAACAAGAATGATAAAGACAGGTTAAGAACAAGATCAGTATGCGCTAAGAACTGGATCGAAAAATACGCGCCTGAAGATTTTAAATTTAGTGTCAATAAAAAAGTTCCAGCAAATCTTAATTTGTCAAAAGAGCAGAAAGCAGCCTGCCGTAATCTTGCATCTGTATTATTAGACAAAGAATGGGAAGATAAAGAGTTGCATGAAGAATGTTATATAATTATGAAGAATCATAATTTAGAGCCAAAAGACTTTTTCTCTGCATGCTATAGAGTTTTAATAAGCAAAGACAATGGTCCAAAGCTGGCTGCATTCTTAATAGAGATTAAAGAGAGGGCAGTTAAGCTCCTCGAGAGTGTATAAAGGCCATCAAAACATTTATAAAACACCTGTATTTCTTAACCCTTATGAGCAACAGAAAAGGCGGTTCTCGTCATAAAACAAGAAAAACATTCAAAAAGAACATTAAAGAGCGCGGAAAAATAAGTTTAACACGCTATTTTCAGAAGCTTGAAGAAGGCCAACAAGTAGTCTTAAAATCAGAGCCTGCTGTTCAAAAAGGCATGTATCATGGTCGTTTCCATGGATACAGCGGCAAAATAATAGGCAAACAAGGAAGATGCTATAAGGTTGCAATAAGTGACCAAGGCAAGATTAAAGAAGTAATAATACATCCTATACATTTAAAAAAGATATAAAATGAGCAAACCAGATGTTGTTGAGGAAACCCCTTTAAATATTGTTGAAGTAAAGGAAATGCTAAAGAAAATTAAAGCAAGAGATGAGGAACTCAACTTCAGAGCTCAGAAAACTGATGAATATTTGCAGGCTGTTGACACAATTAAACCAAAACAAGCTAAAGAGCTTAAAGAAAAGCTTGATGGATTAAAAATTCCTAGATTAAGGGATCAGCATGTACAAAAGTTCATTGACATTATGCCTGAAACACCTGACGCAGTAAAAACAATTGTAGCAGGATTTAATATTTCTCTAACAACAGATCAAATAAAAAAAATAGCAGTTGCAGTAAAAGAATACGTTCCTGAAAAGAAGAAGTAAATAATTATATTTTTAAGTTATTATCAAAGTAATAATATTATAAAAAATTAATAATATAGTTAGTGTGCTAAGTTTTCGTATAGTGAACGAAATAAGTATTCGTACATTTTGAATTTCGTTCACTATACAAATATGCACGCTAACTATTCAGCAAAAGTGATTGAAAATGTACGAAAATTAATCACTTTTGCTATAAAACTAAAAAACTACATCATGCCCATACCAGGCATTCCACCCATTGGAGGCATAGAAGGCATATTCTTTTTCTCTTCTGGCTTGTCGCCAACAAGAGCTTCAGTAGTTAATAACATCCCCGCAATAGATGCTGCGTGCTGTAACGCAGACCTTGTAACTTTAGTTGGATCCAAAACACCTGCTGCAAATAAATCTTCAATTTTATCTGTTTTTGCGTTGTATCCTACATTATATTCTGTTGAAGAAAGCTTCTCAACAATAACTCCGCCATCTTTGCCAGCATTCTCTGCAATTTGTCTTATAGGATCTTCTACTGCTCTTTTCACAATAGAGATTCCTGTCTTTTGATCTTCATTTTCTGTTTCAACAGAATCAAGTACTGCTGCTGCTCTTAACAAAGTCAGGCCGCCTCCTACAACAACACCTTCTTCTACTGCTGCACGTGTAGCGTTAAATGCATCATCAACACGTTCTTTCTTTTCCTTCATTTCTGTTTCAGTCGCTGCACCAACATTGATAACTGCAACTCCGCCTGACAATTTTGCAATTCGTTTTTTAATGTCTTTTTTGTCAAACTCAGATTCAGTATTATCATATTGAGATTTTAACAAACCAATTCTTTTCTCAATATCAGCTTTTTTACCAGCTCCTTCAACTACAACTGTGTTTTCTTTGTCAACTTTTATTTTCTTTGCACTTCCGAGCATATCAATTGTAGTCTGTTCAAGCTTCATGCCTTTTTCTTCGCTGATTACTTGAGCGCCAGTTAATATTGCTATGTCTTCCATCATTGCTTTTTGGTCATCACCAAATCCAGGTGCTTTAACTGCTACAAGTTTAATTGCTCCTCTTATTATGTTCAGAACAACTGCAGCAAGTGCTTCGCCGTCCAAATCTTCACAGACTATAAACAATGGTTTACCTTGCTGTGCAGCTGCTTCAAGTACAGGAACAAGATCTTTCATTGTAGATATTTTCTTGTCGTACAACAGAACATATGGTTCATCAAGAACAGCTTCCATTTTATCTGCATCAGTAACCATATATGGGCTTAAATACCCCCTATCAAATTGCATTCCTTCAACAACATCTAACGTTGTTTCCATAGATTTTGCTTCTTCAATTGTGATTACACCGTCGTGACCAACTTTTTCCATTGCATCTGCTATTAATTGGCCTATTTCAGAATCATTGTTTGCAGAAATAGTTGCAACCTGCATTATTTTTTCTTTAGTTTTAACTTCAACACTCTTTGATTTGATTGCATCAACTAAAATTTTTGTTGCTTTTTCAATTCCTTTCTTAACTTCAATTGGATTAGCTCCTGCTGCAACGTTCTTTAATCCTTCTCTAACAATTGCCTGAGCTAAAACAGTTGCGGTTGTTGTTCCATCTCCTGCAACATCCTGTGTTTTTGATGCAACTTCTTTTACAAGCTGTGCACCCATGTTTTCATATGGACATTCTAATTCAATCTCTTTTGCAATTGTTACTCCATCATTTATAACGCTTGGACTTCCAAAGCTTTTGCCTAGAATAACATTTCTTCCTTTTGGACCAAGTGTAACCTTAACTGTATCTGCTAATTTGTTGACTCCTGCAAGTAATTTTTTTCGTGCTTCTTCATTAAATATAATTTCTTTTGCCATTATTATTACCTCCTGTTGTTTCTATTTAGTAATCTTTGCCAGAATATCTTCTACTTTAAGCAAAAGATGTTTTTCATTATTGATTTTTATTTCTGTGCCTGAGAAACTTTCATATAAAATTGAGTCTCCAACAGCCACCGGACATTTTTCCATTTCAGCAACAGCTACTACTGTACCTTCCTGCTTGTTTTCTTTGGCGCTGTCTGGAATGTATATTCCGCCAGCAGTTTTTTGCTCACCCTCTTTTGGCTTTACTAGAATGCGTTTGTTTAATGGTTGTACTGCCATGTTGTATACCTCCTATGTCGTCGATAAGATAAGAGAAATCAATACTCATTTATAAATATTTTGTCGATCTAAGGTCGACAATAATTAATACCTACAACTATTACAGCATAGTAGTAAACTCATAACAATATTTATAAATAAACTTCTATTCTCTATAAATATGAGAACTTTAGCAGTAGCAACATTAACAGCACTTATAGGATGCAGTTCAGAAAGTGACATAGTATATCAGAACGATGCACCTAGTTCATCCAGCATGCCATCTGGTTCAGACAATGAAGGAGAATTCTTTATGATATGTTCACCTCCTTCACCTGAAGAAATCTGCCCTGATACTTCAGATAATGAAAGCATAATTATGGATCCTGAATGTGAAGAAATAGTTAATTATACTAATGATAGCTTTGAGGATGCTGTCAGCTCATCATTTGATGTCTCTTTAGCAGATATAATTGGGGGAATAGATGCAACAATTGTGACATATTATTTTGTTGATAATAATGGCAGCGATTCTGAAACCAAAGAAGAAGCAGTCATCAACATAGTTCCATTAAAAAATTATAATAAAGATGAAGAGTTCGCAGAAAATGTTAATGATTGGACAAAAGAGATTATCTCAGAAGCACTAGCAGGCAATGCTTACTTCCCTTTTGACAGTATAAGATGTTCTGCATGGACTTCTGCTGATGACTTTGAAGATTTGGCATATTTAGCAGGATTCTCATATGGTAATTCAGATGACAGAATGTATGTTGGCGGAAGAGTTCATTTGCCTGAAGATGTTAAATCAAAAACAGTTACTATTAAAACAGATTCAGATAATATTGATTATTATGGCATGGATTTTGACAGCTACAATGTAGAAAGAACAACAATATCACATATTGAAGAAAGAAATGATTATTTAATGGGGATGGGAAGAGCTCTCATTGAAAACGGAAAGATTCTTAAAGAATATGGTGATGATGACCTATACACTGCAACATCTGTCTTTGTTTATGAAGGGGCCAAATCAACCCCTTAACTCTACTAACAATACTCTCTACATCCATACCATGCTTTTTATACAAAGAAGCAGCATCACCTGATTCACCGAAGTCTTTCATTCCAATTCCAACAACCTTCCTGCCTAAAACATAAGCAACTTCTTTAGCTAATATTTTATAATGAGCATCATGAAAACAAACAACAGGAACATTTGGAATCATTGATCTGAAATTATCATTGTCTAAATTGCTTAAACTAAATGCATTAATAACTTTCACATCAATTCCCTGGGAAAGCAAAACTTTCGCAGCATCCATAGCAATATGGACGCCAACCCCCATGCCAACCAGTACAGCCTTTGGATTTTCACTAATTCTAACAACTCTTGCTCCTTCACCTTGTTTAATAATTTGAGAAGCGAGCAGAGGCATATTTTGTCGTGTCAAACGAAGATAAGCCGCCTTATTATCAGTATAGACTTTCTTCATGATTTCCTGTGTTTCATTTGAATCAGCAGGTTCATAGCATTGCATTCTGAATAAATCATTCATAAACCCAGGAATAATACAGCTTTGGTGCGAACCACCATCCCACTCAACACCTAAGCCAGCGTGAGTTCCAATTATCTTAACATCCACATTATTATAACAAATTGAATTTCTTATAACACTCAAACATTCTGTAATAAAAATATCAAATGTTGCAAACCAAGGCTTTTTTCCAGCTAAAGCAAGCCCTGCAGCAACACCAGCCATATTTGCTTCTGCAATACCTACGTTAATAAATCTCCCTGCCCTATTTACAGAATTAAATTTTCCAAATTTTTTTTCAAACCAGTCCATTCTTACTGAACCTGCAACACCAGCAGTAACAGCAACAATACGAGAATCTGCTTTTCCTAATTCTAATAAATATTTACCAAAACCATCTCTTGTTGCTTTTGGTTCAGTAAATGTAATAATTGAAGGTTTGCTGTCAATTTTTTGTTCAACTGCGACACTAAATTTCTCTTTCTCTTCTAAAGTCAATTGTATTGATTGAATGTAAGCATCAATATCACCAAGAATGTCAGCTTCTAAGTCTGTTATAGTTTCATCACATTCTCTTATAGCATTAATAAGATATTCTCCTTTTGGTGCAACACCGTGCCAAGCACCGCTTCCACCTCTCGCAGCCTCTGCCATGAAAGATACACCTGCACCTTTTACTGTGTCCATAATAATCATAACTGGTAAACTTTGATCTTCCTGAATCTTATGAGCTTCTTGTATTGCAATATGTAATTTTTCAATATCATTTCCATCAACTTGAATTGTTGCCCATCCATAACTTTGCCATTCTTGTACAAATTGACAAGGCATTACATCTTTAACATAACCATCCTGATCAACTTTATTATAATCTAGAAAATTAACCATATTATTCATTTGTAAAACTCCTGCTAACTTTGCTGCTTCAGTTATACTTCCTTTTGCAGTTTCACCATCACCAATAATAGTATAAACTTTATTTTTTCTTCCATCAATCATTGATGCAATTGCCATACCTAATGCAACAGATAAACCCTGACCCAGAGGGCCGCTGCTGTTTTCAATACCTGGTGTTTTCAGATTAAGATCAGGATGACCCTGGCAAATTGCTCCAAACTTGCGAAGCTTCAGCAATTCTTCTTTTGGAAAAAAACCAGCATACGCAAGTGCAATATATAATGCAGGACACGTGTGCCCCTTGCTAAGAACCAGTCTGTCTCTGTCAGGCCATTTTGGATTTTTAGAATCATATTTCATAACTTTGCCAAAATACAACACAGCAAGCAAATCAATTATGCTTAAGCTTCCACCTGGATGACCACTGCCTGCTTTAGCAATGATTTCAATATCCTTTTTCCGCATATAAGCTGCTATTTTCCGTAGCATCCCATAATCAACTGTCATGAGAGATAGAACTTTTATTCTATTTTTAAAGCTTATGAACCTGTTATTTCTTTCATATATTCTAAAATATGATCCTGAAATAACTTACCATCAATACCTTTTAAAACTGGCAATGTATTCAAAGTATATTCCTGATTAACTTCACCCTCATTAACCCTTACCCAATCTAAATAATCTAAAGCAAAATTATTAATGTCAACTGAATGCTGCACATTGCTCTGCACATGATCTTCTTCAGTTTGAACTATTACAAAATAATCAACAGGCAAATAAGGCACAAATCGCATAGCTTCTCTTTCAAGCCAATGCTCTTCATCTTCACAAGAAATACTGCCGGGTGCATCAGAATTTGGAGAAGGCCCACCTGTACAGCCAACTGTTGTATACCACCTATTAACAGGTCCTTCCCATTCAATATAAAATTTAGCATCTGGCTGATATCTTGCAAGCATACCTGTTGCCATTGTTATGCCGTACGAATAAGACACAACACCTATATTATCTTCTTCAACATTATCATGGTTTTCTAAAAACCTGTATAATTCATATAATCCATCCTGTTGGACATAGCCATTGTAATCCTCTTCACCTGTGCTGTCTCCACGACCATCTGCACTAAAGATCAAGACTACAAAACCTTCTGACGCAAATTTTTCAGGAATATTATATGATGTAGTAGGAGTATACTTTTTCAGAAAACCATTTTTTCCTCCAATCCCGCCCGGCACTAATATTACAGCAGGATAATCTATTGAATCATCGCTTGGCATGTAAACTGAAACATCTAATTTTGCATTGCTCGTAGGATTAACTACAACATAATCTGTCTGTAAAACAATTACACCATCAACATCTGTTTCATAGGAGCTTTTTTCTGTAAAATCAACAGCATCTGTCCATTTGATCTCTATTTGAACATCTTTGTAATCATAATTCACATAATCATAAGAAAAAAAGTTTGCAGAACTACAATCTTCAGGGCATATTCCTTTTGATTCTTCAAGATCATCGCAAACACCATCTCCGCAAGGGCGTGCATCATCAGAACAATTAGTAAGACTTGATAACAATAATAAAACCAGTATGACATATAATATTTTTTTCATAATATATACAATAAATGCATAGTTTAAAAAGATTATCAAAAATAAGAAGCAAACAATAAAACTTATAAATTACCTACAATCATTTTTAAAATCATATGGTTCAGACAAAACTTGGTGAAGATTCAAAAGAATATCAGGAAACTGAAAAAAAAGTAATTGCTCATGAACTTGCAAAAGCACAGAGAGAGATAGGAGTTGCTGAATTCTTTGCAAAAAACCGCCATTTATTAGGATTTGATAATAAAAGAAAAGCACTGTTAACCACAATCAAAGAAGCAGTTGATAATGCATTGGATGCATGCGAAGAAGCAGAAATTCTTCCTGAGATTAGTGTAGAACTTATTGAATTGAGCAATGAGCGCTTCAAAGTTATTGTAGAAGATAATGGTCCTGGAATTGTAAAAAAACAGATTCCTAACATATTTGCCAGGCTATTATACGGATCAAAATTCCACAAGCTGGCTCAAACAAGAGGACAGCAGGGAATTGGAATCAGCGCAGCTGTTATGTACGGTCAATTAACAACAGGAAAACCTGCAAAAATAACATCCAAAATTTCAAAAAACAATCCTGCAATTTATATGGAATTAATGCTTGACACAAAATCAAACAAGCCAAAAATAAATAATGATTCTGAAAAGGACTGGCCTGAAAAAGATACAGGGACAAGAATTGAGTTAGATCTTGAAGGAAGCTATCAAAAAGGATCACAATCTATTGATCAGTATATTAAGCAGACAGCAATTGTAAATCCTCATGGCACATTTATTTATACAAACCCAAAAGCAGAGCAGTTTGTTTTTCCACGTGTAACTGAATTAAAACCAGCAAAACCTGTTGAGATTAAACCCCACCCTTATGGTGTTGAACTTGGAGTGCTTCATGAAATGGCTCAGTTTACAGAGTGCAGAACATTACAGTCGTTTTTAACAACTGAGTTCACAAGAGTAGGGCCAGGAACTGCAAAAGAAATATGTAAAAACTCTGCACTCCTTCCTAACACTAAACCTAAGTCATTGACAAGAGAGCTTATAGAAAGACTTGTTGATGGCATTAAAAAAACAAAGATAATCTCTCCTCCA
>Ga0210057_1010715_pt1 | contig 10310 bp, 11 predicted proteins | sample CryGeyCG2114_010_2_FD_183968 | JGI IMG/M metagenome (GOLD analysis project Ga0210057, IMG submission 183968) | Groundwater microbial communities from aquifer - Crystal Geyser CG10_big_fil_rev_8/21/14_0.10 (SPAdes) (version 2) | ecosystem: Environmental > Aquatic > Deep subsurface > Groundwater ...
TTCCTGAACTCTTTAAGAATCTTAATCTGGCAGACTACCTAAAGTAAATCGTGGGGGTGTGGTGTCAATGGTAGCATGACGGTCTCCAAAACCGTTGGTCTGGGTTCAAATCCTAGCACCCCTGCCAGCCCGAAAGGCGTGGCCTTTCGGCCAAAATTTTCTGCGAATTTTCCAATAAAATCAGTGCTTTGCCCGCCTTAATCAGGCGGTTCGAGCCAATCTTTTTCAAAAGCTCCGCTTTTGCTTCAAAATTTCTTCCCAATAACGTTTTTTGAGTCATATTCGCTTCGTTTATCCAGTTTTTAAGCGGTTCGAGCCACTGATTGCCCTTGCGCCCTGCGCGGGCGATTTTTTGTTTTAAATCGGCTTTCTTTTCCACAAGTTCGGCTTTTTTGTTTTGATACTCGCTCGTTTCTAAAATTCCCTCAAGATGAGCATCTAAAAGTTTAGAAAGCCGTGCTTCCAGCTTATCTAATTCATCCTGTAAATCTTTAAGCGCAAGGGCAGATGACTGGTTTTCTTGATTTCCCCATAGCTTTACTTGATTAAGCATTTTAGAAGACCAATCATCAGACAAAGCCACTTTTGAGATTATTTTATCAATTTGTTTTGCCAGATTATTTTCAGTAATGTATTTTTGCGAACAAGCGGTATTCTTTTTAGTACAGCGATAATATTTAAAAACAAGTCCGGATTTTTTAATATGTTTTTCGGCGGTAAATGTTCGTCCGCATTCACCGCAGGAAAATAATCCCCTGAATGGAAAATTTAAAAGCGTTTTAATTTTCCTTGGTTTGCTTTTTTGATTCATTACTCTTTGGACAGAATCAAAAGTGGCTTTGTCTATCAGTGGCTCGTGCTTGCCTTCATAAATTTCGCCTTTATGCAAAAACACGCCGAGATAAAATTTATTTTTCAGCATTTTTTGGATAACAGAAAGCGATAATTCCTTTTTGGTATTATGGGTTTTTAAGCCCAAGGCAAAAGCTAATTTAGCTAAACCTTCAAAACTGTATTTGCCTTCAGCGTAGGCCTTGAATAGTTTAACCACAATCGGTGCTTTTTCTTTGTCTATGGCGATTGTATGGTTTCTTAAATCATTAATATAGCCAAGAGGCGCCAATCCTGGCCATTCTCCGCGCCTTAACTTTTGCCTTATTCCTCGTTTTACGTTTTCGCTTAAATTATCAATATAGTATTTTGCCTGGCCAAAAGCGATTTGCAACATGAATAATCCCTGGCTTGAAGGTTCAAACCAGTAAGTAGGGAATTTTAAAGCTTTCAACTTGCCTTTATCAATCAAGTTGATGATTTGTCCGCCGTCAACGGCGTTTCTGGCTAAACGGTCGGGATTCCAGGCGATTATGCCCTCAGCTTCGCCATTCTCAATTTTTAACAGCATTTTATTGAATATCGGCCTGCCCGGCTGTTTAGCTGTCATTGCTTCAATAAGTTCATCGATTATTTCCAAGTTCTCTTTTTTGGCAAACTCCCTAAGTTCCGCAATCTGCGCTTCAATACTTAAAATTTGTCGATCCTCGTCATCGGTTGATTTCCTGGCGTAAAGATAGTATTTACTCATAGGTTTTAAAGATAAAGGCAAATCGCTTTTGGCCTAAAAGGGAATTATCGCTTTTTTGTTTAGGAAATTTTGAAGAGGATAATTTTTCTGAACCCTGAATCGTTCGGAAAAACTATCCTAAAAAGATTGGCTTATTCAAACTTCGTTTTCATCTAATTTTTATGCAATTAGGAACCGCCTGATTAAGGCGGGCAAAGCCCTGATTTTATTGGAAAATTCGCAGAAAATTTTGACCGAAAGGCCACGCCTTTCGGGATGGCAGAGCCTCTTACAAAAAGCTCGTACTTATTTTACAGAAAACAGCTAGCTGTTTTCTGATTTTTCAGGGCGGGGCGGAAGGGGGGTCTGGGGGGGAATTCCGCCCCGCCCTGCCTCCCGCCGGCCTTTGGCCGGCCTCTTTTTTTCTTTTTTCAAAAAGCCCGCGATTTTTCGTATCCCGCTTCGCGGGATGCGCCACCTGGCGTTTTATCCACACTCGCAGGATTCGTTTAAAATATTCTAACTTTGAATATTCTTAATTTGAATATATCATATATCTATGCCTAAGACAATACAAAGCAGTGAATATAAGAAAGTGGTCGAAAAACTTAAGCAGGCTCGGCTGGAAGCCGGTTTAACTCAGAAGGATGTTTCTGGCAGAATAAATAAGCCTCAGTCTTATGTTTCCAAAGTCGAGGCAGGAGAGCAAAGGGTGGATATAATCGAGCTTAAAATTTATGCTGAATTGTATAAAAAAAGCTTAAATTATTTCATAAAATAATCTAAGTTATTAAATAGTATGGATATTAAAAAATACAAAGCAATAGTTTTCAAGCAAATGTGCGAGGTTGAATTGATGCATTTTGATAAGGCTGATAGTGCAAGGCTGAAAAAATTATTTGAGGCATGGAGAAATTTAACAATAGGCATGAAAGAATTCCGTTCCAGGGGAGTAAATATCCCGGAAGGCCTTTCAGAGGTTGCGTTTTGCATTTTTTCCGGATCAAGCCGTTTGATTTCTTTAAAAGGCCCGGCTTCCAGCTCATTCGATACTTTTAATTTAAGAACCGGAAGAGCCGAGCAAATCAAAGCATGCAGCGTGGAAGGTGATTTGACTTCTTTCGGGCCAAAATCTAAATGGGACGATTTGTATTTTGTCGATTTTTACAATAACGGCTTGATTGACGGCGCGTTCGATGTTTATCAAATTAAGAATAAAATGTTGGACTATGTATCAATGAATAAAGAGCAGAAGTTTGCCGAACAGCAACTTGAGAAAAGAAGGCCTAGATTCAGCATTAAAAAAGAAATAATAAAAAGGTATAATATCAAGCCTATGGCAAAGAATGTAAAACTTTGGTAGGTTATCCGCCGACAGCTTTTTTTATTTGTTTTGCAACAGCCTCTACCACAGTAACGCTCACTGAATTGCCGAATTGCTTATAAAGAGCTGAATCAGCTAGGTTGCTTGGTAGTTTGAAGTTTTTCGGAAAGCCTTGGATTAAGGAGCATTCTTTGGGAGTTAATTTTCTAACGCCTTTCTTATCTTTAATTATCGGGACGTTGTGTCCGCCCATTCCCATATTGGCAGTAAGCGTCGGGCAGACGCCTTTTTTATTTTCCCTGACATATTTTCTCCGCCATTGGTATACTTTTCCGATTTCTTTAATGTCATTCTTTATTTTGTCATATAAAGGCTTGCCGTTGTAATAGTATTTTTGATCAACCTGGTTTTCCAGGATATCCGCTATATTCACTGTAAGTTTTTGAGGTTCGGGGAATTCAAAGTTATCGCAATGTTTTTTTTCCTTAAAGCCGGCTATGTATATCCTTTCCCTATTTTGAGGGACGTTTCCGTATTCAGCCGTATTTAAAACTTTCGCTTTCACGTAGTAGCCGAGCATCTCAAGAGTTTCTTTGATTATTTGGAAAGTTTTACCCCCGTCATGGTTTTTTAAATTTTTAACGTTTTCCAGTAAGAATCCAGTAGGCCTTTTAGCTTCTAATATCCTTGCTATGTCAAAAAATAGGTTGCCTCTGCCTTTTTTATCTTTAAAGCCGTGCCTATAGCCGGCAATTGAAAATGCCTGGCAAGGGAAGCCTGCCAGCAGAAAATCAAATTCAGGAAGATCGTCTATGCCGATTTTCCTTATATCTTCCACAATCAGCTTGGATGTACTAAAATTAAGGTCATAGGTATCTTTGCAGGCTTTTTCAAAATCATTGGCAAATACAGTTTCAAATCCGGCTTTTTCAAATCCAAGCCTTATGCCACCTATTCCTGCGAAAAGGTCTATGGTTCTGAATTTTTGGTCTATTTTGCCGAAGTCCCTGATGACCTTGATTACCACGCCTCTTATTTCTACTTCCTTTCTGTAAAAGGGGAGCAATGCCTGATTTGCCGGTTGCAACCTGAATCGGCCATGTTCCCTGTATATTTTCTTGAGAGTCGCTTCATTTTCGTCGATTATAGCAACGACTGTCTGGCCGTTTTCTGCCACAGATTGTTTTTTTACAACAACCATGTCGCCATTGAAAATCCCTTCTTCAATCATGCTGTCGCCTTTAACTCGCAATGCATAGTAGCTATCCATAGGATTAAGCCCATAGCTTGGTATGGCTAATTTCTGTTCTTTATTTTCAACGGCCTCTATAGGCATGCCAGCCGTTATCGTGCCCACTAGATCTATTTGCATCACAGGCTCGTCCATTATATCTATAGACCTTGGCTGATTATCCTCTTTTTTTAAATACTCCGCTTCTTGAAGTTTTTTAACATAGTGGTGAGCGGTAGAAACGGAGGAAAGTTTGAAATGCCTTTTGATTTCATCAAGGGAAGGGGAGTAGTCTTTTTTATGCCGGTATTCTTCTATGAATTTTAAAACCATTTTTTGTTTTTTTGTAATCATATGATGTTTTCTAATAATTTTCTATTTATATTAAGTTTTCCACAACTATAACAATATTATATCATTTTAGAAAATAAATAGAAAATATACTTATCAACAATATGGCCGATGTATTTACAAAACAGAAAAGAAGCGAGATAATGTCCCGTATAAGGGCGAAGAATACTAAGATAGAATTGCTTGTTTTCAGGGAATTGCGGAAAAGAGGCATTTATTTCCAGAAGCATTATAAAAGGGTTGCCGGGAAGCCGGATATTGCCTTGCCCAGAAAGAAGAAAGCGATTTTTATTGACGGCGATTTTTGGCACGGCTACAAATTTGTCAAAGTAAAAAGCAGGTTGCCTAAAAAATATTGGATAAAAAAGATTGAAGAAAACATTATCCGTGACAAAGCCAATAGAGCATTTCTTAGAAAGAAAGGATGGAAAATTTTAAGAGTTTGGGAACACGAATTACAAAAGAAAACAAGGGTGGGTTTGGATAAGATCGTTACTTTTTTACGTTAACTTATTTTAAATAGCTGAATATAGCATATGACATTATTGGAATTAATACATGATGGATTAAAGGGGGAAGATAAAAAAATCGTCTCACAATTGGATTTTCAAAAATCCGACAATGAGATTATCTCCAATATGATTGAATCGGATATTCTTAGTTTTGCGTATGTCAACAAAGATGATAAAGAAACTATCTAACATAAATAATATTTTATCATACTCGTTTTTTGATTGGGATAAAATTAATCTTGTTAATTTTATTGATAAAGATGGAAATCAAAAAATACAGGATGGTAATTTTATAAAAAATAATGTTATTTTTGCCGAAAATGGTAACGGTAAATCAAAATTAGTAGATATTTTAAAATCACTCGATAGAGAAAGTGCTAAACTTGACAAACATAGAGATCACAAGCTGGAAGGACAGGAAATAAAAATAATTTTAAATGACGATTCTGAAATTGTATTTTCTGAAACAGGTTGGTCGAATGAAATGCTGAAAGGTAAATTTATTATTTTTGATAAGCCGTTTATTCAAAATTTTGTACACTCTGTAGGCACAGAAGATGGTGATACGCCTCTGCGTCGGCAAAAACGAGGGAAAAATATTGTTTATCTAGGAAACTTTGAAAAATACAGCGAGGAAATTGAAAGAGTTAATTCTCTTAAAAATGCTATTTCAGAAAAGAACGGACAATTTTTTGAAAAAGAACAAGAAAAAATTTCAGCAATACTAGACAAATGTAGTATTAATATAGATGAATTAACTGAAAAAAAATTAGATATACAAACACTTAATAAAGACAATATTCAAAAGATTAAAGATCAATATACAAAACAGCAAGCTGAATTAGATAAAATTGATAAATCCTTAAAAGACCGGGGTAAAATAGCCAATTTATTGAAACTGATAAAAATCGAAAAAACTTTTACTTTGAATACTGAAGTTATTGAACAAGGGAAGCAAAAGTATATTGATATTAATCCTATAACTCTATTTTCTTTTACAGTAGCACGAGGAGTGCAACAAACTTTGCATAAAATTGAGCATAAAAAAGACTTTATTCAACAAGGCCTTTCTTTGCTAACCAGCGAAGTAACCGACTGTCCATTTTGTGAACAGAAAATAAAAAATGGTGATTATATACAAATTATTAAGAGTTACCAAGAAATTTTTGATGAAAATTTTGCTATTGAGGAAAATAGCATTCGAACCACCCTATTAAAATATAAGGATGTTTTAGAGGATTTGCGTGATTTGCGACCACCTGCTGTCAACCCCAATGCCTTGGATCAAGCAAAGTCATTTATAACAGTAGGTGAAGAATTACCACAACTCGCTATTGCCGATAGCGACAAAGAATTAATTAAGTCTGAGATTGATTTGGCTCTGGCAAAAGATAAAAAAATATTGGATAAAATTGAGGGTTCAAAAATTGATCAAATAAAAATAATCATTGAATCAGCTAATGATCTTATAGGAAAATATAACGAAGTAGTTGAAAAAATAAATAAAGAAATTGAGCAACTAAAAAAAGATTCACTAGAAGGTAAACTTAGCGTTAAGAAGGGAGAATTGCAAAAAGAAATTAACGGATTAGAAAAAGAAATATTTTTCATTGAGAATAAAGAGAGTATTGAAAAATATTTTGAGGTCATGGATAAAAAAGATAAAAACGACAAGATTATAGCGTCACTGGAGCGAATTTACCAAGCTCTCAAAACAAAAATTGTTGAACAATTTGGTAAGTTTGTTGACGATTATTTTGAGTTAATAAAGGGATTTGTAAAAGAAATAAGCCCCTCGATGGAAATTCTTAATATAAATGGCCAACCCACTTATGATAGACGAAATATGCAAGACCCCGCACAGTGTGGTTTTAGTGTAAAATATAATGGCATAGATTACTCCGGCAGTTTAAGCGAGGGAGAGAAACAAGTCATCGCTCTTGCTTTCTTTTTTGCGGATTTATGTAAAAATAGCGATAAGAATAAAATTGTAGTTCTCGACGATCCAATTACTAGTTTTGACGCGGGAAAAAGAAAATCAACGGCAGAGCTAATACAAAGAGAAACTAAAGATTTTGATCAGCTATTTGTTCTTACTTGTGATCCACTTTTTAGAGAATACTGCTTGAAACAAATTAAAGACGAAAGAAATTTTTACTATATTTTCAAGACCAATGATTCTTCCTCAATTCATTACGTACCTAATAACAAGGAAACAATTTATACCGCCTTTGAAAGTGAGTTTAAAGATATAGAAAATATTGCTGGTTCAAATGAAAATGTAGTGATATATGGGCAAAAACTTCGTTTTTGTTTAGAAACAAAAATTAAAGAGGACTATTTCGGATATTCAGAAGATAAACTTTCAAATATGGTTGAAAAAGTTACCGGTAAAGGCAAGGATAAATTTAATAAATTAATAGACAACAAGGATAGTATTTTACAGATTTATAGCTATTGCAATACCGGTGGATTAGCACATTATCCGAAAGATGGTGCTACTTCATGGAACGAACTTAAGGATAAAATTAGACAATATTTAAATTTGGAGTTATAGTATTTAATACTAATTACACAATTAATTTGTGGTGGTGCGCGCCTAAAGGGCGCGACGAAAAATCTTGGGCTTTTTGAAAAAAGAGAAAAAGAGGCCGGCCAAAGGCCGGCGGGAAGGCAGGGCGGGGCGGAATTCCCCCCCCCAGACCCCCCCCTTCCGCCCCGCCCTAAAAAATCAGAAAACAGCTAGCTGTTTTCTGTAAAATAAGTACGAGCTTTTTGTAAGAGGCTCTGCCAGCTACATTTAGTATCGAGTACCGAGACGCTTGGCTGAGATTTTTTAAAATCATGAATGATCTAAAATCTTATATTGGCAAAGAGTTAGAGGTAATTATTGATAGACCGATTGGTAGTAAACATCCAGAATTCGGTCTTGAATATCCGGTTAATTATGGCTATATACCTGATACGATAAATGGCGATGGTGAGCCAATAGACGTGTATTATTTAGGAGAAGATAAGCCAGTAGAAAAGACCAAGGGGAAGTGTATTGCGGTTGTTCATAGGATAAACGATGATGATGATAAATTAATTATAATTCCAGATGGTCATCCTGATTTGTCGGACGAAGAAATAAAAGCAAAAATTGATTTTCAAGAAAAGTATTTTAAATCTTATTTTATTAGATAAAAAATCGCCGAATAGGCGATTTTTTGGTATAATTTACAGTATGAACGAGAAAGAGTATCAATCTAAAATAAAAGCACTTCTTAGTAGACTTTATAAAGAGGTTGAGGTTCAATGGTTACCATTTCGCGGTTATGGGCGTAAAATTTACGCTCCAAAAGTTGATGTTGCGGTTGGCCCTTTTGCCATAGATGACAGATATGAAAATCAATATACCGAATTACTTGGGCAAACAAGAGATTTTATTGACTGTTTGATTGGTAAGCATAATCAGAACGTTGAAGACGTTCAAGAACGTGTATCGTTTGAGAGTATCGCTCATTTTAATGAAAATCCTAGGTGTTTTCTTTGTATTGAAGTTGAAGATAAGGGTGGTCGAAAACATTGCCTGGGTGATTTAATAAATGCTTCCGCGCTTGGCAGAATTGGGTTGCTAATAGCACGCTCAGAGAAGGTGTTAAAAATATTCTTAAGGCAAAGAGTTTATTTAAGTTATCTAAAGAGTGTTGGTAAAAATACCTTTAAGACAGATAACGCTCTTATTATTACAGAGAAACAATTTAATGAATGTTTTGATCGGACTGTGAATAATTTACATTAATTTATTTCCCCAGCGCCAGTATTCTTTTTGTTAGTACTAGTTTACTTTTAACGCAGGCCAAGAGTTCTCTTTTTTCAATCCCTCTACCCTCTTTTAAAAGATATTTATCATAGTTTTTAAATTTTAAATCTTTAGGTTTATTTTTAGTTTGACTTTTTTATAGAAAAAGTCTTAAATTATATAAAGGGAAAGGTAATATCTGTAAAATAAATATGACTATAACTATTAATAATTCGAATTGTTTAATTTGTGACAGAATTAATCAAATAAAAGAAAATTCTAATCCTTATTTTATATTAGAATTAAAAACAGGCTATGTAGTTTTTGCCGATTATCAATTTTATAAAGGCTATGTCATATTTTTATGCAAAAAACATAAAGCAGAACTTCATGAACTAGATAGTGATTATAAGAAGAATTTTTTGATGGAAATGGGTTTAGTTGCGGAAGCAGTTTTTAAGACTTTTAGGCCAATAAAAATAAATTATGAACTTCTAGGGAATAAAGATTTTCATTTGCATTGGCATATAATACCCAGGTATAATAGTGATTTTAATTTACATCAGCCTATATGGTCTATTGATGCATCTATTAGGAATTCTGAAGAATTTTGTCCAAGTCAAAAAGAATTAAAGGAAATGAAGAAAGAGTTTATTAAAGAATTTAATAAATTATTATAGAGTATGAATTTTGAAAAACAATTAGAAACTGTAGTTGTCGCAGGTGGTCGTGGTCGTAGAATGGGAGAACTAACCAAAGAAAAGCCAAAACCTTTGCTAGAAGTAGAGGGTAAACCTATCTTAACACATGTTTTTGATAATGTGATAGAAGCCTTTGGTTCAGCTAAAATTATTTTAGCGACTGGTTATAGAGGTGACGATATTAAGAGTTTATATGGCAATAGGTATAGAAATTTAAATATTGATTATGTTCATGATCCGAGACAGTTAGAAATAAGAAAAAGATTGTTATCAGTTAAAGAAAAAATTTCTACTTCATTTTTATTTTTAGCAACAGATGTAATATGCAAGCCAGATGCACTTTTAAAAGTTGTAGAGACTCAAGAGCAAGAGAACGAAAATTTGTTTGGCACTATTAGCGGTGCAGAAGATCATCAACCAGCCTTAACTCACGCTATTATTAAAACAAAAAACGATAATGCTGTGGATTTAGAGTTTCCGCCTAGCGATACTTGGGAAGAGGGAGATTTAAGAGATATTCATGTGGCTTGTTATAGGCCGGAATTTATTGGCTTATTAAATACAGTTCCAGATAATTTTACTAGCATTACCCAGGTTATATCAAAGGCGTTAAAAGACGGTAAAGATTTTAAGGTGAGTAAGTATTGTAATCCATGGTATCATTTTGCTACACCAAAAGATTTACAAACACAGCTTGACAGAAGCTAATAATTAATGTTAATTTATTATTATTTAATTGACTTTTAACAAATAACAATAAAGTTGGAGAATAGCAGTGAAAGAAAATACGAGCGTTACAATTCCGCTCTTTGTCAAAATATTGAAAAATATTTGTCCAAGAATTGG
>Ga0210057_1010716_pt1 | contig 10310 bp, 8 predicted proteins | sample CryGeyCG2114_010_2_FD_183968 | JGI IMG/M metagenome (GOLD analysis project Ga0210057, IMG submission 183968) | Groundwater microbial communities from aquifer - Crystal Geyser CG10_big_fil_rev_8/21/14_0.10 (SPAdes) (version 2) | ecosystem: Environmental > Aquatic > Deep subsurface > Groundwater ...
CTTCTATTTTCAGTGGAAGAAGCTCTGCATTTACTCCGTCGCCTCTCCACTGCAAATCAACGCTCGCAATGTCAGGGTCTTCGGACATCTGGAATTGAACGTGCGATGAGTCTATTTGGCCATATTGCGCAAACGTAACATCAAAAGGAACCCATCCGTAATTCGGGAAATATACTTCTGCCCATCCGTGCATTGACCATCCGCCGTCTTTATTGTCGGGAACATATGCGAGGCCTTTTACAAATCTTGCTGGTATCCCCAATGCCCTGTTCATCGCTATAAACAATGTTGTTAATTCATCGCATACTCCTATTCTGTTTTGCAGTGTCCAGCTTGCGCTTTGTGATACTTCTGCGGTTAAAGTGCTTAAGTCGTATTTGATGTTTTTTTGCGTCCATATTGCGAGCTTGTTTGCAACAATCCATAAGTCGTCGTCTTCTCCTGCTATGCTTCTTGCCATGTTTGCGACTGCAGTTGAATCGCTGTCTGCGTTTTTTGAAGGTTTCAAATAAATTATGTTCTGTTTTGGAATGTCGTTAATATCAATGGGGTAAGTTACTTTTGTGTTTACTTTCCTGACTGGATTTTCAACTGCTACTTTTGCTTTATATCCGTATTCGATCATTCCGTTATTTGGCGGCAAACTCCACGCGTAGGTTATTGCGTCTGCTGTCAATTGCCCTTCAGGATACATTTCTGTCATGACAGATGTCTGGTCTTGATCATTCAAAGGCACCAAGTCGACTTTTGCCGTTAAGTCTCTGATTGTCCCTCTTCCTGTGCCTGTGTTTGTTATCTTTATTTCTCCTGCAAGGCTCACATCCACGTTTGTCACGGCAATAACTGAAGGCAGTAACATAAGTAAAATCAATATTGACAATATCGTTCGCATTTTATTACTTGTTGAGTATGACTATTTATAATTTATCTATTGGCAATACGTAAAGAAATAAATTAATATATTAGTGCATCTTACAGTGTGGTATGCCATTCGACAGCGCAAAAAAATTTCATTACAGGTGCGTTAAATGCAAGTATATGTTCAGCCGCAACAATCCGGCAGTCAAGTGCCCTTACTGCGGCTCTGATTCAGTGCAAAAGGACACCCAGGATATGGCTGAAAGACTTATTGAAGAATCTGAAAGGATGTTTTAATTTTGTTTGCAAAAATAATTTTTAATTTTTAGAATTTTTAAAAATACGCCACCGCCCGGATGTGAGCTAAGCTTTTGGCAAAAGCTTAATCAAAAGTGTGCGTCTCGCACTGCGTGCTCGAGTGCACAACGCCACCGCCCGGATTTGAACCGGGAAATCCTTGCGGAAACGGGATTAGCAATCCCGCGCAGTACCAGATTGTGCCACGGTGGCTTAATACGTAAAGTCTGTTGTTGCTTAATAAAGGTTTTTATGTATTCGTAAGCGACAAAAGTTATATCTATAAAATAATCGCTTTCTAATACTTGCCAGTTGCGTCTGGCATTGTAATTTAGTCACAACCTTTATAAAACACGTATAGACTATTAGATTTACAGCGGGGTAGAGGAGTCTGGAGTCCTTACCGGGCTCATAACCCGGGGATCGATGGTTCAAATCCATCTCCCGCTATCTCCGTTAGCCAGTCTTTAGACTGGCTTAATTTGTGGTTTTGTTCAAACTTTTCAAAAGTTTGGTGGCAATCCATCTCCTATTTTTTCTATTTTTTACATTAATCTTTTTAAAGGATATTTGTGCATATATGCTATGGCTAATAGCTCAAAGCAGTCGATAAGGTTGGAAGAAATCAGCAAAGATGAATATTGTAATCTTATGGATATGTGGAGGATAGATCCGTTGTATCCGTATGCATATACAGGATATTTTAACATTGTTGATCCTTTGGTGTTTAATTCGTATTCCGAAGCGGTAAGAATCTGCAGAAAAAAGGAATTCATGCATAGCGTCAGGTTTTTTTGCGATGGAAAATGGGAAGGGGCTATGAAGTGGGAGCTGTCAGAAGATATGATTGACAGGATCGAGGCTGTCTGCTCGAGCGATCGTCAGAAAAGAAATCATTTTGAAATCAAGCTGTGCGCAGGCCCTTATGATGCTTCAAATGCGATTGAGATGTGCGGCAAAGTTCGTTTTGCGGAGCTTGATGGGAAAATTGTTACTTACGAGCTTGAGATTCCTCGTGCATTAAGGTCTGGTTTTAGATTAAGCGCAGTGTATGACATGAATAGATGTTTGCTTGACAAGAATGCATATTTATACGGTTGGAATATGTGCAATTCCCATGAATTTGGCATGCCGATTGAGGATATTCCGGAATTTTAGTGTGTCTGATGCTCAATAACGTGCGCTAATGCGGTAAATCCCATTCTCAGCGCGCGCGATAAATCATAATCGTGCGCCTTGTCTGAATTGTAAGTTCTTGTCGCTTCAATGCATTTCATGTGTATTCCGAACTTTCTTCTGACAGATTTTCCTTCGGGGTGTTTTTCTCCGTGAACTTTAATCTGCACGTTTAGTTTGCAGGGTCCTTTTAGTTTGCGTTTTAATTTTTCGAATTCTGTTTCGCAGATTTGCATTGCAGTCTGCTTTTCAGGTGCTTCTAAGTCATTGAGACCGACAAATTGTATGATTTCCGATTCGATTTTCGAGGGTGTGCTTGTTGACATGACAGATTGAAGTTTTGTCTTTATTTAAACATTTGTGAAGGGAATATATTTATTTACAATATAGAAGATAATCCTTTAAGAGTCAAATCTCCAAAAGATTATTATACGCTCTAATGCCGTCGATAACTATGGTTTTGGTCTGCGGAATGGATGAAGCTGGAAGGGGCCCTATCCTTGGTCCTTTGGTTATGTGTGGTGTCCTGATAGCAAAAGAAGATGAAACCAAGCTCAAAAATCTTGGAGTTAAGGACAGCAAGCTTATGACTCCAAAGCAGAGGGAGCAGATTTTCCAATTGATAAAGAACACGGTTACTGATTTTGAAATTCTGAAAATAGAGCCAAAAGAAATTGATGAGGCGGTGAATTCGAAGACAGACAATCTTAACTGGCTTGAAGCAAGGGGCAACATAAAGATAATGAGAAAATTAAAGCCTGATGAAGTCTACATTGACTGCCCAAGCACCAATGTCAAGGCATTCACTGAATATTTGGAAAAAGACATAAAAAACACAAAAATCCACTGCGCTCATCACGCTGACCGGGACTTTCCGACAGTCGCGGCCGCGAGCATTCTTGCAAAAGTCACAAGGGACATTGAAATTGAAAAAATAAAGAAAGGCATCGGCATTGACTTTGGCTCTGGATATTTGTCAGACCCGAAAACAAAGGCATTTCTGGAAAAATACTGGAACAAGTATCCGGATTTGTTCAGAAAGTCATGGAAGCCGTATCAGGATCTTGCTTCGAATGAAAAACAGAAGAGACTGGCATAAATAATTTAAACATTAAGGAGATATAAACGACGTGGAAACAGAGCAAATCCCAAAACTGCAGAAGTCCACAAAAATCAAGAAAATGGTTCTTGACGGCTTCAAGAGCTTTGGAAAAAGGACTGAATTGATTTTTGGAGACCAATTCAATGTAGTCCTTGGCCCGAATGGAAGCGGAAAATCAAACATCCTTGATGCATTGTGTTTTGTTCTCGGCAAGTCAAGCAGCAAGTCTCTGAGGGCGGAAAAGTCTGCAAACTTAATCTATAATGGCGGCAAGTCAAAAAAATCAGCGAGCATGGCAGAAGTCTCGATTTTCTTTGACAACACGTCAAGAATATTCAACATTCCTGAAGATGAGGTAAAATTGTCAAGAATCGTCAGAAAAGACGGCGCGAGCAAGTACAAGATAAACAACAAGACAATGACGAGAAATGAAGTTGTCGAGATGCTCAACAGCGCTAAAATCGATCCTGACGGCTACAATATTGTTTTGCAGGGCGATATAGTGTCATTAGTCGAAATGTCTCCTGAAAGCAGGAGGGAAATCATTGAGGATATTGCTGGCATCGGAATATATGAGGAAAAAAAGGGGCAGGCATTGAAAGAGCTTGCAAAGGTCGATGAAAAACTGACAGAATGCGAGATTATCCTGAAGGAAAGGGAGCAGTCATTAAAAGAATTAAAGAAGGACCGCGATCAGGCGTTGAAGTACAAGGAATTGAGCGACAACATAAAGGTAAACAAGGGTTCTTACTTGAAAATTAAAATAGACAAAAAAGAAGAAACAAAAGGCGATTTCACGAAGAAGATAACGTCTCAAAAAGAAAAGTTCGACAAATTAAGGGCGGAAATCGACAAGTTGAGGGCGGATATTAATGAAAAGAAGGCGGAGATAAAAAAGATCTCGGATGAAATTGAGCAGTCAGGGGAAAAAGAGCAGATTGATTTGAACAAGGCGATTGAGCAGATAAGGGTTAATATCGCGACTAAGCAGACAAAGATAGAGCATGCGCAGAAGGAAATCCACAGGATTGACCAGAGAAAAGAGCAGTTGTCGCAAAATCTTGGCGATATAGAGGAAAAGCGCAGAACATTGGAGGCGCAAAAGAAAGAGCTGGTTGAAAGAACGCAGTCAGTTGAATCGCAGGTTCATGATATAACAAAAAGGCTTCAGGAATTTAGGGAGAAGCAGGGTTTGGATAATGAAGATACCCTGCAGAAGGAAATGGATTCCATTGATCATGCTGCTGAAGCATTGCAAAAAGAGCTTTCCGCGTTTATGCAGCAGCAGCAGGACATCTTGAGGGAAAAGGACAAGATTGAATTTCAATTGCAGACAATAGACCAGACCATAGAAAAAGTTGAGGAGCTTGAAAAACAGCATGAAGGTGAATTAAAGGGCTTAAAGAAAGCAAAAGAGGAGTTTAAAAAAACTGTTTTGGAATTGAATAATCTGCTGAACGCAGACTCTGCAGACGCGGCGCAGATTGCGAGATTAAAGTCTGAAGTGCAGAAGATAAGCGAGGAATCTGCGAAATTAGAGGTAAAGCAGGCTGGAATAAGGGAGCACATGTCCGGCAATATTGCGATAACTAAAGTAATTGAGAATGCAAAGAGCATTGGAAAGGTGTATGGCAGGGTTTCTGACCTTGGCTCTGTGCCGGAGAAATACACGGTCGCATTGGAAGCTGCGGCATCCCAGAGAATAAACAGCATTGTTGTTGAAGATGATTTGTGCGCTTCAAAGGCGATTGCTATGCTGAAGAGGGATAAGCTTGGAACAGCAACATTCCTGCCGTTGAACAAAATCAAGCCGGTTCCTATAACTGCGGAAATGAAGAAACTTGCGGAAATTAAGGGGGTTCAGGGTTTTGCGATGGAGCTGGTTGATTACGACTCTAAGTTCAAGGACGTCTTCTCTTATGTTTTCGGAAGCACGCTGGTTGTTGACACTCTTGCGACTGCAAGGCAGATTGGTGTTGGAAAGATAAGAATGGTCACTATGGAGGGTGATTTATGCGAGTTTTCAGGGGCAATGCAAGGTGGTTATAGGCATAAGCGCCATGGTTCGTTCAGGGAAAAGGAGATGGAGTCTAAAATTCATACTATTGCCGAGGAGCTTGAAGATGCCCGCGCAAAGCTTCAGAGTCTTGAAACAAAGAGGGCTGAATCAGAAGAAAAAATTGTTAGATTGCGCGAATTAAAAGCAAATCTTGAGGGTGAAATCATCAAGCAGGAAAAATCATTGCATCTTGACACAGGTGATTTGGAATCCACAAAGCAGTACAAAAAGGAATTGACTGCAAAATTAACAGCGCAGTCAAAGCTGATGGCTGAAATTGACGATAAAGTTTCTGAAAAGACAGATGAGCTTACAAATATCAAGATTAAGAAGCAGGAAGTCAAGAAGGAGTTTGTGGAATTAAGAAGCCCTACGGTTTTGGCGGAATTAAACGCATTCGAGCAGAAGAAGCAGGAGTTGAATGAGCAAAAAACAAAATTAACCAATGAACAGACTCAAATCGAGCTTCAGCTGAAGGAGGTTGTTTCAAGGGACAAGGAAAACACTGAAACAATCTTGAAGGAAATGGCTAAGGAAAAGCAGAAATTCCAAAGCGAAGCTGAGAATATGACTAAAGAATTGAAGACGGATGAAACTGAGTTGAAGCAGAAGGAAAAAGCCCAGCAGGCTTTCCAGAGCAAGCACAAGGCGCTGTTCCAGAAGAGAAACGACTTGTCGGATAATATCACAGTCATAGAATCAAAAGTCCTGCAGACAGAGGAAGTTTCAAGAAAGGAGGAATTGACATTAAACACGTTGCAGTTGCAGGAAGCGCAGATTAATGCGGAAATGGCAGGCCTTAAACAGGAATTCCTGCAGTATGAAGGCTTGGAATTGAACACAAAGAAGGATGAGGCTCAATTAAAGAAGGAAATTAACGATTTCGAGAAAATGCTGGCCAACATTGGTTCTGTTAACTTAAGAGCTTTGGATACTTACGATGCTGCTGAAAAGGCATATAGTGAATTGCAGCAAAAGAGCGAAGTTTTGACAAGTGAGAAGCAGTCTGTGCTGTCATTGATGCAGGAGATTGAGACAGACAAGACAAAGCTGTTCAAAACAAGCCTTGATGTTATTAACGGCCAGTTCCAGAGGATTTTCAAGGATTTAAGCACAAAAGGCGAAGCTTATTTGGAATTGGAAAATCCAGAATCTCCATTCGAAGCAGGATTAAGAATAAAAGTTAAGCTCACTGGAGATAAATTTATGGACATACGATCGCTGTCCGGCGGGGAAAAGACAATGACTGCGTTAGCTTTCATTTTCGCGATACAGGAGCACGAGCCAGCTTCATTTTACATTTTAGATGAAGTTGATGCGGCATTAGACAAGGCAAATGCAGACAAGCTCGCAGGATTAATTCAGAAATACTGCGGTAGAGCTCAATACATTATCATCAGCCACAATGACAACGTAATCCTGAAAGGAGACGTCTTGTACGGCGTCAGTATGAACTCCGCATTAGGATTAAGTAACGTTGTAAGTCTGAAAGCATAAATTAGTCCGATGGATTGCGAAGTAATCCATCTTGACTGCTTTTGCTCAAGCTTTTCGCAAAAGCTTGTTTTAGTGCAGCTTGTAGAACACTTCTGCATACCTGCAGTGGTTGTTGAATCCTGCAATCATGCTTTTCAAGTACAGTTTTGCAATCCATCCTGGCATTTGCACTTGCTGGCTTTTATGCGCCTTCAATGCGGTTATTTTTGTCGCGAATGTGTTGCTTACGTCCATAACAAGCATCGGCGCTTCCCTGTATTTCCAGCTGAATAAGTTTCCTGTTTCAAATCCGTAAACATCGCATTTTATTATTCCGTCTGAAACAAGCTTCATCACAACGCCGTTTACTGCCTGATGGTCAGGGTTGGAGTCATCTCCCATATGCGTGTATATTCGGGAAGGATTTTCTCGTTTGATTAACTCGATTAATTTTGAGTATACTTTTTTTCTTTCTATTTCTGTGCGGAATTGCCGGTTTTTTAGTCCAAGATACGCGATTCCGGATCCGCCGAGTATTTTGTCGCAGCGCAGGCTTTCTTTTATTCTGCGTTCAATTACAATTTCAGGTTTTATGTGCGGCTGTGCTCTTTCGCCGAAGGAAAAAATAACTGTCTTGAACAGTTTGCCTTTTTTGGAATAATTGGCGAGAGTTCCGCCAGCTCCGATTACAACATCTTCGTTATGGGCGCATATAATCAAAACTGGTCTTTTTTTTGCCATACAGCATATAGGTAAATTAGAGTTTTTAAAGGTATATACTGGGTAATGTTTTTAAGCTATTTTTAGCTAATAGACTTATGCCTAAAGTACAAAGAATGTTTTTGGATAATTTGATAGAAGAGAGTACTCGCGTATGTGAGAAGCTTAAGATGGATATTAATCAGATGTCACCCGGTATTTTGCCAAGTGCACATTTATTTTTAATAAATAGTGCAGTCGCATCGGATTTATATGAAATTCCATCAGAAAGAACTAATTATGATGCAGGTCTTCATTTGCCTTTTGATATTGTTTTCTTTGAGTTAATGGAATCAATTTCAATATCATTAAATGATGGAATCTCAAAAAAACTAAAAGGCATTTTGGCTATGAATAATGTTGGTGCTGGTGATCCTACGCCTAATTTTGGCGATGCAGATCCTCGTTTTCATATGACATTATTTTATGAGAGCCTTATAGATAAGCAGAGACCTGCCAAAATTTATCCATATGCTGATAGTTCTAAAATTCATGGTGCCATAGATTTGGATATGATAGAGTTTAAGTTTAACCGTTTGCCCGAATTTCAAATCTCAATGAATGGAGAAAATTATATTTGCCATCCTGATAAAAGCATTTCATTTGCGGGATTTAGTCTGAAATCAATAAAATCTTACAAACGTCATACTAATCTGCAACAGTATGAAGACTATGAGAAAATAAGAAATTTATGCATAAATATAATTGAGTACATTAATGCTCATAATGTTATAATTAAAAAAGAAGAAGGTAATGTAAAAGAATTAGAAAAAGTTAATCGCAAGCGCAGAAATAAAGGTAAGGCCTCATTGCCTGAAGTAAGGCCGTATTATTGGATTGAACTTAAAGAACAGACTATTACTGAGAAAAAGAAAGAAGATAGCACTAATAGTGGTGAAGGCAGTGCTATGGATTATCGGGAATGGGTTCGCGGTCATTTTATAAGGTACCACTATAAAGTTGAAGGGCAAGATGTTGTTAAAAGATTATGGAGACAGCCATTTGTTCGCGGTCCTGCTGGTGCTCCTTGGAAAGAAAAGAGATACGAAGTTCTTGATGATTTATTGAGAAAAGGTCCCAAATATCAATCTTCTGAATAAATTAGTCTGCGCCAGCTGGGAATCGAACCCAGTCCATTTGCTTGGAAGGCAAAGGTACTACCACTATACGACTGGCGCCTAATGGTTATTGTCAGGCGGTTATTTATAAATCTTAAGTATGATTAATAGGTAGAAGGAATGCAGTCAGGGAGTGCAGAGGGACAGAGTCCCTTTGCCCGCATTATCAAGTGCGTAGCACAATATGGCGCAACTCAACAAGCGCATAAGTGCAAGGATAAGAAGCGCCGCAAATAGTGAGCATAGAAATAGAACTAATCATCTTTATATATAATCTTAAAAGCGGTTTTCTATGGTTGTTGTCGTGAATAATGTAACAAAGCTGTATCCTGGCAATGTGGTTGCATTGGACAACATATCATTTTCAGTGAACGAAGGCGAAGTTGTTGGCTTGGTCGGCCCAAATGGGGCTGGCAAATCAACATTGATGCATTTGCTGGCAGGCATTCTGACTCCAGATAAGGGAAATATAGAAATTTTAGGCAGGAAGCCAACATCAGACATTAAAGGATTAGTTAATCTTTGCGCTGGTTCTTGGAGATTGTTCAGAAAATTATCAATAGGGGAAAATTTGAAGGTTTTCGCGAAGATTTACAATGTAAAAAACGAAAAAGAAACAATAAATAATTTGTTGAAAGAATGGAATATTGAGGATATAAAAAATAGAGAAATTCAGAAATTATCTGCAGGCCAGAGAACAAGGGCATTATTATGCAAGGCATTAATCAATAGTCCAAAACTTCTACTGCTGGACGAGCCGACAACAGGTTTGGATGGCGCGGCATCTGAAGATATCAGAAATTTGGTTAAAAAGACCTGCAGGAATAACAAAACAACAATAGTGTTGGCGTCTCATAATATGGATGAGTTGAAAGACTTGACAGACAGGATATTGTTCATATCGAAAGGAAAAATAACGGAAATAAAGGAGACAAAAGGCATAACTTTGAAGGCATTGCAGGAAAAGTTCGTGAAGTTATGCAGGGGAAAGCTATGAATCTTAAAAGAATAGGCGCGGTTTTCCTGAAGCATTTCTACACGACAAAGAGAACTCCTGAAAGATGGCTTGATGCATTTTATTGGCCTTTCTTCACTTTATTGTTTTGGTGGATGACTTCGAAGTTTTTGGCGGCCACGTCTGGCTTGATGGCAGTCATAGTCGGGTCGATTATGCTTTGGGCTGTGTTTTATCGCGCGCAGTTGGACATCACAACTTATCTTTTGGATGACTTTGATGTTTTGTCGCAGGTTAATTGGTATGCTTCTCCGCTGAAAATGTCAGAGTTCATAATTGGCACGGTGTTGTTTGGTTTGGCAAGAAGTCTTATAATGGTTTCAGCATTAGTGGCAATATCCTTATTTTTCTTTAGCATTAGTATTCCTGTGACTTTGACATTAATTCCTATTATGCTGGCATTGTTGTTATTTTCATATTCGGTTTCAATAGCTATAACGGGAGTTACGT
>Ga0210057_1010717_pt1 | contig 10309 bp, 12 predicted proteins | sample CryGeyCG2114_010_2_FD_183968 | JGI IMG/M metagenome (GOLD analysis project Ga0210057, IMG submission 183968) | Groundwater microbial communities from aquifer - Crystal Geyser CG10_big_fil_rev_8/21/14_0.10 (SPAdes) (version 2) | ecosystem: Environmental > Aquatic > Deep subsurface > Groundwater ...
CGCGACCCCGCCTCAGCGCTTCATCCTCCACAGGAGGCGCGCTTCCGGCTTTCGAGTCCTCTCTGTGTCTCACAACAGACAAAAGAAAAAACTCGCATAAAGCGAGTTGTTTTCTTCTGTTGTGGACTCCGTTGGATTTGATTGGAACTTAATTATACAAGAATTGCAGGCATGGCATCAATTAAGCAAGGAGTTTGGCGCTGTATTGACTGCTTAGGGCTTTGGGAGACAAGTTAGTATCAATATAATATTAAAGAGAGTGCTACCCCCCCCATAGCCCCGAAGGCACCCCCGTGGGGGTGGAACAAGTACGCATAGGGTGGTCATCTTCAAATAAATCTAGTTTTTAGGATTTTTGGAAACATCTCCAATTGTTCTCAAATCCTCATATCCGAGCTTCAGTAAATAGTCTATTGTGTCACCAACATCTTTCTTTGCATCCTTACTTCCGTTTTTGAGAATATTCTCAAGCACACTTCTTAATTCACCCTTGTGCATAAATATATACCCGTCCCTATGTCTTCTTGAGGTAAATATTTCTTTCGTTATTTTTGCACATAAATCTGGATACTTCTCAGACAATGCCACGAGGCTATCCATAACAACGAATTCACCATCTACATCCCCCTTGGTTTTTTGAACGGTTTTTAATAGTCGCTCTAGCATCCACTTATCATCAAATCTACCAAGCTTGGTCCACCACCCAAATTCTCTCAGTTCACTAACAGCATAAGATTCATCTAGTCTCCAGTCCCAGAATTTCTGCAAGGTTTTAATCTTTGGATGTATCTCTTCTTTAGGAAAATTGTCTCTAGAGACAAAATGCCGACCAGCCATACTCACTGCCATACCCCGACATTTCCCACTTGCTTTACCAAAGAAAGATTTGTAAAAAGCATCTTTTCCTTTTTCAATCTCAAAGGCGTAACTAATCATTGCATGTTCTGATAACCTTTCAACCACTTCACACCAATACTGTCTTTTGGGTACAATCCCTTTCTTAATGTCATCAAGCGCTTGCTCGTATTGAGGTCTCAGAGTTGTGTAGGCATCTTGAAAGACCATGTTAGACAAATAAGTCTCCCAAGAAGCATATCTTAAATCAATATCATCTTCGGGAAAGATTTTAGGTATAAGATTTTTTGCCCAGTCTTTCCCATGAGATAATAACCAAGGCAAGAACCTTCCATACACAGACCTAATGGTGAGAGAGGAGTCATGCTCCTTATCAAGGTGCTTTTCAAGAACTTCTTTTGTCTTTTGTGGTATTTCTAACTTCCAATCTTTTTCAGAAGTCTTTTTAATTCTGTTATACCAAAAAATGTAAGCGAAAAGAGCATGAAAGGCATCGCCTCTTACTGTGTTTATGGACATGGTAAATGGGTCCGTATTGTTACCACCAAATTTTTCTTCGTGTTCTGGTGTAGGGTCTGGATGCTCACAAAGAAAAACTAAGATGTCCCAGATTTTTTTCTCTTGCTTCAGGGTAAAGTTATTGGAATCAAGACCTTTCAGTATTATTCTTGCAACCTCTTGCAACACATTGTCCCAATCAGTCTCCATTCTATCTCTACCTTTTTCCGCCTTTTCAAAGTCTGGTAAGTTTTTATTTTTTGCTCTCTCAATTATATTTGTGACAAGACTCAAGATTGAATCCCAATCCATTTCAACTTTATTTTTGCTCGCCTCAATCAACCCAGAAATAAAGTTGTATACAAATACAGGTCTAAGCTTCTCATCTTCAAACTCAAACGCTTTTTTTGAATACCTACCTGCATCAGCACTTACGATATTTCTTAACGACAGACCAAGACCAGACCTAGAAGGACCGAAAAATTCATCTGTTGTCGGTTCCCATGATTTCAGAAACTTTACAACCTCCTCTGGTTTCATTCTCTTTAATTCCTCCTCACTTTTAGGAGAATCTGGACCTACAAAACCAGAACTCATCATGTAGGAAAGGAAAAATGGTTGTTCTAAACCTTCTCCTTTCTTTAAGAGAGTTTTATACTTACTCGATTCTTCCTTACTTAAGTTATCTTTAACAAGAGATATAAGCCTAACCCTTGAAGAATCTGTATATTTATCTTCACCCTTATCTAAAGTATCAATTGCTGAAAAATATTCTTCTCTTTGTTTCTTGCTTAAATTTGCGAATTCCTGATTTACAAGCAGAGAATATTCATGCCATGTAGAACTATTAGTTACTATTTTAGGAATAGTTGCACCTATTTCATCTCTAAACAACTCTGGAAACTGTCTGTATATATGTAGCTGAATGCGTTGGAATACAGTATATGGTAAGCCAACAGATAAGATTTCTTTAACAGATTCTTTTGCTTCTTTGGGTTGTTTTTTCTCAATCTCATATTTAACCAATCCTTCCAAAGAATCTCTGATTCCTGAAATTAAATTATCTTCAACTCTTTCATAGGAGTGATTCTGCTCATTCTTTTCAATAGCGGAACGCCAAATATATGAATAGTCATCATAACCGTCTTTTTTCTTCACATGTGATGAGACTACGGCTTTCTTTAGTTTTTCAGCTAAGAGTTTTATAAAATCGAGACTTTCCTTTTGCGGTACCTCTAATAACATTTCAACCGTCTTTCCATACTCATAAGGGGAAATTAGTGAATTTGTTTTTACTAGACCATAGGTACCATACTCTTCAGGAAATACATCCAATAAAGCATCTGCTAGTTTTAGTGCCTCTTGATATTTCTTCCCAGTAAGAAGATTTTTGAGTAGGTCCTGAACTTTGTAATGCAACAATATTGCTCTTTTGTCGTTTATCCAATCACTTTTAATAATCTTCTCTACAGTTTTTGCTGAATACTTTGGTGGCAAAAGAGATGCAACCTCTATATAAGCCGTTTTTTCTCTCCACTCTTCTTCTTGAATCTCAGTCTTCAAAAACACTTTTAATACATCGTCTGGTCGCTCTTTAGCAATACGACATAAGTACCCAGCAACCTCCCATTTTGTTTCCAAAAAATTATTGTCTTCTAAAAAGGCAAGCCAACTCTCATCAACATTTTTAAAAAAGTATCTATATGATTCCAGCGTTCTAGTTATAAGCATTTTTAAATCATCGGCATCAGTATTTTCTGAACCATCTTTTAAGATATTATCTATGACTGAATATACTTCTATTTGAGATGGAAAAATATATCTCAAAAGAAAGTATTCAAAATCTCTCACGAGATTAAGGTATTCATCAATACTTGGCGTATAATTGTGATGTGCAATTTCTATAAATTTATCCTTATAGTTTTTATTAAAATAGGAATATGGATTTTCATCCAAATCAACAACTCCCTGTGGGTCAACAAAATAAGTTAGCCCGTTCTGAATTTTCCTTGTTCCTCTTTTTGATTCTTTTTGTTCTGCTATTTTACTAGGAATTTCTCCCTTAAAACTTAATTTTTCAATCACTTCTCTTATGGAATGTGCAGATTGTGAAATAAAATCATCATTAACAGAATTCTTTAATACAAAAATTCCACCTTTGTACATTTTACCCAGCTTTTCATCAATTTCAGATAATTTTTCAAAAACTCTTTGCTGTTGGTCTTCAAGGCTCAATAACAGCCCTGATATGTTTACTGATGGAACAATAGACAAGACCTTTTTAGCCTCGTTGGTCAAATATGTGCCTCTTGCTTGCCCTTTGTCACGATTTATAAAACCACCCCTTTCCAAACGCTCTAGCATTTCAATAACTGTTTGGTCCGATGACAGTCCAAGCTCCTCTCCAAGCTCCTTAAGGGTCGGGGAAACTCCATTTTTTGAGGTTAATGTATGAATAGCAAGCAATGCTTCTTGCTGTCTCTTTGTAGGTGATTTAGCCATGTATACATAATACCCGAGTATATACTCGGGTACAAGTATTAAAATCATCAAAACCTAGAAAAGTTATTTAGTCAAAACGATTTTGATACACGGATATCTTTTCTTCGGAAGAAAAATTTTGTTGAAAAACATCTTTACTGTAACAAATGTCACACAGATTTATATTCTTTAATGTCTCTTGTAAGTCCTCAAAGTCGTTATTTTTTGTATCTAAGGGATAAATTATGAATTGAAAATCCTCGTGCCTTTTGTTTGTATCACATAAATTTATTATCGCCCTCTTTGCCCCTAGCGCCTCAACAGCAAGACCTTTATAAAATTCCCACGAATTGGGAGAATCTATTTCGTATAGTCCTGCACTATCATTACCAAGTACATTTTTTAAATACTGAACAGCCATCCAAGGTTCTGAAAATATGTTCAGAAAAATTTCACCAACTTCTGGCGCCTCAACATTCTCAGGCTCTTGAAAATTATTTCGGTTTTTCCATCCTATAAGTTTATTATCTGATTCTCCGATAAGATAAAATATTTTCATGTTTAATATTCACGAGATATTTGAAAATCACTTCCGATATCTAAAGTACCCTCAAGGTAAAGATAACAATAGTATTGTTCACAGTCGAGCTGACCATGCTTATTTATACTCTCAAGTAATTTATTTTCTCCAGCTCTAATCCCAACAAAATATGAAGCTAGAATAATCATTATAGTCCAGATTAAAATACCTCTCTTTAATTCTTTACTACTAGTTTCCAACATTTTGTTCATCTGTAATCTTTTCAAATTCTGCTTGATTTTTATCTGATTGTCCCAAGGTAAGAAAGAACACCGTCACTATTACCGCAATCACAGTGAAAATTAAATATTCTTTTATTTTTTCTTTTGTCATATTGGAAATTTAATCTAAATAATCAGAACCGCCGTAACCACCCCTGTATTCTTCTTTTGAGAGATTATCTCCTAAAAAGAGAAACCAAAAAAGCAAAGCGATAATAAAAAACATGCCTAACTTCACGCCAATCTCTTTTTCTTCAGCCTTTTGAATTAAGTGCTTTAATTTATTTATTAACTTCATGGTTCTCTTTACTTAAACTATCTCTTACCTTCAATGAAGACCTTAGTAACCAAACTCCTAAAACAAGAGAGACTGCTAAAGATGTTCCCGTCCTTATTGCGAATTCTGCATCAGACCCTAAGGATGGACCTGCGGGAGAAACAATTACTTGAAATAATTGCCAAAAGAAACTTATAAGAAAAAGTAGACCGAGAACACCTTTTAAGTTTTTCATGATTTAATTTTAAAGGTAATAATAAAATTTAGTGGCAAGTTAACACAAAAAGCCCACCACATGAGCGGTAGCTTAGCTACCCACTGCCAGTTTCCCGACAGGACCGATTAAGTGCTCCCATATGATGGGTTCTTTATACTTAATCGGATTTTGACCATACCTTAAGAAATTTCTTCTTAAGGGTTAGGTCTCATTCAATATTCAATTGTCTTTATATTATGCTAGAAAAGAGTAGAATTTACAATTATGGCATCTCGCAAATCAAAAAAACTTAATAGTTCTGTTAGTTACGATGCGATAGAGTTTTTTAAACTGACTAAAAACAAAGGATTTTTAAACAAGATAAAAGCCTTAAGGAAAAAATATGGCATTGATGTTTTTGAGCTTGCTAATTCAATTATTGATGGTGCAGAAGAGTTATCATCTGAAGAAGAAATTTTTGAAAATCTTATCAACAATCATCACTTACAAAATGATGTGTCTAACCTACTGAAAGTGATGCACCTTTCCGAAGGTTGGTACAGTGCAGTTTTGAACTATTTAATCTTAGATACAGACTTAATTTTAGACCCAAAATTTAAGCCTGACGGTATCCAAATACACTACAAATTGGATGATGATAGTGTAGAAATTAAACTTGGCAAAGATTCAACACTAAAAGAAATAATAGATAGATGGCCGAGCATACAAAAATATCTAAACGGCAACAGAAAAAAGAAGTGGGAGAATTTTAGACGAGATTTATGTATTTACTTGGCTCATGAAAAGGGTAGAAGTATTGAAGAGATAGATAGAGAAATTAAGGAATATTTTGATGAAGACCTAGATTATGGTGTCATAAAGAACGCAATATCAAAGTACAAGAAAAACATGAAGAGGTGACCTGTAACAAATAAGAAATTTCTAATCTGTTACGACAGAAAAATTCATAAGTCATAGACTGGCACTACAAGCCAGTCTTTTGGTTTGTGGCATCTCGCACATAAAGAGGAGAAAGGTTACTTCTGCGAGATGCTAGCCTTCTCCTCTTTGTGTCTTATGGCATTGGATATAGTAAAAACAAAAGAAATACTCAAAAGACCTGACATGTCTGATGAAGAGGCTGAAAAAATACAGCTTGAGTTTAGGGCACTTGCAGAAATTATTTTTGAATCATGGAAACAAAAGAAAATCACAAAAAAATAGGGCCACTTAAAGACCGCTACGCATTTCATGAGGTTCTTGAAATGGTTAAGATGGATAAGAAAGTAGAAGAGATGAATGAGTCTTGGGGACCAGACGAAAAAGAAGTGGATAAATTGATGGAATGGAAAGACCTCAAAAAACAGGAGTTCCCTAATCATCCGTGGCGTGTAAAGAACTTAATACCTAAAGAAGGGTCTGCTATCATCTCCTCTATTTCAGGAGAAAGAAAAACTTGGCTTGCCCTTGAGATGGCTAAGTGCATTAGCACGGGCTTGCCTTTTCTTGAGGATGAAATGTTTAAAACTGAGGGATGCACTGTACTTTATGTTGATTGTGAAAACTCTCTAAGTGAGCTGAAAAGACGTTGTAATCAACTTGGCTTTCCTGAAGAAAGTACTCACAGGCTATACCTTTTCAATGGGAGTGATATGAATTTCAATTCTGACGAAGGTTCGGCATGGCTACACGCAATGATTCAGTATGTCGGGGCTCAGGTAGTCTTTGTAGATACTTTTCGTTCTGTTGCTGGCGGTCTTAAAGAAGAAAAGGCTGAAGAAATAAGAACCTTCTTTGGGCGGTTCAGAAAACTTAAGGATGAGGGTGTCACTATAATTTGGCTTGACCATTTCAGAAAACCTAGCAACTTTGAGAAAAAGATTCCTCAAAAAGAACACCTTTTGGGTTCACAAGATAAAACTGCTGGCGTGGAGGTGCTTCTCATGCTCAGAAGCGAGCCAGGAAGCAATGAGATAGATGTTTACCAACGAAAGAACCGCCTATCAAAAGAAGTTGAGCCTTTTAAAATAAAGATGGATGACTGGCTTGATGAAAATAATGAGATTAAAACTTTTTTGAGATATGAGGGTGTCATTGATGAGAAAGAGACTCAGAAAGAGGATGCTAAGAAATATATCCTGTCACTCCTTTCTTCGGTGCCTGGGCTAGTAACAAAAGAAGTGATAGAGGCGGTACAGGATGAAAAGAAAATTGGTGAGAGGAATATACGAGATGCCCTTAAAGAACTGTGCGATTCTAACAAAATAGATTTTGGAAAGAACGGAAAACAAAACTATTACTTTTTACCTAAAGAACTAGAAGAGCCCTTAGAATCGTCTGATTTCCCATAGTCTCACACAAAAATGTAGTTTTTCTTTGCAAACTAATAAATACGTTGCCATTTTGCAAAGCTCCTCTTCTCCTTAAGGAAATACAAGATGGCAACTTCGCAAGTCTATATTACTAAACAAACAAAATTACCATGAAAGAAGTATCACATTACATTTCAACAAACATAGAGGATAGATGCCAGGGTGTTTGTCACATAATGGTAAGTGACCTTGGCTTGTATCAGTGCTTTGATTGCCGAGTAATATTCTCTATAAGAAACCGAGGACATAGATTGTACATAACTCAATGCTTAGAACACCAATATGGCGATTTGTGGACAGAATATTTTAAACAACTTAAAAGAACTAAACGTCTTGTATTAAGTGGTAACCTGGCGCAATTACATATTTACAGACACTCTTATGAGAAAAGTGGTTCTAAATCAAAGGAACGCGTGTTCTTTGAAGTGGTAGTATAGAAAAATTATTCGTAATAATGTAGAATTAATATGCTTATCCAATATACAAGAACGGCTCACGGGTATTTTTGTGCCTCGTTGCCAGAAATGGGCAGTCCTACCAATGAGGCTACTCCCTGTGAGCAAGTGTATTGGATAAGCTAGGGCTGTCCATTTTTGGTTATGAAAAGCGTAATTTACACAAGAGTATCAAGTGATGAACAGGTAAAAGGCACTTCCTTGGATTTTCAGGAGAAGATTTGTCGGCAATACTGCAATGACAAAGGAATTGAGGTGCTAGCTGTTTTTCGTGAAGAAGGAGCGTCTGCTAAATCAGCAGACCGAAAGGAGTTTTTGCGTGCAGTAGAATTTTGTAGAAAGCATAAAGCAAACGCTTTTATTGTTGCTAAGGTTGATAGATTCGCACGCAACACAGATGACCATTTCGCAGTAAGAAAAATTCTTGCTGGCTTTGGTACTAGTTTGCATTCTGTTACTGAACCTATTGGAGAAAAACCAGTTGAGAAGCTATTCGAGACTCTTCTGGCTGGCTTCTCTGATTTTGATAATGCAATACGAAAAGGTCGTTGTAGTGATGGCATGAGTTCCAGAATTAATATGGGAATCTATCCATGGAAAGCTCCTGTTGGCTATGCGTGCCAAAATTTTAAGAAGAAAGGTGAGAAGAAAACTGAAGCAGACCCACCAGATGAGAATACTTTCCCTATAATTCAACGAGCACTTAAGGAATTTAAAAATGGAAACATCTCTAAAGCAGAACTTGGAAGGCAAATAGATAAATGGGGTTTGAAAAAAGTGCGTGGCAAGAAGACAAGCCCACAATTCATTGATTCAATCTTTGTAGAGAAGCGCTTGAAGTTCTACGCAGGAATTATTGTGAATCCGTTTGAGGACGACAAAGAGGTTAAAGGTTTACATAAACCGATGATAACGGAAGAAGAGCTTCTTGAAATTCAAATGGTCCTTTCGGGCAAAACTCGTAAGCTTTCTAAATATGAACGATACAACCCTGACTTTCCTTTAAGGCGAACTGTTATTTGTTCGCACTGCAACAGAATGCTCACTGGAAGTTCTCCTAAAGGTAATGGTGGAAAATATCTCTATTACCATTGCCACAATAAGGTGTGCTCTGAATACGGAAAAAGTATCAGGAAAGCTGACTTGGAAAAGGAGTTTCTTAAGGAGCTTTCTAAAGTCACACCTAAGCAGGAGTTCTTAGACTACTTCAAGGCGACTGTTTTGGACCTGTGGCAGGAAAAAGGTAAGAGCTTTGAGATAGATGTAAAGAAATATCAGAATCACCTCACAACCCTTGAGGAGAAGCGTAAACGTATTTTTGATATGCGTGAGGATGGCTCATACACACAGGTGCAATTTAAAGAACGCTTACAAGAGGTTGATGCTGAGATTATTACTGCAAAGATATCAATCAGCGAATCTAAGATTGAGCAATTTGATATAGAAGGTGCTTTAGAATATGCCATAAGCTTTATACAAAAACTTGGACAGCAGTGGTTTGATTTGCCACCTAAATTAAAGCCTCGGTTCCAAAAACTAGTCTTTCCAGTAGGTTGCCCTTATTCCCGACAAAAAGGATTTGGAACCACAAAACTAGGTTATATATACGAGATAAACCGCCAGACTGGTGGCGGTTTATCAAATTTGGTGGACCAGAGAGGACTCGAACCCCCTACCTCCTCAGTGCAAGTGAGGCGCTCTACCAGGTGAGCTACTGGCCCGGTAGTGAATATTACCGGCGATTTCATCAGGCTTTGCCTACAAGTAATATCTACTACCGGGCTGGCCCATATCAAAAACCTACGTGACAAATATTCTACTATAAAAAGAAGTTAAATCAACACGTGAAAGTAAAAGGCCGGCTTCCTCAATACCTTGAGGAAGCCGGCCTTTGATTCACTTGGTGGTTTATGTCAGTGGCGTCTGCTATTCCTCCGATAAGTGGAGTAAGCATAAAGCCAAACTAACAGAAAAAAATAACGTATGCTGTCAGAAAAGCAGGCAATATGATGTTAACTTTCCAGAAATCATCTAAAGCCACCTTTGCACCGGCAATGTCCATAAAATGAGCCAGCAAAAAAAGTGACATGAATGTAACTAACGTTGCAGCAAAAAGAGAAGCAACCGCGCCCCACTTGAGACGCCTGTAATAATCCTTACGGTCCATTTTTTCACCTCTAGGTAAAAGTTGTGTTAGGTTCTATTATCTTTATATCTAAAATATTCAATCTTGTCAAATAGTTTCCTGGTACATTCAATCTTGAAGTGCAACACTTTCATTAAAAACTTCTAAAGGTGTTCTCCATCCAAGACGTTTCCTTGGACGTGTGTTTAGAGCATGCTCTACTAATGCAATTTCTTTATCTGTTACTTT
>Ga0210057_1010718_pt1 | contig 10309 bp, 9 predicted proteins | sample CryGeyCG2114_010_2_FD_183968 | JGI IMG/M metagenome (GOLD analysis project Ga0210057, IMG submission 183968) | Groundwater microbial communities from aquifer - Crystal Geyser CG10_big_fil_rev_8/21/14_0.10 (SPAdes) (version 2) | ecosystem: Environmental > Aquatic > Deep subsurface > Groundwater ...
CAGAGTTTACAAGGCGAGACTTTCATTAAAGCCGGAAATATTTGGAATAACTGAATATACCCATAGCATTTACCTTTATCCCATTGGGTATGATGAAACACACGGTGAGATATTTGATAATTATCAGACTCACTCGGCTATTGGAGCATTATTAAATAAAATTGCACACATAATATTTAACATTGCGCTTGTCCTTAGTGCCCTGGCAATATTTGTGTCGATTTACTTATTTATCAAAGAAAAATGAAGTTATCAATAATAATTCCATGTTATAATGAAATGGAAACTCTTCCAAAAATTCTTGACAAGGTAGAGAAAGTTAAACTTAAAAATAAGATAAAAAAAGAAATAATTCTTATTGATGATTTTTCAAGTGATGGAACTAGAGAGTATATCAAGAACCTTCCAAATAGATTTGTGAAAATTTTGCATAAAAAAAATAGAGGCAAGGGTGGGGCTGTAAAAAGCGGAATTTTGCAAGCTACTGGAGAAATTATAATAATTCAAGATGCTGATTTAGAATATGATCCCGGCGATTATAATAAAGTAATCTATCCTATTTTAAGTGGAAAGGCGGATGTGGTTTATGGCTCAAGAAGTTTGAAAAAGGATAATGCTTATTCTCATCTTACGTTCTTGCTTGGAGGAAAACTTGTTACCCTTGTTACAAATATCTTATTTTTCTCGAGACTTACGGATGAGCCTACTTGTTACAAAGTGTTTAAATCTGACATAATTAAGAAGATTAAAATAAATGGAGAGAAATTTGACTGGGAACCTGAAATTACCGCAAAGATATTAAAGAGGGGTATAAAGATAAGAGAAGTTCCTATCTCTTATTATCCAAGGAAAAAAGATGAAGGAAAGAAAATAAACTGGAAGGATGGAATTCATGCAATATGGACTCTCGTTAAATACAGATTTAAAGAATGAAGAAAAAAGTTAAACAGCCCCTAGTTGAAGTTATGGTATTGAGTTATAATAATAAAAACCTTCTGGATAGATGTCTTGCATCACTGAAAAAGGCAAAATATGATAATTTGATTATAACTGTTATTGACAATGCATCCCATGAAGAGGTTCTGAGAATGGTAAGGAAAAAATATCCTTCTGTGAATTTAATAGCAAACAAAGAAAATCTTGGATTCTCAAAAGGATATAATGAAGTTTTGAAAAAAACAAAGTCAAAATATGCTATTTTGCTCAATGATGATACTGAACAGGAACCGAATTGGATATCTGAATTAGTTAATTTTGCTGAGAAGCACGAAAATGCCTCTGCCCTGCAGCCTAAGTTTAAAGATTTGAGAAATAAAAAGATGTTTGAATATGCTGGAGCTGTCGGAGGGTATATGGACATTTATGGATATCCAGTATGTAGGGGAAGAATCTTTGATAATATAGAAGAAGATAAGGGGCAGTATGAGGATGTTAGGGGGATATTTTGGAGTTGTGGAGGGGCGATGCTTCTTAGAGTGTCAGTTTTAAGAAAGATAGGATATTTGGATGAAGTTATGGAATCTTACGCAGAAGAACTGGATCTGTGCTGGAGAATGCAACTTTCAGGATATGAGCAATATTCAATACCTAGTTCAATTATTTATCATCTCGGCACTGGGAGCTGGGGAAAAAAGAAACTTAGATTTAAGAAAGAATTCCTTATCCATAGAAATCATTGGATTGCTTTATTCAAGAATTATGAGAGAAAAACATGGTTTAGAATTATGCCTTTCAAGATTGTTCTTGAAACTGCCGCCTTTTTTGGATTTCTTTTTAAGAATCCCATAAAGTCTGCAGCTGTGCTTAAGGCAAATATTTGGATAGCGATCCATATTCCTCTGCTAAATGAAATGAATAAACAAACCTCTAAGATTAGAAAAATTGATGATAAAGAGATAATGAAAAAAATGATTAATCGGAGTGTTGCTATTGATCAATTTATTCTTGGGAATAAAAGGAAGTTTTCAGAATATACCAGATTTATTGAGAATTATAAGAATTGAACTGGTAAATCACCGTCGAGACTTGCTTATTTGAAGAATCTGTGTAATATATCTGTACAGGTGTAACTTTTCCTTCGTTCGCTGCTGGCCAATCGTAAGTCCATGGAGGTGATCTTTGATAGAGTGTAAGAATCATATATCTCGGTTTCTTTTCTTCTAGTAAAGAAGAAAAATTAGATTCTTCGCTTGAAAATGGATATGTTTCTCTTTCAGAATAATAAGTATTTTGGGGTAAGGCATTGGTAATCACTATATCTCCAGAATTAGAGTTATCTTTAATCCATAAACCTGCAGATTTTAAATCTGTGAACCCGAGAGTTCCATTTTTTATTATGTTATTTGTATTTTTCAGAGTGGTATACGCTCCAAAAATTAAAATGATGGCTACAAGAAAGATGGCTGCTTCTTTGTTATATTTTTTGAAAAATTCGTAGACTCCGATTATTCCTTGGCCTGTGATAAGAGAAATTATTGGAAAAGCCATTAGCAAATATCTGTCTTCGAAATGATTTATGACAAGCCCATAAATTATTATTGCTCCAAGAAGCCAGATTAAAACGAAGAACTTTTCTTTTGAGCCTTCAGGATTCTTAATCTTCTTATCTAAAACTAGGAAAAACTTATAAAAATAGATGAAAAATCCGATTACAAAAAGGATGAGAAACAAAGTCCCTAAATTTGAGCCTATATTTTTTATATAAGAAGTGAATATTAAACTTGTTGGTTCATCTGGATGCCTCAAGATTATTCCTCCGTAAAACGCTTCAAAGAAACTTGAAAGAAGATTTTTCTTCAATACTACCATTGTTCCAATGAATCCTACAACTCCGAGAATAAATAAACTTAAGAATGAATATAAAAATTTCTTTTCTTTGAGTGGCTTGAAATCTCTTACTGTTAATATGAATACTAAAGCTAAAAAGGTATATATTGCGACGGTGAATCTTATGAAAAAACCTATGAGTGTTAAGGGAATTATTAGATAAAGATAATTTTTGCTTGTTTTATATGATGAATAAAATAAATAAAAAATTAACATTCCTAAGAATATTTCTGGAATGTTTGTTAAAATTCTAGATGTGTAAAAAATATTAAGATAAATCATTGAAAATATAAGGGTTCCAATCAGTGCGATTTTTTTGTCAAATAAATCTTTTCCTAAAAGGTATGTGAGAACAAGGGTTAAAAGAGATAAGATTATGAATGAAAATTTTATTGCTCCCTCTCCTAGACCTAGAAATAGGAAAATGGAGAGCACGAATGGGGTTAGTGCTGGTCTAAGTGTTGCCCATCCTGTGTCTGGAGTTCCTAAAGCAATGCTTTTTGCCTTTAGCATGTACTCTGCTTCGTCCCACCATAATATTTGATTTTTTGTTATATAAAAAAAATAAAGTCTTACAAGAAATGCAAATGTTATTATAAGGATTAAATACAAGGAATATTTGTTGGAGGTTAGTTTATTAATTTTTTCCCTGACTGCTTTTTTCTTTTTTTTCAACTCGTCTTCTGTCTTTTTTTCGTTAAGTTCTTGCATGAAATAGTTAAAATACGCTAGTTTTTAAGGGTTTTTACATTTTGGGATTAACTATTTAAACTACTAGTCTTTTTCGCTTAAATGTGGAAGGGCAAGAAGGTTTCTGTTGTATTTTCTACTTATAATGAGAAAAAAACTATAAAGAAATGCATTGATGAATTTTTCAAAACTGGATATGTAGATGAAGTTATAGCTGTGGACAATAATGCAATTAAGGGGACTAGGGAAGAGATAAAAAAAACAAAAGCGATGTATTTTCATGAACCCAAGCAAGGCATAGGGAATGGATATCAAAGAGCTTTAAGGGAGGCTACTGGAGATATAATAATCACTACTGAAGTTGATGGAACTTATGAGCCTAGAGATATTCTCAAATTGCTGGCTTATTCTGATGATTTTGACCTTGTATGTGGGACAAGAACTACAAACAGCCTGATAGGGCAAGGGGCAAACATGGGATTCGCTATGAAATTGGCTAACTGGGTATTCGCAAAATTTATAGAGGTACTGTTTAACACAACTCATTTAACGGATGTGGGATGTATTTATCGATTGATAAAAAGAGGGGCTTGGAATAAAATAAAGAACATAAAAATGGATGGAAGGAATAACTTTAATGTTGATTGGATGCTTTACATGATAAGAAATGAGGTAAATTTTATAGAAATCCCTGTAAATTTTCTGGGAAGAACAGGAGAGTCCCATGGAGCATCCAACACAAGAAAGGCGGCAAGAATTGCTCTGGGAATGTTTATTGTAATAATAAAACATAGATTTAACCTAATAAAGAAGAAATAATATCATAATGTAACATAATACAATCATTTTTATAAAGCGTTGTATTTACCCATTATCATACCATGGATGAAAAATTTAAGGAACTAGAACAGTGCAGAGCATGTGGTTCGAAGTCATTAGTTTCCTATTTAGATTTAGGAAAAACCCCTCTTGCAAATTCTTTAATAATGAAAGAAGATGTTGGAACTGAAGAGGTCTTTCCTCTGAACGTCTTATTATGCAGAGATTGCTTTTTCTCACAATTGAGCATTGTTGTTAATCCAGAGAAAATGTTCAGAAACTATTTTTTTGTTTCTTCGATATCTAACACTTTCAGGAAACATTGCGAAGAACTTGCATTTCAGCTTAATGATTCTGGAATATTTGAAGATAATAATTTAATTGTTGACATAGCGAGCAATGATGGTACTCTCCTTAAACCCTTTAAGGAAAAGGGGAATCGGATTTTGGGCGTAGACCCTGCACTCAATATAGCCAAGATTGCGAATGATGAAAGAATTGAAACGATTCCGGAATATTGGACTCCTGAACTTGCTAAAAAGATAAGAGAGAAATATGGCACTGCCAAAGTTATAACTGCGTTTAATGTCTTTGCCCATGTTGATGACATTCACTCTTTTGTTGAAAGTGCGAAATTGTTACTTGATAAAGAAGGATATTTCATTATTGAATCCCCCCATATACTTCCTTTAATTAATAATACAGAATTTGATACTATTTACCATGAACATCTTTCTTATCTACTTGTAAAACCCCTTATTAGTGTTATGAATTCCCATGGATTCAGAATAGCTAAGATAGAGGAACATAATATTCATGGAGGTTCTATAAGAATGTTTATGAAACACATTGAATCAGAGGAGACTTCAGATGAAACTGTTCGGGCAATTCTGGAAAAAGAAGAAAAGCAGGGGTTATATTCTTTCGATACATATCTCAGTTTCAAGGAAAAAGTGTCTGAGATTAAATATAACCTTGTAAGTTTACTAAAGAAATTGAAAAGTGAGGGGAAGATAGTGGCAGGGTTTGGGGCTTCGGCAAAGGGAAATACGCTTCTTAATTACTCTGGAATAAATAATGAATTGTTGACTCATGTGTTTGATATAACCCCTGAAAAGCAAAATAAACTAACGCCTGTGTCAAACATTCCTATAATCCATCAATCTAGGCTCATGGAAAATAGCCCAGATTATCTTCTTCTTCTTGCATGGAATTATGCTGATGAAATTTTTGAGAAGACATTAGATTTTAAGAACAAAGGCGGAAAATATATAATTCCCGTTCCCGAGGTAAGGATAATATAATGACAAAGAGAATTATAGTTACAGGGGGTGCTGGGTTCATAGGTAGTAATTTTATTAGGCTTATGATTAAAAAACATCCAGATTATGAATTTGTTAACATCGATAAAATTACTTATTCTGGAAATCTTAACAATTTGAAAGGCTTGGAAGAAATGAATAATTATTCTTTTGTCCAAGAAGATATTTGTAACACTGAAGCTATGAGAAATTTAATTATTGAGGGAGATGTGATTGTTAATTTTGCTGCTGAGTCTCATGTTGACAATTCTATAAAGGAACCAAGCATATTTATCAAGACTAATATTCTCGGAACGCATAACCTCTTAGAGGCTGCTAGAGAGAAAAAAGCTGCACTTTTTGTGCAAATTTCTACTGATGAGGTTTATGGCTCTCTTGGCTTTAAGGATATTTCATCTAAAGAATCTGATTTGTTGAAACCGAGGTCTCCATATAGCGCATCAAAGGCAGCCGCTGAACTTATTTGTCTTGGAAATTTTGAAACTTTTAAACAGCCTATAATTATAACAAGGTCTTCAAATAACTTTGGACCTTATCAATTTCCTGAAAAAGTTATTCCCTTGTTTATTACTAATCTCATTTATGGCAAAAAAGTTCCTCTTTATGGTTCTGGAAATAATGTGAGAGATTGGATTTATGTTGAAGATAATTGTGAGGCAATTGATTTTGTCATCCATAATGGAATTCCAGGAGAGATTTATAACATTGGTGGTGGAAATGAAGTTAAAAATGTTGATTTAACAAAGAAAATACTTTCTTATATGAAATTTTCAGAAGACTCTATTGAACATGTTCAGGATAGATTAGGGCATGATTTAAGATATTCATTAGATTGTACAAAAATTAATAAACTAGGGTGGAAACCTAAGATTGAGTTCGATAGTGCAATGATTAAAACAATGGAATGGTACAAGGAAAATGAAGCTTGGTGGAGTCCGTTGAAGAACATTCAGGGCAGGAGAACATCATGAAGGGAGTGATACTTGCAGGGGGAACAGGGTCCAGAATGTTGCCTGCGACACAGGTAACTAATAAGCATCTTCTTCCGATTTATAACAAACCAATGATACTTTATCCTCTTGATACCTTGAAAAAAATGGGTATAAATGATATGCTTATCATATCTGGAAAAGAACATGTTGGTCATATAATCGGCTTATTGGGGAGCGGAAGGCAGTTTGGATTAAATCTTTCTTATAAAGTTCAGGATGAGGCAGGGGGAATTGCTCAGGCATTGGGACTTGCTGAAGATTTTGCTAAAGATGATAAAGTTACTGTGATTCTTGGAGATAATATTTTTGAAGATACTTTTGAAGTGTCTGACTTTGGTGAGGGCGCAAGAATTTTTATTAAGACTGTTCCAGACCCTGAAAGGTTTGGAGTTGCAGAATTTTCTGAAGACAAAATCATTGGCGTGGAAGAAAAACCGCTAGCACCAAAGACAAATTATGCAGTAACTGGATTATATGTTTATGATAATCGAGTCTTCGATTTTATAAAAAATCTTAAACCCTCTGCTAGGGGAGAACTTGAGTTAACTGATGTAAATAACTTCTATATAAAAAGTGGAAAGATGGATTACAAAGTTGTTCAGGGATTTTGGTCTGATGCGGGAACATTTGAATCTTTGTTTAGATCTTCTGAGTACATAAAAAGAAAGTCCGATTCTGATAAGAATCTTTAAAAATAACCCCTAGCTCATGTTTTTATGAATAAAAAGCGTCTTTTTTACATCGTTTTGATTATATTGTTGCATTTGATATTTGTTCTTTCTTCTATAGACAAACCGTTTATGGGTGATGAAGTCATATTTATCAAAACTGCCAATTCAATTGTTGAAACTGGAAGTCCTGTTTTCAATTATAATTTTATGAATACTAAGGATGAGGGTTTGTTTCATCCACCCATCTACATATATCTGCTTTCAATGTTAATTCGGTTTCTTGGAAGTAGCGAGATATCTTTGAGACTTTTATCAATCCTGTTTAATGTGGGAGTAATTTTGTTAGTCTATTTTCTCAGCCTCTTTTTGTTAGGAAAGGAGAATGAAAAATGGGCGTTGCTTGCCATAGCTTTTTACGCCTTAAATCCTCTAACGATACAAAGCTCGATAATACTAGATATGGATGGAGGGGTTCTTAATTTTTTTACTCTCCTTTTTGCGTTTTTATTTGTTAAGGGGAAAAATTCTATTTATCTGATATTGTCATTCCTTCTTGTTCTTTGGACTAAATTTACTGGAGTCGTCATAATCATTGGGGCTTTGTTCTTTTATAGCTTGATTTACTGGAACTTAAAAGACTTAAAGAAAAACTTGTTTATTATTGGTTCGGGAATAGCATTGTTTCTTTTCCAGTTCTTGCTTTACACTAGCTTTCTTGGACTAAGATTTATGACTCCATTTGAGCACAGTTCTATTCTTAACCATATTCATGAAATCATAAAAAACACCACGTCCACTGTTTCAAGGTCTATATGGTCCGTGAAATTATTTTTTTATTTTGCGGTTCCTTTCTTTATTCTGCTATTTTTTATTTTATCTTACTATTTTATCAAGAATAAAAATTACAAACAGCATAAAGAGATAACCTTTGTGTGGCTGATGGGAATGATAACGATATTATTCTTTTTATTTATAGGTCCAACAGGATGGAACTTTCCAAAGTATTATATCACTGCCCTTCCATTTATTTCGATATTCTCTGCTTTTATGTTGCAGAAATTAAAAGTGAAAATTGATAAAAAGGATTTTGCCTGGATAGTTATATTATTGATTGTTATTCCAATATACTTATTTTTCACCCTTGGAGACCCTTTAATTCCTGAAATTCAATTGATTTCTGGCGTGACTTCATTTTCTGCAGTTATAAGTGCAATGTCTACAAGATTATGGTTATATTTTGTAGCTCCGATAATAATTGGTATTTTTGTGATGTATAAATCTAAGACAAAAAACAAATTTATTATTTTATTATGCGTGCTGACATTTACATTGTATCTTTATATTGGGATAATACAGGCAACTGCCTCTTATTCTACACATAATCTTTATGGAACTCAAGGGATAAGGGGGGTTGTATCTTATTTCCAAGATAGGAATATATCTTCTGAAAATATAGCAACTTATCCGGATATCGGATATTACCTTGGATATAATCGATATTATGACTTAACTTTTGTGTATAATGATGAGGTGCGTCTTGATGAATGGGTTTTGAATAATGAGAAAGTTGAATATATTGTCATGCTTGAGAAAGATTTTAGCAGAATCGGTGAAGAAAATCTTGGAAGCTTTGAGGGGATTAAACAGATAGGGGACTATTATATTTTGAAGAGGAAGTAGTTAAATATTTTTGAGGACTTCATCTGCAGAAATACTTTTGACTAAATCTTCATCATAAAGATTCATTTTTTCAGGAAAAAATTCATATATCCTTGTGGCTATAATTTTTTTTAGAAGCCCGTAATCTTCAACTTCATCTGGAGAGGTACAGAAAAAAAGGCCGATTACTTCTTTTTTTAACGCGAGGGCAATATGGAGTGCAAAACTATCTGAACAGACCACCTTATCGCACAAGTTTATTAATGAAGCAAATTCTGAATTTGAATTGAAAGGGTTATTTCTTGCTACAGGGTATCCTTCTAATTTTAGTTCTTCTATTATTTTAGGATGAGATTCTATTTCATCTGGGCCTCCAAAAAGGATTATTTTGTATCCTTTGTCTCCTGCTTTTTTGATAAACTCTTTTACCCTCTCCTCTGACCAAGCTTTAGAAGGCCATCTTGGAGATGAGCCCATGTGAAGACCTATTATTTTCTTGTTATCGAGATTATTCAATTTTAGAAAATCCTGGGCATATTTTGTAGATTCTTCTGTAAGACTTATCCCACAAAGTTCCTTATCATAAGGTAGTTCAGCTAGTTCAAATATCATTTCCTGATATGTTTTTTTGTTATTCTTCTTTAGTTCGTCATCGAATAACGTATTTAGATAATACTCAGTTCCCATGTTAAAAGCTGCAGGATACCCTCCCTCTGAATAGAAGCCATATTTTTTATTTGATTTTATATTTATTGCTAAATCTGTCGCTTCTTTTTCTATATCTAAATTGTATAGAATATCAAATTCTTCATTTAAATCTAAGGGAATCGTTAAAACTCTGTCTATGTTTTCCACTTTCCCTAATAAATCAGAAATATTTGATTTGGTAATCCAAGTTATTTCGGATTCTGGAAATTTCTTCTTCATTGCCGGGAGAATAGAAAGAGTTCTTATAACATCTCCCTTTGCTCCGAGTTTTATTACCAGTATCTTTTGAGTCATAAAAAATCTAAAATAACTTATCTTTTAAACATTGTGAACTTATTTAAATCGAGAAATTAAAGGATTTTTATGAAAATCTACATTGCGGGAAAACTTGGCAATACTAGTGAGATAAATCTCTTAGAAGAAATAGATAAAATTTGCAAGAATCTTGGATTTGAGACATTTTTACCACATAGGGATGTCGGTATTGTCAAAGGAATTAATGATATAGATAGAATTTTTGAAGGAGATATAAAAAAAGGATTTAAAGATGTTAAATTGGTTGTTGCTGCTCTTGATGGCTTGCATGTTGGTGCTGGCACTGCGTGGGAACTTGGCTATGCTT
>Ga0210057_1010719_pt1 | contig 10307 bp, 11 predicted proteins | sample CryGeyCG2114_010_2_FD_183968 | JGI IMG/M metagenome (GOLD analysis project Ga0210057, IMG submission 183968) | Groundwater microbial communities from aquifer - Crystal Geyser CG10_big_fil_rev_8/21/14_0.10 (SPAdes) (version 2) | ecosystem: Environmental > Aquatic > Deep subsurface > Groundwater ...
GCTGAAGAAAAGAGGCAATTGTGCTTCGCACGAAATATCTAATTTCTAATTAACCTAAATGTTTAAATTTGAAGCACGAAGTACGAAATCCGAAACAAATTCAAATAATTAATTTACAATTTTCAATTCTCAATTTCCAATCAATTTACAATGTTTCATTGATTCATTAAAAATTTATTGAAAATTGAAAATTGTTACTTGAAAATTTTTATTATTTATTGTTTCGAATTTCGAATTTCGAATTTTTCATAAATTAGAGTAATTAGAATAATTAGAAATTTCACACGGAGTTTGGTATAAGTCCTCTCGAGGTCGAACTGGCCTTTTTATTGTGAGTGATATTCGTGATAATAAAATATGGCTTTAACTAAACAAAAGAAAAAAGAAATATTAAACGGTCTTGAATCTATTCTTAAAAAGATTAAAAGTCTTGTTTTTGTAAATTTTCACGGATTGCCAGTTTCTGAAACAATGGCTCTGCGAAGGAAATTAAGACAAGAAGGAGTAGGATACAAAGTCGCCAAAAAAACACTTATCAAACTTGCTTTGAAAAATAAGTTTGAAGGTGAATGTCCTAGTCTTCCCGGCGAAGTGGCAATAGTCTATGATGGAGATGTGGAAGGGAGTAAAAAAGATCCTTTAGCTCCGGCTCGTGAAATTTATAATTTTCAAAAAACTCATAATAAGAATATGAGTATTCTTGGAGGAGTTTTTGAGAATAAATTGATTGATTCAGAAGCGATGCTAGAAATTGGATCTATTCCAACAATAAAAGTTCTTTATTCAAAACTACTATTTTTATTCAATTCACCTATGCAAAGATTGGCGATTGCATTGTCGGAAATGGCAAAGAAAAAGTAATTAATAATAAAACACGAATACCACAAATAAAACAACGAATACCCCGAATTTAAATTCGTGGTATTAGTTCGCCAGCTGGCGGAAAGATTTGAGGTATTAGTGATAATCTTATGGAAAAATACAAAGATCTAATAGAAAAAATTGAAAAATTGACTGCTCTTGAACTTAATGAGCTAGTTAAGATTCTTGAAGAAAAATTTGGTGTCTCAGCTCAAGCTGTTGCTGCCACTCCAGTTGCCGGAGTTGTCGAGGAAGAAAAGGATTCTTACACAGTGAATCTAGTTTCTGCGGGCGAAAATAAGATTGCTGTTATGAAGGCTGTTAAAGAAGCTTTGGGTCTTGGGCTTAAAGAAGCTAAAGACTTAATTGATGGAGTGCCATCAGTTTTGAAAGAAGGCATGAAAAAGGCGGAAGCTGGAGAATTGAAGAAAAAGATCGAAGAAGCAGGTGGGAAAGTTGAGCTAAAATAATTAAAAATGTAAAAATCAAAAATCAAAATGGCAATGCAAAATTATTTAATTATGGTCTTTGTTTACCATCTTAAACCTGTCGAATAATCATTTTATATTTTAATCTTTTAATTTTAAACTTCTTATGTCTGATATTTTAGGTAAAATTTTAGGCAATTCTACTCGCGTTAAGTTAATGCGTCTTTTTTTGCTTAATCCTGAAAAATCATTTGAAATCAAGGAAATAATAAGTCGCGCGCGCGCTGGCAGCGGATTAGTAAAAAAAGAAATTAAGTTACTACAAAGTATTTCTTTTTTGAAACAGAAGAAAATAGTCATTGAAATCGAGCAGAAGACGCGAAAAACACAAAAGCGCGGGAAACACGAAAGCGCAAAGAAAAAAACTAAAACGAAAAAAGTTCCAGGTTTTTTCTTAAACCAGAATTTTCCTTATAACGAGACTTTTCAAATTCTTTTAAGTCAGGACAATACACCAAAAAAGGATGCTATTCTAAAAATATTTAAGCCAACGGGTAAAATTAAATTGCTTTTGGTATCGGGAATATTTATTGGGAAGCCGGAAGCTAGGGTAGATCTTCTTATAGTGGGTGATAATCTAAATAAAAGATTAATAGAGGATAAAATAAGAGTCATAGAATCCGATTTAGGCCGAGAACTTTCTTATTCTGTTTTTGAAACAAGTGAATTTTTATATCGCTTAAATATGTGTGATAAGTTAATACAGGAAATATTGGGTTTTCCGCACGAAAGAATAGTGGACGCGATTAAGCCAGAAGCTTAATCAATAAATTTCTAATTATTCTAATTTCTAAATGTACGGTTCGTGGTTAAATAGATTATAGTTTGAATATGTTACTTGATCTAAAATACCACTATCGTCGCTCAGGCATTGGCGGGCAGGTATTAGAATTTTGGTATTGTTTGTAATTTGGCGCTTGTAATTTGGGGTTTATTTGTTATTTGGCGCTTGTAATTTGGAATTTTTAAAGTAGTCTGGATCTGCTTGTTTTATGGACAGACTAAGCCGGCCGCGGTCATCAATTTCTTTTATTTTAACAGGCACAATATCTCCTTCTTTTAGAAGATCAGTCACTTTCTCGACTCTCCATGGCGCCATTTCTGATATATGCACCAAACCTTCGGTTCCTTCGCCAATTCTAACAAATGCGCCGAAATCAACAATCTTCACTACCTCTCCTTTTGCCAATTCTCCCGGAACATATTCATGAGTTAATTCTTTGACCATTTCGATTGCTTTTTCTGCGCTACCGTTCTTGCCGGTGGCATAAACTGTTCCATCATCCTCGATATTTATTTCTGCTCCAGTTTTATCTTTGATACCATTAATAGTTTTTCCACCAGGACCGATGACAAGTCCGATCTGAGAAATTTTTACTTTCGTTGTTACAATCTTTGGTGCGTTTGGAGAAATATTTGGACGAGGTGCAGAAATTTCTCTTTCAATTACATCTAAAATTTGAAGTCTTGCATTTCTTGCTTGCTCCATTGCTTCCGCTAATATTTTAATTGGAATCCCATCAATTTTGACATCAAGTTGAATAGCAGTTACTCCATTTCTTGTGCCAGCAACTTTGAAATCCATATCGCCATAATGATCTTCTGGTCCCTGAATATCAGTCAGTATCTTGTATTTAGTATCTAGTATCTGGTATTTGGTATCTGATATTTGGTTGTTGGTATTTGGTTGTCGGTTGTCGGTTGTCGGTTGTTGGTCAATCATGAGCCCCATCGCAATACCAGCAACTGGCGCTTTGATAGGTACGCCAGCATCCATAAGCGCAATACAACCACCACAAGTTGAAGCCATAGAAGTTGAACCGTTCGAAGCGAAGGCTTCGGAGACAATGCGAATCGTATATGGAAATTCTTCTTTTGAAGGCAGTACCGCCATCAGAGCTTTTTCTGCTAATGCGCCATGTCCTATTTCTCGGCGACCAACCATATTAATGCGACCAGTCTCGCCAACAGAAAAAGGTGGAAAATTATAATGATGCATAAACCTTTTCTTTTCTTTAGTTTGTATGCCATCAGAGAAAAAAGCATCTTCTGGACTGCCCAAAGTCAGTGCAGATAATACATGTGTTGCTCCGCGATAAAAAATTCCGGAACCATGGATTATACTCGAAAATCCGCCGGCTTTCGCATAAATATTGCGCAACTCATCCATCTTGCGACCGTCAGCACGCTTGTCTTCTTCGATTGCTTTTTTATGCAGAAGACTATTAACATATTCATCAAAGTAGTCATCTTCTGGATCAAAGTTTTCTCTTTCAGGGGATGATTCTTTTACAGCATTGTTCCAAAGAGTGTGTAGTTCGTCTATTTTATGTTTGCCCATGATAGATGGTTTTCCCGGTTCTGTTTCTGGATCTTTGCCGTTAAAAAGTTTGGATTCAATAATTGGCAAAATGTTTTGATTAAAAAGCTCGATTGATTTTTCTAAAATTGGTTCTTTTTCTATAACTTTTTTAGTTTGGCCAATTTCACTGATGATTTTCTTCTGGAAATCTTCAAGCCGGGCGATTTCTGTATTGGCTTTTTCTAGAGCGGATGAAATTTCTGACTCTGAAATTTGGAAGGCTCTTGCCTCGATCATGTTGATATTGCCATTTTTCCCACAGACTATTAGATCAAAACCAGTAGTTTCTGCTTCAGGAATTGAAAATGGAGGATTTATAAGCACTTCACCATTTGGTTTAGAGAGTCGTACGGCCCCGACTGGTCCATTCCATGGGATATTTGAGATGCCAAGTGCAAGTGAAGTTGCATTTATGGCAAGCATGACTGGATCGTTTTCATCTACTGAGAGCACTGTCACAATTACTTGTACCCTGTGCCGAATATGTCTGTCGAAAAGCGGGCGGATAGTTCGGTCGATCACACGGCTTGAGACAATAGCACTGTCAGATGGTTTGCCCTCGCGGCGGCTGAAGCGGCTGCCTAATATTTTGCCGGCTGCATAAAATTTTTCGACATAGTCAACAGTTAAGTTAAAGAAATCAAGTCCTTCTTGTTTATCTTTTGTCATTACAACTGTAGCCAGTACAATTGTTTCTCCGTATTTGAGCATGACAGCGCCATGAGCCTGATCAGCTAAATCTGAAAAGATGGCGGTAAGTTTGCGGCCACCGATATCAATAGAATACTCCTTGGTTTTCATTTTGAATCACATAGCTAGTCTGCAGACTTTAGGATTGCAACTTTTTGCTAGGAGCTAACCGTTAGTAGCTAGTTTACAATTCTACTTGTCTGAAGGCTAACTTTAAATTAAACTTTTAATGCAGTATTTATATCATAAAATTACTACAAAGTAAAGAAAACAATACTAGGTGTAGTTTTGAACGAGGTCGAGGAAGTCAATGATTATTGTTAACTGGCTTCCACGATCTTTCGGTTTTCTTTTGGGATTGGATTTTCTTGCTCTCTAGTCGTCTCAACTTACTCCCTTTTGTCGGTTTAGTTGGTACTCTTTCTTTTTCTGGAGTCAGAGCGTCTTCAATTAATTTTTTAAGCCTTTCAATAGCGCGCTCTTTGTTTTTCGACTGTGAACGTTCCTCTTGAGACTCCAAAATTATGTCGCCATCTTTAGTTAAGCGATTTTTGAGGAAAGTTTTTATTAACTCTTTTTCTTCCAGGCTGAAAATTTTTGAACTATCAACATTCCAGCGCAATTTGGCCTTGGTTGATAATTTATTTACATTCTGTCCACCTTTGCCGGAAGATCGGACAAAATCAATCACCAACTCGTTTTCTAATGCTTGTAGTTTATTTTCCATTGTATTTTTTATAGGCAAAAAATTTTCCAGGATTAAGGATTAAAGATTAATGATTCATATTTTGTTCGTATTTTCGTAATTTTTCGTATTTCGTAGAGAAAATCATTTATATCCAATCAAATATTTGCGGGGGTTTTGGTCCAAGTCGAGGAAATCGTTGGCGGCTTCTTTCAGTTTAGCCGAAGTTGATTTGCCAAATGAAACAACTTCCACTTGTACGCCTGAGTTAATTTGGAGATATTCAACGAGCGGCACGAAGTCCCCATCGCCTGAAACAAGTATGACAGCGTCTAGTTTGTTTGCCATTGTGATCGCATCTATCGCGAGGCCGACATCCCAGTCGGCTTTTTTGGCCCCGCCCCAAAATATTTGCAGATCTTTTGTTTTAGTTTCGATGCCAAGTTTGCCAAGCGCTTCGAAAAAAGCTTTCTCATCTTGATTTTCAGTCGTGATGACATAAGCCACCGCTCGCACAAGCTTTCTGCTTGCCACTGCTTCTTTTAACAACGCTCCGAAATTAACTCTTCTTTTATATAAATTTTTGGCAGTATGGTAGAGATTCTGCGTATCAATGAAAACTGCCACTCTTTGTTCTTTGTGTTTAATTATAGGCATGATAAGTAAATTAAGCTAGTAAAGTAAATTAAGTAAATAAAGCTATATTATCACTTCCCGCCCCGTAGCCAAGATTTTACGCATTCGGTAAAATCTTGTGGTACTGGGGTGTTTAATTATAGGCATGATAAGTAAATTAAGCTAGTAAAGTAAATTAAGTAAATAAAGCTATATTATCACTTCCCGCCCCGTAGCCAAGATTTTACGCATTCGGTAAAATCTTGTGGTACTGGGGTGTTTAATTATAGGCATATATTAATAAAATGTCTAATTATTCTAATGTCTAATTAATCTAATCAAATCCTAATGTTATTAATTTCCAAGTCCCAATATCCAATTCCTAATACCCAATAAAATGTCCAAGGCAAAATTTAAGAATTGGAAATTTGAAATTTTGTTGGAAATTGGTAATTTGAAATTGGAAATTATTTAAGATTTCCTTAGAATAATTAGCAATTAGAGTAATTATCATACCTAAGGCAGATCTGCCTCTGGCGGAGAATAATTTTCAAATCTAGTTTAGTCCAGTTTAAGTTTTTTAAGTAATGAGTCGTACCGCTTTTTACTTGATCGTTTTAAGTACTTCAAATGTTTTCTTCGATCAGCCACCATTTTGATAAGACCTCTTTTAGAGTGCAGGTCTTTTTTGTGCTTTTTTAAATGTTTAGCTAACTCTTCAATTTGTTTAGTCAGAATAGCTGCCTGAACCTCTGGAGATCCAGTGTCTTTGTCGTGGATTTGATGTTTTTTTATGACATTTTGCTTTTTCCTGGTTGTTAACATGATTAATTTGTTTCTAAATACTATTATAAATAAGTTTTTTTTACAAGCTCCTTGTGCAGTTTTTTCTAATTTTAATAGTATTTTCCTTTAATTTTAAATTTTTTTCCTTTTTCAAAATAAATAACCATTAACCATCCCCAACTTACTTTTTGATTTTTATTTCCAACAAAATCAAACCAAATTTTTGGGAAAATTTTTCTTTTTATTTCTCTTTTTGGCTGATTACAAGCTGGGTCAGCTAGAATTATATTTTTTAAGTTTATATCAGAAACTACACTATAATGATCACCATCGTTATCAAACCAACCGACTATAACAGGCAAATTTTCTTTTTTAATAAAATATTCCAAATCATTTATAGTGCTGTTTTCTTTGGCAAAAACGTAACCGTTAATTTTTTTTATAGCTTTTATCATTCCTTCATGTTCGGTTCCAAATTGTCGATTTGCTTTTGTTAATTTGGTTAATTTTTTTTCAGAAAATTCTTTGTTAAAGTAAGATAAGGCAATTTTCAAAGAGGCTGGGCCGCAAAAACCAGAGCTTTGAATGAAATGTTTTAAATTATTTTTTTTTGATAACATAAATTTTTTTTATTATTTTTTTTGTTTTTAAATTACGAAAAAGGTAGTTAACATCACCCGGGTAGAAACCAGAACCCTTTGATCTTCTCATTTCTCTTTCAAAATCGGAAGCATATTCATGAGCGATGTCATAACTTTTCCCAATTTCCATTAATTTTCTTTCGGCCTCTTCATGAAACAGGACATAGAATATTTCTCTTTTGTCCATAAAACCATCAATCCAGATTCCTTTTTTTGGAATATATGAGTAAACTAAATCATGACCGCCAAAAATAAATTCAGGATCAATATATTTTCTAATAATTGAACCATCAATATAGGAAATTGTTAAGTCATTGTGTTTTTCTTTTTTTAAAATAAATTCTGGGATTGGACCAGGCAAACAAAAGTTTTTTCTAATATAATCTCTAGCTTCACTATATGATTTTATTTCTTTTGGTATTTGCGCTTTTTCTATTTTTATTAAAAAATCAAGTTCTTTTTTAAAGATATAATCAAACCAAATTTCTCTTTTTGGTATGTAAAATTTTGGAGTATATTCGTTTATTTTTGAAGAATACTGATGGATAATGCCAAAATTTACATCTAGAGTATTTCTGATTTTGAAACCGTCAACAAAAATAATTTTTTTTTTATTTTTTTTCATGTGTATAAATTTACTATAAAAAAATGAAAAATTAAGTTCTATTTACTAAAGAATCAATCATCCTTGACATTTTGGATAAAAAGCAATATAAATATAATCGAATAGATATTTAACAAAAATTGACGGGAATGACAAGGCATACACTTTACATGATACATGTACTCAGTCAAACGGTTGAAAAGAACTTTTCAGTAAGAATTATAAATAATTGTCGAGAGTTAGGAATAAATACAATATTTGAACTTCTTATAAAAATGAAAGATAAAGACCCGGATTTTATAAGAATATTTGGAAAGAAGAGCAAGGTGGAAATAAAAAAAAAATTATTAAAAAATGGAATTAATGTTGAAGATATTATAATTGATGAAAACTTCAAAAAACACTTCTACCTTCAACAACCAATCTGCTCACATCGCATAATAAAAAATTAAAAGAAACCCCGCGCCAAAATATTAGGCCGGGGTTTTTTCTATTTCAAGTTTTTTCTTTTCGGAATAGATAAAAGGCGGTTTTAGTTCAATAAAAGCAATAAAAAACGAGTCATCAATTTTCTTGATAAACCTGACATTAAAAAAGGAAGTCTTTACATCGTCTGGATTTAGGCCGGCCGGAATTTCACTAACCACGTATCTCGTTTTAATTTTCTTTGTTTTTCCATCTTTGTCTATTAAGTTTTTTGACTTATAACAGGACCACTGCGATTTGCCTTTATACTCGCCAAGTTTCCATTTGAATTCAGCCTTTTGCCATTTTTTGTTTTCAACTTTTGATAGAGCATTTAGTTCGGCAAATTCTTCCGGCTTTTCATTTTTGAAATCTTCATATTCTTTTGCCTGTTTGGTTATTTGTATTTCGTTCAATAACTCTCTCGTCTTGGAAAAAATCGGACTTTTTTGGTTTATGGAAATTTTTCTGTCAAAATATTGCCAAATGCTGCAATCTTTCATCAGTTTTAGTTCAAATTTACTGTAGTCAGACCATTTGCCCTCTTTTTTACATTTTTCATCATAATCTTTTGCTTGTTCAGTTATTTGATCGTCAGTCAGTGGCTCTCCTACTTTGGCGCCTGGTTTCTTAGCAAAAACGGGTCTCATTTTTTTTAGCAAGGGCAATTTATCAAGTAGGGCTTCAAATTTGGCGCAATTTTCCATAAGTTGGAATTCAAAAAGAGTGTAAGTCCCCGGTTCTTTATGTTCAATTTTTTTCTCCTTTTTCTCTCGTTTCTTTTTTGCTTCAAGAGCCATCTCTTTGATTAGATCCTTATTTTCAAATTCTTCATATTCGTCTTCAAACGCTTCGCTAAGATTTGGATCAATGTTTAGGCCACCAATAAATTCGCCCAAATTTTGTTCCGCGCTTAAGTCTTCTACATCAACCCAATAATTTTTCTGCGGATCTTTTTCCTCGAGACGTTTTATTTCATCTTCATCTGAAATTATCCACTCCGCTCCAACTGGCAGAACTCCTTCTTTTTTGATTTTGTCTGGACGGCCTTTGTCATTATCTTTTAAACCTTCAATAAAAGGTTTTGTTATAAAGTTTTTCATATTTTTACATATACCATAAAATATAAATTTGTGCAAGGCATATTGTGCGACATTAAAGAAGGAGATATAATTCAATAATGGCATCTGAAATAGATCCCGTTAGAGGTAGAGGCGCGCTGCGAGCCCCCCGCCCGACCGAACGGCCGTTCGGGCAGGTCGCGACCTCTAACGGGATAGATAAATTAAAAAGAGAATTTCTGGAATATTTGGAGATTGAAAAAGGTTCTAGTTTAAAAACTATTGAAAATTATGATAGATATCTAACTCGATTTCTTAATTTTTCCAAAGTTAAAAATCCAAATGAGATTACAGATCAACTCGTAAGGGATTTTCGCATTTTTTTGAATCGTCAATCTTCAGGCAATAATAGAGCAACAAGCGAAACATTAAAAAAGAAAACACAAAATTATTATCTAATTGCCTTGCGGTCATTTCTTAAATATTTAGCTAAAAGAAGAATAGAAAGTTTGCCGGCTGAATGTATAGAGCTGGCAAAGGTTCCTGAACGCTCTTTGGATCTTATTTCATCAGAAGAATTACAACGTTTGCTTAAAGCTCCAGAGGGAAATGACATAAAATCACTTCGTGATCGGGCAATTCTGCATTTGCTTTTTTCAACCGGCCTTCGAGTATCTGAATTATGCTCACTGACTCGGGATATTAATTTTTCAGCGGGCGAATTTTCGATTCGGGGTAAAGGAAATAAAGTGCGAGTTGTTTTTATCTCTGATGAAGCAAAAGATGCCATCGATAAATATCTTAAAAAGAGAAATGATATGGATGATGCATTATTTGTTAAAGTTGGAGATGAAAAAACGGAAAACCAAAAGGAAGGGCTTGCTCGCAGATCTATCGAGCGAATAGTGAAACATTATGCAATTAAGGCAGGAATTTCAAAAAAAGTTACTCCCCATACCCTAAGGCATTGTTTTGCGACAGATCTTTTGCAAAATGGCGCGGACATTCGCTCAGTTCAGATGATGCTTGGCCATGCTAATATTTCCACG
>Ga0210057_1010724_pt1 | contig 10302 bp, 8 predicted proteins | sample CryGeyCG2114_010_2_FD_183968 | JGI IMG/M metagenome (GOLD analysis project Ga0210057, IMG submission 183968) | Groundwater microbial communities from aquifer - Crystal Geyser CG10_big_fil_rev_8/21/14_0.10 (SPAdes) (version 2) | ecosystem: Environmental > Aquatic > Deep subsurface > Groundwater ...
TTAGTTTAAAACAAAATAAAATACTTGACAAGCGTCAAGCAGCCTGTTAATATGCCCTGTTAGGAGCCGTTCCTTAACAATCTATAATTTTCTGCTCCGTCAGCTGACGGATCGCAGAAGGAGGAAATATGAACAAAAAAACAAAACAAAGAATCGAGGAAATTCAAGAAAGATTGGAGAATTATCGCAAACGCAAAAGTGAATTTTATTGTTATGATCCTAAACTAGATGAAGAAGACGGATTACTGCATGAATTCCAAATTCATGCACCGGAAGATATCGAATTTTTGCTGAGTGAAGTAAGGCGATTAAGGGTTCTCACAACTTTAAGACATTCTCCTTCACAAATATCCGAAAAATAAATAAAATACAAATAACATCAAAAGGCTCGTTGTCGAGCCTTTTTACTTATTTCACAACAATCATGCTCTTATCTCCGTTTAAAATATCTCCGTTATTAAAATCGTGAACAGCATTTTGTAAAATTTCATAGCTGTATCTGAAATCTGCGCCGTGTTTGGTGCCGGGGTCGTTGACAATAAATTCGGACTTTTCATCATCATATCCTTTGATAACCAATGCGTGATATTCCGGACCCGGCGGAGTAAAATAGGGATTTTTTAATAATCTTCCGGCAGCTGGAACAATTATCGGATTACCATCGGCTAATTCGTTTTTTATGTCATCAATTTTAAAATCATAAACCCCCACACCAAATTTTTGGTGGTGGGGATAAACTAATTCTATATTTCCATAACCAAAATAACCTCTGAAAAGCTCAACTATCTGCTCGGCGCTCAAATCAAAATGCCCGCCCCAGTTTTTTATTTGCCAATCAACCATGCTTAAAACCTCCTGTTCAGCAATTTCTTTGGTTAATTCTTTTTTATTCAAATAATAATCAACCATTATTATCGCCGCTTCCTCGCAGGCGCGATCATGTAATTCGTCCCAAATCGCATAAGGGGCCTGAGAAATAAAAGGAATATCAAGATTGATAAATTCAAGAATAATTTCTGGTTTTTCTTTTTCAAACTTTAAATAACTCCGGAAACTTATGCTCTCAATTTCCTTCCCTGCAAAATCAATGCGCAAAAATCCCCAAACTAAAAACCCTCCTGCTAAAATTAGAAGGGTTAAAAAATAAACCCCGCACCTTTTCTTGTTATTCTTATCTCCGCGCATCTTTTTCTTGCTTAAAAAAGGTGCAGGGTAAAAATAATTTTTAAAATGTTTAGACATGCTACCTCCCATGACATTTTTTATATTTCTTTCCACTTCCACAGGGACAAGGATCATTTCTACCAACCTTAGTTTTTGAACCGGCCTCAGTTCTTCTTTGGACTGGGGCTCTTTTAAATTCTGCTCTTATTAAAGTTTCGCCAATGGCAAAATTAATATCTTCCAAAAGTTTTTTGAATAAGCGATGACCTTCATTTTTGTATTCGACCAGAGGATCACGCTGGCCATAGGCACGCAAACCAACGCTTTCCCGCAGATGACTCATATTATCCAAATGGGCCATCCAAAAAGTATCAATCACATTTAACATTACAAACCGCTCTAGTCCCCTTAATTCCTTCTCCCCCACTTCTTTTTCTTTTATCTTATATCGCTTTAATTCTTCGTCATTCAATAATTCTGCGATTTTTTCCTTCACCTTCGTGTCTGTTGCGGCTAAAATTTCTTTTCTCATTCTATAGATTACATCCCGATGCTTGTTCATCACATCGTCATATTCAAGAACGTGCTTTCTGATATCAAAATTATAGCCCTCAATTCTGGCTTGGGCTTTTTCAATGGCATTGGAAATAAATCTATTTTCAATCGGCTGATCCTCCGGCACGCCGAGGGTTTCCATCATTTTTTTAATTCTATCCGAACCAAAGCGTCGCATTAATTCATCCTCTAAGGAAACAAAAAATTGATTGGAACCGGGATCTCCCTGCCTGCCAGAACGACCACGCAGCTGATTATCAATTCTTCTTGCTTCGTGCCTCTCCGTGCCAATTACATGGAGCCCCCCGACTTCGCACACTTTTTGCGCTTCGTCGGACGAGGGCGGATTACCGCCGAGGATTATATCCACTCCTCGTCCAGCCATATTGGTAGCAACCGTTATCGCACCTAGTCTCCCGGCTTGAGCAATAATTGCTCCCTCTCTTTCATGCTGTTTGGCATTTAAAATTTCGCAATGAATCCCTTCTTTCCTTAATAATGCGCCGAGAAGTTCATTTTTTTCAATGGAAATGGTGCCGACTAACATTGGCTGTCCTTTTTCGTGCCGTTCTTTAATTTCTTTAATAATTGCCCTGAATTTTCCTGCCTCATTTTTGTAAATTCTATCCGGCAAATTTTTGCGAATCATCGGCTTATTGGTCGGGATAACAATAACATCCAATTTATAAACACTATCAAATTCTTCGGCATTGGTTAGAGCAGTTCCGGTCATTCCGGATAATTTTTCATACATTCTGAAATAATTCTGAAAAGTGATAGTGGCTAAAGTTTTTGATTCCTCCCTGACCCGGACTCTTTCCTTGGCCTCCACTGCCTGATGTAAACCGTCGCTCCATCTACGGCCGGGCATCAAACGACCGGTGAATTCATCAACGATAATTATTTCTCCTCCGCCAGTCGAGGCGGATTTAACCACATAATCTTTGTCCCTTTTAAATAAAACATAGGCTCGAAGAGACTGTTCCAAATAATGAACATAGCGAACACCGGCTGCGTCATAAATATTTTCTAAGCCCAAAATCTTTTCGATTTTATCAATTCCTTCGTTGGTTAAAGTAACTGCCCTGTCTTTCACGTCAACTTTATAATCGATATCTTCTTTCAGTTGAGGAACAATTCTAGCAAACTGCTCATACATTTTTGGAGACTCCGCATCAGGAGCTGAAATAATTAAAGGAGTCCGCGCTTCATCAATTAAAATGCTATCAACCTCATCAACGATGGCATAATGGAAGTCGCGCTGAGCCTTATGATTTAAATCATAAACCATATTATCCCGGAGAAAATCAAAGCCAAATTCATTGTTGGTCCCGTAAGTAATATCGGCAGAATATGCTTCTTTCCTGTTGCACGGCCTTAAATAATCATGGACAATTTTAAATCCGCCCAGCGAATCTCTTTCTTTATCAATATTTTGGACATCGGATACTTTTATATTCGGATCGTACAAATATGATGCTTCGTGATTAATACAGCCAACGCTCAATCCCAAGGCATCATAGATTTGCCCCATCCAAACCGTATCCCTGCGAGCCAAATAATCATTGACCGTTACCAAATGAGCTCCCTTGCCGGTTAGAGCATTTAAATATAAAGGCAAAGTAGCAGCCAAAGTTTTTCCTTCTCCGGTTTTCATCTCGGCAATTTTTCCCTGATGAAGAACAATGCCGCCAATCAATTGAACGTCATAATGACGCTGATTAAGGGTTCTTTTAGCTGCTTCTCTTGCCAAGGCAAATGCCTCGGGTAAAATATCGTCGAGAGTTTCTCCGCCAGTTGGCGGATTTAATCTTTTTTTAAATTCTTCGGTCATTTTCTTTAATTCTTCATTAGAAAAATGCTCGAATTTTTCTTCGAGCTGATTAATCTCATCAACCATAGGCCAGAGTTTCTTCAAAAACCTTTCATTCGGATCACCGATTATTTTAGAAAATATTGACATAAAGTCTATTCCTCTCTATCCCTTCCTCCTTTCTTCTTAAGCCATAAAAACGGTGATAGGCGAAGCAATTTTTTTGCCAATCTCGCTCCTCTTTTATATTTTGCCTCCATCTTACCGCGATATTTTTTTATCTCGCCTTGCAGCTCTTCTTTAACGCAATCAATTGCAGTTCTGTAATCCAGTTCTTCTGCTTCGGACCGTAAAATCCGACCGGGTAATCTCAAATTTACTTCTGCGCGAAAAACATTTCCCGTTTGATGATGTTGGGTAATTTTACCGATTTCCACCCGCGCCTCGATTACGTTCCTGTCCATCCCATCCAAAAATTTATCAAGTCCGTTGATTTTTTGATTAAGATACTCCGCAATATCCGGCGTTAATTCTGTATTGGTTGTTTTAATAATTATCTTCATGTATGTATTATATCAAAATTTACCCAAGTACTCTATCTCCTCTTTCAACTCTACGCCAAATTTCTCTTTTACTTTTTCTTTACAAAGATTAATTAATTTAACAACGTCTTCTGCCTTAGCCCCGCCCGCATTCACAATAAAATTCGCGTGTTTTTCGGAAATCATCGCCTCACCGATTTTTTTGCCCTTCAATCCGCATTGTTCAATCAAATAACCGGCAGAAAAATCTTTTGGATTCTTAAATATACAGCCAACACTTGGATATTCCAGGGGCTGTTTTTGTTTTCTCTGTTTTAAATATTCTTTAATTAACTTTTCGCTTTTTTCTCTATCCCCCTTTTTCAGCTTCAATTCCACAGAAAGAATTATTAAATTTTTATCGTGCTTAAAAATACTATCTCTGTATCCGAATTTACAATCTTTATTATTTAATATTTGGACTTGCGAAGTCCCAATATTTAAGACCTTAACTTCCCTGACAATATCAGACATTGATGCTCCGAATGCGCCTGCATTTCCTCTGACTGCCCCTCCAACGGTTCCGGGAATACCTATTGTCCATTCTAAACCAGACAATCCTGCTTTTATTGATTCACTCGCTAATTTAGCCAACAAAACTCCGGAATCAATATAAATTTTATTACTTTTAATTTTTGTCCGCCAGCTGGCGGATTTAACTTTTATAATCAAGCCGTCGAATCCCGCATCGCTTATCAAAATATTACTTCCATTGCCTAAAATAAAAAACGGCAAATTCTCCTTTTTTGCCATTGTAATTGCTACAATTATGCCCTCTTTGCTTCTCGCTTCACAAAAATATTTTGCTGTCCCACCAATTTTAAAGGTGGTATATGGCGCTAATAAAATGTTTTTGGACATTTTGACATTAGACATTTACTTATAAAGCACGCTCGCTCCAGTTCTATAAAAATCCCTTTCTTGTTTATTGATTATAAAAACCCCATCCCAGCTTCTACCCGAAACCAGGAATTGCTCGGCAGTCATATTGAGCCAATGTTTGGTTCCATCGCCATTAACTTCATAAACCCTGCTATCGGCATCTGCCCTGACCCAGGCGCTGGTTTTATAAGCATCTCGTTCTTCAGGAGTTACTTCTATAACACTTGCCCAGCTTAAATGACCATAAAAGCTAAAAATTCTGCTGTCTAAAATATGGCGCTTATATCCTCCTTCCACAATAAAAACTTTATAATCGCCTTGCGCCCTAATTAACGAGCCATCGCCAATAAGGCCTCGTTTGTATTCATATCCGCTAGCGAAAACGCTGCTTTGGCCATCGGGATTTTTTATCCAAACATTCACCAACCCGACTTCATGAGGAGGAACAACCACATTTAAAGAAGTATTACTTACAAAACCAACATTTGAAGATTCAATTCCGCCAAAATGAACCTCAATTCCTTGCTGAAAATTTCCTCCCTTGATTGTAACCGAGTTTCCGCCGTCAAACGGTCCGAAAGATGGAGTAATGCTGGTAATTACCGGCTGATTCACCGTAATTGTTGAGGCTTTTAACGTGAAGGAGGCAGAGGGGTCATTATTGATAAAATTCGATGTTTTTGAATGATTGGCCGGCACTACCAAAATAGAGTCAATGTCTTTGGCAAAATTAAAAATATAAGAAGTCCCGCCTTGACTCTCAAGATTTATGAAGTTCAACTCATAACTGCCATCTTTATAATGAATCATGTAAGGTATTTTAAAATTAGCATTTTGGTCCAAGCTCTTAAATTCAATTTTTAAAGCGACGGAATTGTTCTGGTTGGATAAACTATTTTTAAGAAGATACCAGCGAGGCGACCAATCTTTAACGCTTTCGGAAAAACTGACAAAACCATAAGAATAAAAATTATTTACCATCGGGGAAATGTGGGTGTTTTTCAGGTTGGAATTGGTGTAGCCATACTTCCCGCCCTTTCCTATGGCTAGACTGTTATAATAATTAGCCAAGCTCCAATCGGTGAATACTTCATCCAAGTCCTCGGAATAGCCAGCGTCTTTTAAGGCTTTATTTATACTGAATATTCCGGCTAAATTATTTTTGGACATGGAAGAAAATACATTGTCGCCAAATTGATTGGCCAAATAATGAACGAAAAGATTAATTACTCCATAGTCGCCTGCTGCTCCTTTCCATTCTCCCAAAGGATCATACTGATTATCCAAAAAATTTTTCACCCTTGCTTCTAGCAGGCTTCCCAGATAAGGACTGTTATAACCAAGAAAATTATAAGCATATTCGCTTCGCATCTCATTAATCCAGACATCTTCCTTGAGGTCGCTCAGCCTTTCTTTTTGATTCCAATTGATTAAATGCTGAAACTCGTGGGCAAGAAAATCCTTCATATTCCTATCAAAAATAAAATCTACATTAACGTGAATCATTTCTCTTTCATTGGAACGGACGCATTGAGTACGGCTATATTCATCGCAAGAATTAAAATAACCGCCGGTATCCTGTCTTAATTTTGTCATTAAAATTACAACCCTGAAATCATTATCAATGCCGGGGTCCCAGACTCCACCAAAAAATTCGGTTAACTTTGGATAAATGGTTTTATCAAACTCGCTGGCCAAATTAAGAATATTCGTTTCAACCTGGTTTCTTTCGTGAGAACTTAAGGAATTCCACCAATTGTCTTCTATATAAAAATAGCTCTTGCCGCCGATATAACGAAGCGTGGTAACAACTTCAGTCCGTCCGCTATAATCATAAGTTGAATCAACATTAAAGGTTTCGCTTTGACCCAATGAATCGGCAAAAGAGACCGGTATGAAAAAAAAGAAAAATAAAATTGTGGAGACAATCGAAATTTTTATGATACTCTTTCTCATATTATAAATACTACCACAAAATGAAAATCTATTAAACTTTGACATTGCCCTTATTTTTGTTATACTGAAATTGCCGGCGGACTAGCACCCACATAAGACGTAGCTTTGGGGTATTAACTTCCGCTGGCATAAAAGAATTACAGCATTAATGCTGTAATTCTTTTATTAAAAAAGTAAGAAACCTCCGACAAAAGCCAGGAGGTTCCCTACCGACGTAGATGAGGTTTCCCCTTGCGGGGAATCACCCACATTGGTATCTTAGCAAATTAAAATATTTTTGTCAAGCGTTTTCTAATGTTTCAAGACGTCTGCAACAATTTGGTTTATCTGAGGCGTGACCGCTCTCTACAAAACAAACGGATTTATTTTTATTTAAAATAGTTTTAGTAAACTGATTAAAATCTCTTAAAGAAATCTTGTTTATCGTTTTCGTTTCTTCATTAGTATTCATTAATTTTGATTCTGGATTTAAAATTCTTTGTTCTCCAAAATAATATGAAAGCGAAGAAGGATCATTTTGAATAAACTTAAGTTGAGTATTGGCAATTTTCTTGGCGCGATCCAGTTCGTGTCTAGAAATTTCAATTTTATTAATTTCGTTAAAAAGACGCTCGATTATTTTGCCCATATCTTTTCTGCTAAAAGTAAGATTGATATCCAAAATGCCAAATGAGGAAAATTGGGTCTGGTCAGACTCGATATCATAAGATAGCGCTAAATTTTCTCTAAACAAATTACCTAACTTTCTATTCAAAAAAATATTAAGCAAAGATACTAAATGATATTTTTTGCTGCTAACTGCTGGGGTTTTAAAGCTCCAAGATAACATAGCCCTATCTTTTAAATTGGGATTATGAAAAAAATATTTGATAAACTTTTCACACTTTGGATTAATAACGGGGATTTTTATGCTCTCGCTGCCTTGTGCCTTAAAATTGTTTTTAATTAGCAAACCAGCTCTATCAATATCAATATTGCCAGCCAAGCAAAGAATGATATTATTTGCTGAATAATGCTTTTTCCAGTATTGAATGATGGCTTGTCGGTTAAATTTTTTAATATTATTAATGGTGCCCAAAACATCAAATGACAAGGCCGTTCTTTTAAAAAGCAACTTGTTTGTTTTGTTGATAAATTTTTCAATAAAATCGAGATTTGAATTTTTGATTTCCTCTATTATAACTTTTTTCTCATTTTTTATGCCTTCTTTGTCAAATTTTGGATTTAATAAAATTTCTGAAAGCAAATTAAGACCCGCTTCTATCTCTTTATGCTTTAAATTAAAACTAATATACGTATACTGTGTCCTCGTAATGGCAGACCATTCTATGCCCTTACAATCAAGAACATTAAAAAGACTCTCATGGCTCGGATATGTCTTTGTCCCTTTAAACAACATATGTTCAGTAAAATGTGATATCCCATTATTATTTTTTGATTCATAAATAGAGCCACTTTTTATAAAGGCTGAAATATTTAAAAATGACAAATTAGGTGATTTTACAAAAATCACCTCCGGTCCGTTTTTAAATTTTTGCAATTTATATCTCATAAACAAATATAGGAACATGCTAATTATAGCATATTCCTATATAAATTATAAATTTATAAAAATTATCCGCGATTACCCTTGGGCCTCCTGCTGTGTTCCTCTGATCTCCTGTGAGAAACATTTCTTTCTCGACCAGAGCCTCTTTTGCTTGATTTAAACCAGCCGGCGCTCCCATTTCTACGACCACGAGCCTTGTTCCAAGACCAACCAAATCCTTTTCCCATTTTTCCCCTCCTCTATCTTGTTTAAATTTATCTCTCGATTTCACTCGGGATAGCAAGATAGAATTATTGTGTCAAAGAACAAATGTTCTCTGAACATTCTATCTTAACATGTCCCCAAATTCTTGTCAATACCTTAGACTAAATTTCTTGCTCCAAATCTTCCTCTGCTTCTTCCTCGCCAAAACTTTCAGATTCCTTCTTAATAAAAACCTCTCTTGGTTTTGCTCCGTCAATCGGACCGATTATGCCCTGCTCTTCCAGCATATCCAGCAGTCTGGCTGCCCGGGCATAACCTATTTGCAAACGTCTTTGCAAATACGATGCCGAGGCCTTACCAGCCTGAATCACCAACTCTTTGGCATCTTCATAAAGAGGATCGTCGTTGCTAAATCCGGTTCCGCCAAAAAGAGTTCGTTTTTCCGGCGATGGCGTAATCACTTCTTCGCTGTATTCAGCGGGTTTCTCGCCCTTGATAAATTTAACCACATTTTTCACCTCTTTATCCGAAGCATAAACTCCCTGAATACGCTTTGGATGAGCGGTTTCTCCTGACAAAAATAGCATGTCGCCGTTGCCAAGTAATTTTTCAGCTCCGGCTGCATCTAAGATTGTTCTGGCATCAACCTGGGAAGCAACCTGGAAAGCAATTCTCGAAGTAATGTTTGCTTTGATAAGACCGGTAATTACTTCAACCGACGGCCTTTGGGTAGAAATTATTAAATGAATTCCCACTGCCCGAGACATTTGGGCAAGACGAATAATTGCTCCCTCGACTTCCCGGCCAAAAGCGGCCATGATATCGGCTAACTCATCAATAACAATAACGATATAGGGCAAAATTTCAAATTTTTTCTCTTTCGAAGCCATGGAATTATAAGAAAAAATATTTCTTACCTTAACTTCTGCCAAAAGCTCATATCGCCTCTCCATTTCACCGATCGCCCATTTTAAGGCATTGACGGTTTTATTTAAATCAACGATTACCGGAGTAAGTAAATGGGGTATGTCATTATAAATTGGGAGTTCTACTCTTTTCGGATCCACTAAAATAAATTTCAATTCTTCCGGTGTTTTTTGATAAAGCAGAGTAAGTATTGTCGAGTTGATGCAAATACTTTTCCCGCTGCCGGTGGCGCCGGCAATTAAAAGATGGGGCATTCTTGATAAATCCGCCCAAACCGGATTGCCGGCAACATCTCTTCCTAAAACTAAATTCAGACGAGAAGGATCTTTTCTTAAATCAATTCCTTCCAAAAGATTCCTTAGCCGGACTAAAGTAACTGCTTTATTGGGAACCTCGATGCCGACCAAAGAACGACCGGGAATAGGCGCTTCAATCCTGATAGGATGGGCAGCCAAAGCCAAAGATAAATCCCGATGAAGAGCGGTGATGCTCGATAATTTTATTCCGCTTGCCGGTCGCAGAGTATACTGGGTAACGGTTGGCCCAATATTTATTTCTCCCATCTCTACTTCTATGCCAAAATTTTCTAAAGTTTTTTGAATAATGCCGGCATTAATTCTGATATCACCGCTTGAAGAAGAACCCTTGTCTTTTTCTAATAATTCCAGGGG
>Ga0210057_1010725_pt1 | contig 10302 bp, 17 predicted proteins | sample CryGeyCG2114_010_2_FD_183968 | JGI IMG/M metagenome (GOLD analysis project Ga0210057, IMG submission 183968) | Groundwater microbial communities from aquifer - Crystal Geyser CG10_big_fil_rev_8/21/14_0.10 (SPAdes) (version 2) | ecosystem: Environmental > Aquatic > Deep subsurface > Groundwater ...
AAAATCTGCTCTGCCTTTTTCTTTACTTCTTCCTTACCCAAGTTATGTTCTTTTTCAATTACCAATCTCATTATTCCTCCTTTTTAATTGTTAAAGTTTTCCTCCTATATTTTAAAAACTAAATGGGGTGGCTAGTCGGATTTGAACCGGCGACGACTCCTCCACAGGGAGCAGTGTTACCGCTACACCATAGCCACCATGTGCCCTCGGCAGGACTCGAACCTGCAATCTTTTCCTTAGAAGGGAATTGCTTTGTCCAATTAAGCCACGAGGGCATAAATAATTAATCTTTTTTATATTAAAAACTCTACCTGACTATAAATCATTTTGATTATTCGGTCAATTCCTGGAAAGGGTCAGGGTATTCTTTAAATTCGCTCAGATTTAATTCTTCCCGATAATCCTGCCAAGTTTCTGAGATTTCCTGATAGAGTTTTTCTTTGAATTGAACCCCTATTTCCGGGGGTTCGGGTTCTCTTCTCTCAATCAAAACAACATATCTATAATACAAAATAGAACCTATAATGACTGCTAAAAGAAGCAGAATTAAAAAGGTTGAAAAAGTTCTGGTAGCCGAAACAATTGCTAACTTCTTAAAAATGTTTTTTATTTTTTTTACTCGTTCTAAATTCATTTTTTTATTCAGTGTAAGCTTTTATTAAAAGGTTAATTTTAACAGCGGTGGGAGGCAATGTTTCGGCTAAAATTTCTTTGGCTTCAATTTTTGTTATACTTAAATTCAAAACCTCAATCAAATAAAGATTTTTTTCTAATCTTTCTAAAAATTTTAAAAAATTAGGGAAAAGACCTACTAAATCCATTTGGAAATTCATTGATGGCCAGGGGTCCTCTTTTATTTTTTGGGAAAGGCCGGGGGATACTTCAAAAGAAAGCTGACAATCTTCGGCATTCCTTTCCAAGAACTCAATGAAGTCGAGAGGTTCTTTGGAATTAAAAAATAATTTATCTACTAATTCTTGAGGGGAATTTTCACTTTCTATCAAAATTTGAAACTCTTTAAACTCTTTTACTTTTTCTTCTAATTCTAAAACTTCCTCTTTTTGAGAAAGGAGCTCCTTAGATTCTTTTTTAATGCTGGAAAAAATGGGCAAAACACCAAAGACAAATAAAGCCCCGATTAAAGCCAAAAAAACAGCGGCCGTCCAATAGATTTTTCTTTTTAATGTCATTGAATTTTGAAATTTAAGTTAAAGTCGATATTTTCTGGTTTCATCCAGTTTGCCGGAGGGAAATATACCTCTTTAAATTCCTCTTCTTTTTCAAGGTCTCTCTTAAAAGACATTAAAACTTCTCTGGTTGGAGAAAAACCAGAGAGCGTAACCTGAAACCGATAATCCTTTGTCAGGGGGGTAAAAGAAAGGTTCCTTAAATACATTTCTGAAGGTAAGGTTTGAGAAAGTTTTTCTAAAAGTCTAACCCAATCAATTTTTTCCTGATAGAAAGAATTTAATTTAGATAGGTTTTGGTTAAGCTTATTAATCTTTCTCTCCAAATCTTTCATTTTAACAACCTCAGACTCTTTCTCTGTTTGGGAAAAGAGAATTTTTCGGGCCGCTACTTCGTTCTCCAAATAAATTTTGCTTGGCAATAAAACCAAAATTAAACAGACCAAAAAAAGCAAAAATAAAAATCCTAAAATTATAGTCAATTTTAGTTTTTCTTCTAATTTCAGATTATTTTTTTCTGAGAGAGGTAAGAGATTAATCATCTTGGGTGCCCCGCAGGGCTAAACCTAAAGCAGTAGCATATTTTAGGGATTGTTGATATTCCATTTGGGGTATCTCAATTTTTGGCTGGGGCAAGATATTAATCCAGGGATTACCAAGCTCGACCGGAATGTTAAGTAATTCACTTAAACATTCTGGCAACCCTCGAAGATTAGCTCCTCCCCCGCACAAAAGGACTTTTTCGACATTTCTTTTTTTTAAAGATAGCTGCTCCTGGCTATTATGGGTTGAATAGAAATCTAAATGCTTTTTTATCTGTTCTGTTAAATCGGTTAAGGAAGGAATTAGGGCCTCAAAAATTTTTTTCTCTTGGGTTGTTTCTTTTTGAAAATTATCTCCTTTTTCTTTTAATTGAACTCCGGTTTTTGGGAGAAGACCGTGTTGAATTTTTAGTTCTTCAGCTTTTTTAAGGTCAATTTTTAAGGTTTTGGAAATGGCTTCAGTAAATGTTTGGGAAGAAACCGGAATGGAAGTAGTATATCTTAAAGAATGACCTGAAAAAATAATAAAGCCAGTTCTGGTAGCTCCCAAATCAATGATTAATAGAGGAAAGGAACTCAGCTCTTTTTTAATTAAAGCTCGGCAAATGGCTTGAGATTCTACCTCTAAAGCTTTTGGTTTCAACCCTGCTTTTTTAAAGACCGAAACATAAACGTCTACTATCTTTTTGGGTAGGGCGGCAATTAAAACATCTAAGCGGTCCAATTGTTCAAAAACTGGAGGGATAACTTGAAAATCAAAATAAACTTCCTTGATTGATAAAGGAATGTAATTTTCAACCTCAAAAGAGATGGCTTTTTTTAGTTCCTCCTCTTTCATTTTCGGCATTTGAATAACTTCTAAAAAAGCTTTCTCTTCCGGTAAAGAAGAGAGCACATATTTAGTTTGTAAATTCTTTCCCTTTACTTCTTTCAAGGCCTTCTTGATAATTTTTACCAGAGCTTCTGGCTCTCTAATTTCCCCTTCTTTAATGATACCCGGTTCTATAGAAAATTCGCCAAAAGAAGAAAGGGCAAAAAAATTTCCTTTTTTTTTAAGTTGAACAATTTTCAAAGATAAATCAGAAATATCCAGTCCGAAAGCTTTAGTTTTTAGGGTAAAAAATTCTAACATATTTTTTGCTTTTGGTTTATCAATAGCTTTCTTCCCAATGTTCAACAGTTACTACCGGTGAGTAGGGAGGGGCTGTTTCCCCTGGGGGTTGGGGTCCTCCCCAAATCCCTTCTCGAATTATAGCATTGTCTAAGTGAATATTAAGAGGGGAGAAGCCGCTGGTCAGAGAAAATTTTCTGGCAATTATTCCTCCAACTACCTCGAAGGTGTAAGGAATACTGGTCAATTTCATCTCATCTTGAGAATAAATCAACCCCTTAATGTTAATATCTTGGAAAGAGGAATAAGGACCAAAATTCATTTTTGCTTTAGTTAAAAGGCCAGAAGCTATGTCTTGGCCGGGGTCAATAATTGTGAGCTGGTTAAAACCGCTATCCCCTTTCCACTTATATTTTTCTCCAATATTAATTGTTTCATCAGCTACTAAAATTCCATTGACTTCGAGTTCTCTTCCTCCTTTCAAATTAATGCCTCCCTCAATGTAATATGTAGAAACGGCAGTGCCGTTGGTTTTATGTTCTAAAATTAAAATCCCATTTTTTCCTACTTCCCATAATAAATCTTCAAATTCGACTTCATTAAAAATACATTGATTGCTGGTTAAAACAATGCTGCCAGCCGAATTTTTCCCAACCACCCTACATTGTCCTTCTTCCTGGGCTTTTTCAGCTTTACTTTTATAAGAATTGGAATCCTCAGAATCAAAATCTAGGGCCGGCGTTTCAGCCGAGTCAACCGGGCACTTCTCGCATATTTCTTCTGTACAATAATTTTTAGCACAGCTGCTGGAAGCATTGAGGACACTCCAGGTTATATTAATGTTCTGGACTGACAGGACCTGACCTTCTTGTTCGTCAGTTGCTTGATTATCGTAAACATTTACCTCGCTCTTGAATTTAATATTAATATTATTGTTACTAAAAATATTCCCGTCATAAACATTCATTTCACTTGCTCGAATAGTGCTTTCTCCGCTCGGGGAGCCGGCAAAAATAGGGCTATCTTTGGTTAAACTCCCAAAAGCTTTTAAGACTTTGACTTTAACTACTCTCCGGGCAGTTTTTCCCTGAGGAAGAGAAACAGTAGAAGTGGCAATAATTTCTCCTCTGGCACATTGGGAGTTTTGAATAGAAACACTGGTGGTAGAGTTTTGAGAATAGTTTCTAACAAAAGAGTCCTGCCAAACATCACAGTCAGGACAACCATCAGCTGGGCTAGTAAAACAAATTTTCCAGGGAGCATCTCCATCTGCTTGGCTATCATCGTTTTTTAATTTCCAGATAGCTTCATTAATACCGGCTTCAGCTAAATAATAAGTTGTAAGCGAAACTCCCTGGCTTTTAGAAATTTTTGATTCACTTATGGCAAAAGATAAAAAATAAGAACCCAAAAGCAAAAGGAGCCCTAAAACCAGAAAGGTAACGATTAAAACAACGCCTTTTTCGTTTACCCGAGCGACAGCGAAGGGTGGAAAAGAAGATTTATCTTCTTTGACTATTTTGTTTTTCAAATTTTTCATCTTAAAGATTTCTGGCAAAAATTTTAGTTCTTAATTCAAGAGTTTTATCTTGCTTTTCCAGAATTAAAGCGGTGGAGATTATCTTAGACCCCCAAATTTTAAAATCAGCCAGATACTCTCCAATTATTCTGGTTTCTTCTAATGTTTGAACTTCTAAGCTCTGTCCTTCAGGAGGAAGAGCATCCCAGGGAACAAGAGTTTTTTCAGTATCGCCGGAAAAATAATATCCGATTACTTCCCGCTTGACTAAATTATCATCTTGAAAATAGTGAATATAATGATAGGAATCTCCAATATGACCGTCTTCAAAAACAATGGTGCTGGTAGCTCCCTCTTCTTCTTCAGAAAGCTCGCTAACCATCTCTCTGGCTTGACGTATTTCCCTACTAATTCTTTCTAAAACTACTCTGCCGTTTTGTAAAAGTTCGGCTGCTTTTTCACCTTCCTGGTAGGCTTTTTGACTTAAGTTATAGACAGTATAAACTGTTCCCAGAACCAACCCTAAAATAACAATTACCACTAAAGTTTCGACAAGGGTAAAGCTTAAGTTTTCGGTCTTTTTAAACATATTTTATCGTTTAGTAATTAAATTTTTTATATTGATACTCTTTTCACCAATCCCTAAGGGAGATTTCCAAAAAACAGTTATTTCTATTTTTTTGATTCCCAAATCTTTGTCAGTGGTGGTTGAATTCAGAGGGTCATAATAGTTTATTTCTGTTATTCTTTTGTAGGCCTTGAAGCCGGAGATTTCTTCATATGATTCGCTGGCAATGCCAACAGAAATCTCTTTATAGGACTTAGAGAATTCTTCTTCCATCTTTTCCTGACCCAGGTAGTTGGCAATGGAAATCATCTGGCTAGATTTTGCTACCCGGCTAGCCGTAGGAAACATAGCCAAAACTCCAACAATCGCAACTGCTAAAATAGAAATGGCTATTAATAGCTCAATGAGAGTAAAACTCTCATTTCGCCTCACGCTCTTTGAGTGTTCGTATTCAATTAAGGTGAACCCCCCATCACTTTTTCTCGAAAGTGGTGAGGGAGTATTATCTTTTGTTGATAAAAGTGGTGGGGGGGTAAATCCTTTTCTAAGTTCCATATTACTTGACTATCTTTACGAAACCCGAAGGTCTAACCTCAATAGTTGTGGTGGTATTGGCAGTATTAATTAGAGTAATGCTTCCGCTTTCTTTTGCTGCTCCGTAAGGATTAAAAATTACTTCCTCGTCAGTAAAACCTGAAATCTCCTGAAAGCTAACTTTTTCGGGAAGGTTTTTCTCTTCAAGAACTTCCTCAACTTCCCCGTATCTTATTATTTGATATTTGTCTGGGTCAGAAAAAAAATGAATCCCATGGTTAACCTGTTCGGTAATTGCCAGCTGGCCGCTATAACGAAGGTCTGAAACCAATTCCCGAACTGCCCCTGACAATTGGATGCTGGGTTGGAATCTTCTAAAAGCAGGAATACCAATTAAGACCAGAATTCCGATAATACTAATAACAATTAGAAGCTCTATTAAGGTAAAACTTTTTTTAAGATTTGACATTTTATATTCCTCCCAGCATTGAATACATTGGTTGAACCATAGATATGGCAAAAAAACCAATTATTCCTCCGACTAAAAGCAAAAGGATTGGCTCAATGACGGCCGTTAAGTTTTTAGTAGTATTAGTTACTTCCTCTTCAAAAAAATCAGCTAATTTCCCTAAAATAGAAGAGGTTTCTCCGGTTTCTTCTCCAACCTCTAACATTTGAATAGCTGTTGAAGAATAAAGGTCTTGATAAGGCAAAAGAGCTTCAGAAAGTTTTCCTCCTTTTTGAACTTTTTCTTGGGCTGAAATTAAAGATTCTTTAAAATAAAAATTATCCAGAGAATTAGAAATAATCTCCAAAGACCTTACCAAAGGAACCCCTGATTTAATAAGGTTGGCAAAAGTTCTGATCGTGTAAGCTGAATTAATTTTTTTAATAAGCGGGGCAATAAGGGGAACCTTAAAAAGGAAACCATCTAAAGCTTTTTTTCCTTTCTTGGTTTTGAGCAAAACCCGGAAAAGAAAGATTAAAAAGACGATAATTCCAAAAATTAAATACCATTTTTGAATCAAAAAATTGCCAGTATTAATTACTATCCTGGTAGTTAAAGGAAGTTCAATTTCTAATTCCTCAAAAGTTTCAGCTAATTTGGGGACAACCATTACCAGCATTGCAATTCCAATACCTACCATTGCTAAAACCACCACTAAAGGATACATCATAGCCCCTTTTATCTTTGACTTCAACTCGTATTCTCTTTCTAATTGATTAGATAAAGTTTTTAAAACTTCTTCCAGCTGTCCGGCTTCCTCCCCGATCTTTATCATGCTGGAGAACATTTCCGGAAAAATACTGGGCCAGGCCCCCAGGGCATCAGAAAAGCTCTTTCCCTTCATCACATTTTCTCTTATTTCAGTCAAAACCCTGGTCAACCTTTTATTTTTTGTCTGCAAAGATAGAATTTTTAAAGCTCGGGGCAAATCTACTCCGGCTGAAATCATTACCTGAAGATTCCTAATCATCATTATTCTTTCAGTTAAAGAAACTCTTTGAAATCTCTGAAAAATTTCAATTAGATTAATTTTTTTTCTTTTTAAGTTTTTCTCTTCCAAAACAGCTGAAATTAAAATAAGGCCTTGTTGGCGAAGGGTTTTAGCCAATTCATATTCATCTACGGCTTCCTTTGTTCCTGTTTTTGTTTTTCCGGTTAGAGATTTGGCAGTATAAAAGTATTTTGGCACATTTTTATTTTACCACAAATAAAAAAAATGGGGTCAACTCTATTTTTCATTTTTTCTTGGTCTTCCCTTCGGCAGTAAAGACCTGATTTTAAATTTTTCTTTCATCTCCTGAACAAAATTAGGGTTTCCAAAAACTCCTTCATCTAACTTTCCCCGAATGTTTTTCAAAAAACTCTCTCTTATTACCCCCTCTATATTTTCTCTATATTTCTCCTGTCGTTCTTTGGGGTTATTCCCTAATTCCAAATAATAGGGTTCGACATCAATCAGTCCCTCTGTTAAGGAATCTGTTTTCCCAAAAGCATAGAAATTATAACTTGACCATAGCCAATCTTCTGGCCGAATTACCAATCTCGCTCTTACTGGATTTAGCTCAACATATAACCCACACCAGATGAAATAATTCTCTTTATCAATCAGTGAACTTTTATACCTTCCCTGCCAAACATGACCCACTCCCCTATACTTTTTGTTGAAATATAAGGAATAAGCTAAGGTGAGCCGCATCATAATTTTGGGAAGACTACTTTCAATAGTCGGCTCTATCACAAAATGAATATGGTTTGGCATTAAGCAAAAATGGTAAAGCTTGAATTTTAACTCTTTTTTATATCTTTTCAGTAATTTAAGGAAATAGGCAAAATCTTCTTTTTCTTGAAAAACTATCTGGCGATTATTTCCTCGGTCAAGAATATGGAAGGGTAGGTTAGGAGTAGTAATCCTTAATGGTCTGGGCATATTAAACTATTCTAACATATATAAGTTATTGAGGTAAGTTATTGTGAGAGAAAAATAGAGTTGACCCTATTTTTTCAGATATAATAACATTGGATCCGGGCCCGTAGTTTCACATTTCTTGACTTGACATTATTTTTCAAAAATTTAATATGAGAATAGAACCGATTAACATACTTTAATATGCTTACTACTTATATTTTACAAAAATTAACTCAAGCTCACTATAAGATTTTAAAAGACAGAACTTATTTTGGTGAAATTCCTGGTCTTCAAGGCGTTTGGGCTTCAGAAAAAACTTTGGAGAAATGTCGGGAAACTCTTCGTGAAGTCCTAGAAGAGTGGCTAATCTTAAAATTGCAAGATGGCGACAAAATCCCTGGATTTCCAACTAAGATTAACCATAAGCTTCAGCGAATTTCCATCTAAATATGCCCAGAAATATTTCTTGGCGAAAATTAGTGCAGAACTTCAGGAAGCTCGGTTTTGAAGGTCCTTACAGCGGCGGCAGACATTTATTTATGAAAAAAGGCTCTCTCAAGATTCATATTCCGTCAAAACATAAAGGTGATATCAGCACCGGGCTAATTAACGAAATACTTCGACAGGCTGGGATTGATAAGCAAGAATGGGATAATCTTCTCTAAAATATTTTGGATTATCTTTTACAGTGCTTTTAAAAAAGTAAAGGCACTGTTTTTTTATTAAAAAATAGAGTTGACCCCATTTTTTTCCTTGACATTACTTTATCAAAAATATTACAATAGAGATGTATGAAATTAAAAATTGATCTAAAATATGATTTTGAATACAGAGGGTTTGTTGTTGATTGCCCCTCTTTGCCAGGATGTATGTCTCAAGGTAAAACTAAAAGAGAGGCCTTGAAGAATATTCAAGAGGCTATTCGGGGATATATTAAGGTATTAAGGAAACATCATCAAACTGCTCCCCTTGAAGTAGCTCATCCCAATTACATAGAAGTAAAAGTTTAGTTTTTATTTATGGGACTTTTAAGCAATATTTCTGGCAAGGGAGCTGTAAAAGCTTTCCAGAAAATTGGGTATTACCTTGACCATCAAGAAGGAAGTCATATGATTTTGTATAATGAGCAAGCAGGTTATCCTCCACTCAGTATTCCTAATCACAAAGAACTTGCCCCCGGTCTTTTGGCTGCCCAAATAAAAAGAGCTAAATTGACTATTGAAGAATTCAATCGATTAAGAAAAAAAGGTAAAAAATAATAGTCTTTATTTTATTAGGTTTCTAACAGTTTCTCGAAGAGCTGTTTTTTTATTGAAAAATAGAGTTGACCCCATTTTTCCCGCATTTTAGCTTGACATAGTTTTCCAGAGATTTATAATTAAAATTGATGGTAAGGGTAACCCTCCCCAAAACTGAATATGAACAACTCAAAAGGCAGGCCGAAGCTTATCGAAGATTTGCGGCCAGGCTTTTTGAATTGGCGATTCGAGACCCAATTGAAGAAGTTGTTGAAGATTTCCGAAAAACTAATCTTTACACCAAAGACTTTCTAAAAGATCTGGAATCCGGTCTTCGCAAATCCTCTTACGCTAAAAAATATGGAAATCAAACCGCTAAGAAAAGATCTTAAGCAACTTATCAAAATTTATAATCTTACCAAAAAGTGGGCCAAGGCCAAAGAGTTTTTCGAAAATAATATTCGTCATCCTTCGTTACGAGTTGAACTTCTCGAACCTCGCTGGCGCGGCATCTATTCTTTCAGGCTTGATAGAAAATATCGAGCCTTATTTTTTATATCGAACGGAAAAGCAGAAATTTTCCAAATTACGAAACACTACAAAAAAGACTAAACTAGATATAAAATTTTACTATTTTAAACGGGCACTGTTAGTTGGCCGTTTTTTTATTGAAAAATAGAGTTGACCCCATTTTTACGTCCCCAATTTCCCAATTTCCCTTGACACTACTCATTAAAAATCTATAATGAAAATGTATGAAGAAAAATTATTCAAAAACAAATTATCATTTTCCTGTAATTATTGAAAAAGATGAATTGGGTTATTTTATTGGAAAGGTTCCCTCTCTTAAAAGTTGCTATACTCAAGCTAAAACTCTTTCAGAATTATATAAACGACTTAAAGAAGTAGTGGCTCTTTGTCTGGAAGTGGAAGAAAAAGATTTTGGTAAGAAGATTAGACAATTGGAATTTTGAAAGAAATTCTTAGAGACATTGATCTCTCGATTAAGGAATATGAAAAATTAAGATGGAAAGTTTAATAGTATTTAATTAATTTTTCGGGCAGCTTTATTAATTTCAAAAGCTATTTTTTATTAAAAAATAGAGTTGACCCCATTGACCCCATTTTTGTTACCAAAAATCCCGCCAGAAGCGGGATTTTCAATTTACTAAAGAAAAGCTTAAGAAAA
>Ga0210057_1010726_pt1 | contig 10302 bp, 9 predicted proteins | sample CryGeyCG2114_010_2_FD_183968 | JGI IMG/M metagenome (GOLD analysis project Ga0210057, IMG submission 183968) | Groundwater microbial communities from aquifer - Crystal Geyser CG10_big_fil_rev_8/21/14_0.10 (SPAdes) (version 2) | ecosystem: Environmental > Aquatic > Deep subsurface > Groundwater ...
TTACATTCTTAGATTGACCGTTAGATGTAAAAGAAAAACCTGAAGAAGAAAAGCCATCACAACCCCCCCCACCGCTTGTCGGCCCACATCGTGCTGAAGCAGCTAACATATATGTTGTATTGAGAGGAACATTTCGGAATTCAAAGTGTCCTGTAGCATCTGATTTGACTTTACCTATAATCACACCATTTGATGTTTTATATATATCTATATAGGTAGAAGATAATTTTTGGGCGCATACTCCGGAAGCAGAAATTGTACCTATTACCTTTCCTCCACTAGTACCAGGGAAAATATAAGTGTCGGCCTTAGCGCCGAGTTTTCCTGTCGAATATCCCCACGCTCCCACTCCGATCGCTAATGCTAAAACCCCTACAAAAATACCCATCAAAACCTTAGTTCTCTTTGGCCAATGTTGGAACATCTAACCCTCCTCAAATAGAAATATAAATAATATCTATATCCATTTAACTCTCTCTCTCTGCCTGTCAAGCGATTACTGAATTATGGTATTATTAATTTATGAAAACGTTTTTATTTATAGATGGTTCTAATCTTTATGGCGGGTTTACCGATCTCTTGCAACCGGGTGAATATCTAAAATTTGATGATTTTATAAGATTAATCAAAAAAGAAATGCCGATTTCAAAAATAATGTTTTACGGAACTTATATGAAAGAAGATGATCAGAAAACTACTGCCGACAGACTTAAAGCCAAAGCTCAAATCGAATTTTTTAATAGCGTTAAAGAAAATGAAAAAGTAGAGTTCTATGAGGGACATTTTTCGGCGACATCGGGGAAGGAAAAAGGAGTTGATGTCCGACTTGCCGTTGATATGGTTTTGGGCGCTTGCACTGATCAATATGATCAAGCCATAATAATGTGCGGGGATGCTGATTTAACTTACGCGGTTTTAAAAGCAAAACAATTCAAAAAGATCCATTTAATGGCTTTTGCCTCACGTTTCCCGTACGGTATGTCCTTTAAAGCAAATAAGAGATTTGTTTTTGATTACAAAAACTATTTTAAAAATAAAGCTTTGCCTCTTTATCGGAACAGGCCTAAATACTTGAAAATAATTGATATAACTAAAAGTATTAAAGTTCTCCATATATGATAAAAAGACCCGGCGCTCATCACGCCGGGTAAGTAATTATATCTTATCATAACTTTAGCATTTGTCAAGACCAAAATTATCCACAGACACAAAAAGCGGCCGTATTACAAGCCGCTTTTTGCTATTTAATGGCTACGTTGTCAGCCAACAATTACGAATATTAAACCTAGAATAAAAATAAAGGGGGTAAAAATACTGGTCGTAAGCGTTGCGACAATCCTGTTAGATCGAATAATAATATAAAGAGCCGGAGATAAAAGTGGTAAAACATAGTAAACCACCCCTAGAATAATGGCAATTACAATAAGGGCTATGCCCACCGATCGCAATCTACCAGTTGGATGATTTTGATTCGATGGATTAGTTTGTAATTGCTGATGCTCCTTTTTGACGAATAATTTAATGCTAAACACAAACAAAATTACCGCTATTATTTCAGGAGTTAATATGAATATCAGTTGAGTCCAGTCGACCCCTCCGCTGCCAAAATCCATTGTAAAAAACATACCAATTACAGCCGAGACGATTGCGGCCAACAAAAGAATGATCCCAAAAAATGTTCTCATTTGTTCTCCTTTAGAATATCATACACTAAAAAGAAGCCCTTTGACAGGCCTCTTTTTGAAAATTGACGTGAAAGAAACATCGTTTAACATTTCTTTCAGAATTTATATGGTTGTCCCTCGCCGTCCTTACTGTAAAAGGGACTTCGTCCTCTACTTACAGTGCGGACTTTGAGGGGTAAACAAGAAACGCTTCAGAACTTATATGGTTGCAAGAATGTCTGGCTTCTACTCATTCGTATCTCCGACAATCGACACTATACCTCGTCCCACTTCGCATAAAGCTACGAGGGACGGGCTAGGTGTTTACTCCCTAGAAAGGAGGTGATCCATCCGCAGATTCCCCTACGGATACCTTGTTACGACTTAGCCCTCCTCACCGACTTGGCCGTGGACCATTACTATGATCTTCGGGCCCCGCCGACTCGGCTGGCTTGACGGGCGGTGTGTACAAGACTCGAGAACGTATTCACCGTGGTGTGCTGACCCACGATTACTAGCGATTCCAACTTCATGAGGTCGAATTGCAGACCTCAATCCGTACTGGGGTGATTTTTGAGGGATTAGCTTAACGTTACCGTCTTGCAACCCTTTATCTTCACCATTGTAGCACGTGTGTTGCCCAGGGCGTAAGAGCCACGCTGACTTGACGTCATCTGCACCTTCCTCCGTATAAACTACGGCAGTCTCCTGTGGAAAATAACACAGGATACAGGTTTCGTTCGTTGGACCACTTAAGGCCACACTCTACAGCACGAACTGACGACAGCCGTGCAGCACCTGTCTTAGGATTCCCTTGCGGGCACGGCGCCGTTTCTGGCGCCTTTCCTAGATGTCAAGCCCTGGTAAGGTTCTTCGCTTATCGTCGAATTAAACCACATGCTCCACCGCTTGTGCGAGTCCCCGTCAATTCCTTTGAGTTTTAGTCTTGCGACCGTACTTCCCAGGCGGCAAACTTAACGCGTTAGCTTCGCTACAAGAAGGGTCGATACTTCTGATAGCTAGTTTGCATCGTTTACGGCGTGGACTACCGGGGTATCTAATCCCGTTCGCTCCCCACGCTTTCGCATCTCAGTGTCAGAATAGCCTAGCAAGCTGCCTTCGCCATTGGTGTTCTTCCCGATATCAACGCATTTCACTGCTACACCGGGAGTTCCGCTTGCCCCTACTATTCTCAAAGCTTCCTAGTATCGAATCCAGAACCGAAGTTAAGCCTCGGACTTTGAAATTCGACTTGAGAAACCACCTACATGCTCTTTACGCCCAATAAATCCGGACAACGCTCGAGCCCTACGTATTACCGCTGCTGCTGGCCCCCACACCAATTAAGGCATAGGAATTGGACTATATCACCACCCTTATTATATTAAGGGGTCTCGCGTGTAGTCTCTGAGGGGTCAATTATGACTTCCCTGCTGATTGTCTTATTACGCGTCTCTCCTCGATGGAGAGATTCAGCGGACATAATAAGGTGTTCCAGCATATAGCGAGATTTTCTCACCTCACATTACTGTGAGATCTACGCACCTAGTCAGCCCCCGCCGCACCAAAAATTGGTGTGGGGGCTGGCACGTAGTTAGCAGGCTCTTATTCTTAGGGTACCGTCACAATCGTCCCCTAAAAAAGGTCTTTACACCCCGAAAGGCTTCTTCGACCACGCGGCGTCGCTGCATCAGGCTGTCGCCCATTGTGCAATATTCCCAACTGCTGCCACCCGTAGGTGTATGGGCCGTGTCTCAGTCCCATTGTGGGGGATCATCCTCTCAGACCCCCTACCCGTCGTCGCCTTGGTGAGCCATTACCTCACCAACTAGCTGATAGGAGCAAGGCCGATCTTATTCCGCCGGAGCTTTACTCTTGCGAGACTATGGGACATTAGCCCACCTTTCGGTGGGGTATTTCCCGGAATAAGGCACGTTCCTTGCCATTACTCACCCGTTCGCCACGCTTTTACAAGCGTACGACTTGCATGTGTTAGGCACGCCGCCAGCGTTCGTCCTGAGCCAGGATCAAACTCTCAAAATTGAGTTATCTAATCTCCCCGAAGGGAGGTTAAATAGCTGGCCATAAACCATTCGCTTGCGCTCAGGTTCATGGTAAATTTAGATTCTTTTACTTCTATCTAGAAAGAAGGGAGTTTTTTTACTTCTATTACCTTAGAAGTTCTTGCAACCATAAAAGTTCTGAAAGAATCTTTTATGGTTCGTCCCGCATACGACGCACTGCGATAACACTATGGAATAGGTTTTGCGAGTTCGGAGTTGTGCGGGGCAACCATTGTTAATGTTCATCCATAATAGCCTTCTCCAGGCTAAACAAAAAAGCTCCAAGGATCCGGAACTCTTTTATCTATCCTCGAATGTATTTTTCTATCCACCTACGCTTCCAACTTCGCCAAGGCTTCGTTAGACAAGAAAGCTTCGGTGGACAAGTGTCAATTTGTTAAAAATTTACCTCCATCAATTATCTTTCAACCCAATTATAACAGCAAAAAAACATCTGTCAAGTAGCTTAAGAATCAGGGATGAAGAGCCGAATCCGCCAGTTGGCAGACTCGGCTGAAAGATGGCAATGGCCCCGGCGGGAGTCGAACCCACGATCTCCCTCATGTACTTCGAAGGTGTCCAGACCCTTGGACGGCGGGGCCGGCTACTACTTCTTCGCTGGTAGGAAACCGGCAGCTCCACAGTCAGTCTTTGAGATCGCCTCCACGACCTTACCTACTTCGGCGGATCTTGTCGCTTCGCGACCTCGGGTAACCATGTGGTCCACAGCTTGTCCGTCGGGTTCACGGGCGTCATGGTCGAGTTTCTCCTTTCCCACATTGCCTCATCCCTAACTCTTAAGGTGCGGTATATAATTAAGACTTTATCACTTGATCAATAATACCATATTTTTTGGGACGCTAAGCGTCCCTTAACCCCGCTCAGCGGGGTTGGCTTCTTATTTTTTGATAACTTCATCAATTATTCCATACTTCTTCGCTTCCGCGGCGGTCATATAGAAATCGCGGTCGGTGTCTTTTTCGATTTTTGCCACCGGTTGGCCAGTGTGCTTGGCCATTATTTCATTGATCGCCCGTTTGACACGAACAATTTCACGAGTCTGGATTTCAACATCAGTTGCCTGACCTTCGGCGCCGCCCATAACTTGATGGATTAGTGCTCTTGCATTCGGCAGAGCATAGCGCTTGCCTTTTGTACCGGCCGCCAAGAGTATCGCCGCCGCCGAAGCCGCCTGCCCGATACAAATGGTGGATACATCAGCTTTAACATATTGAATTGTATCGTAAATTGCCATCCCAGCCGTGACCACCCCACCTGGCGAGTTAATATAAATTGAAATATCTTTTTTCGGATCTTCGGCATCCAAAAACAATAGTTGCGCCATCACGAGGTTGGCGACCGCATCATCAATCGGCCCGCCGATAAAAATAATTCGGTCTTTTAGCAACCGTGAATAGATATCGTAGGCCCGCTCGCCGAATTGGCTTTTTTCTAAAACCATGGGAACGAGATATTGGTTAGTCATATCTTTTTTCATTAAGTCCTTTCCCTAAGCCGCTTTCAGCGGCCGGGCGACCCGCCTTTGGCGGGTTTAGCCTTTCGATGTAAATTATACTTTACATTAAAGGCTTAAGTCAAGCCTATTTTGTTGCATAAGAGTACAATTTATCGAACGCTTTTTTGCCCGCTTCTTTATCTTTGGGGTCAATTTTTTCAAGTTTGGCAATCTCGCCTAAGCCCAAGCCAATTTTAATGGTTTTTTCCGCCTGCGGCTTTAGTCCTTCCTTTAGCTCTTCTTCGGTTTTGTTGAGATTATTTAAGTATTGTTCAAAAGAGAGTCCCGTCGCGGATACCCGCGAATGTATTTGGCTGATTTGTCTAGCAATTTCTTGTTCAATCAGGCTTTCTGGTATTTCAACTTTGGTTATCTTTATTAATTTTTCCAGCATTTCGTTTTCTAATGCCCTTCTTTGTCCAATTTCTTTTTGTTTAATAACATCGTTCTCGATCGCGCTTTTGAGCTCTGCCATATTCTTTTTTTTATATTTTTTGGCGAATTCATCATCAAATTTTGGCGAAATCACTTCTTGAGTTAAAAGAATTTCAACTTTAAAATCAATCTGCTTTTTCGTTTTTTCTTGGGCATTAGGCGATAATTGCAATTTAAATTCCTTCTTATCACCCCTTTTTAAGCCAATTAATTTTTCTTCAAATTCCGGAATTAAAACTTTCGAACCCAAAATAACTGGGTAATTTTTGCTCGAGAGATTTTCTAGTTTAACGCCCTTATCAAAAGCCTCAAAATTAATCTCGACACGATCCCCCTGCTTTATTGGTCGATCAATATCTTTAAATTGCGCTTGTTGCCGCGCTAAGTGCGAAAGCACTTGCTCAATTTCTTCTTTGGCTACCTTAATTTCCTTCCTCTCTTTTTTGATTCTTATTTCCTTATATTTTCCTATCGTTACTTCTGGCAGTAAATCGACTTCTGCCTCGTATTCTATTTCCGCCGTGTCAGCCAAAAGATCTTTCATCATTTTTAGATTAACTCTTGGCGGAGAAACTGGGATGAGATTTTCTTTTTTTAATGCTTGTGGATAACTTTCTTTGAGAGCTTCATCAACAATTTCCGATTGTAGTCGATTTTCGCCAATCGCCGCAATTATCATTGATCTTGGTGCTTGGCCGGGACGGAAACCCTTAACTTCAATTTGTGAGGCAATTCTATTATAAACACGAGCAAAAAAGACACGCATTTCCGGCGGCAAGAGTTTAACCGTCAATTTAACTTTAGATTTTGGCAAAACCTCTTTTTTGATTTCCATAGCTTAGATATTGTAGCAAAAAAATATCCCCTTTTCAAGAGTTCTTACTCTAAAACTTCGAGACCCGACAAAGTTTTTCCCGCTAAAAATTCTAATGTTGCCCCGCCGGCGTTGGAGACAAAATCAAAATTTTCCGCAATTCCCATTTTTCTGATAAAAGCGGTGGTATCGCCGCCGCCAGCGTATTTTCTTGAGTTTGAATTGGCAATCGCTTCCGCGATTTTCCAGGTGCTTTTTCGAAACTCTTCGACTTCGGAAACGCCCATATTACCATTCCAAAAAATAGTCGATGAGTTATTAATCGTATAAATAAAGTTGGCCGCTGTTTCAACGCCGATATCTACCGCGAAATAATCAGCGACATCTCCAAGACTTTCAATGCTTTCGTGTTTAATCTCAAGCGGTTTTTCAACTGATTTAGACAACAACAAATCAACTGGTAAAAGAATATTTTTATTATTTTTTTCAAATTTTTCTAAAATTTCTTTGGCCTGTGCGAGAATTTCTTTTTCGACCAACGATTTTCCCAAATTGACACCCTTGGCCGCCAAAAATGTACTGCCGACTATCCCGCCAACTAAAAAGTTTTCGGCCTTATCAAATAGATTTTCAATCATCGGTAGTTTGTCCTCCGCTTTTTTACCGCCGATGATAATTGTAAAACCTTCTTTTGGGCTGGCTAGAATTTCTTTAAGATTCTCCACTTCTTTTTGGACTGACATCCCCGCATAGCTTGGCAACAACTTCGCCACTCCGACAGTCGAGGCATGAGCACGATGAGCGGTGGCAAAAGCGTCCTGGACAAAAATATCTTGCCCTTTGGCTAAATCTTGAGCTAATGTCGGATCATTTTTCTCTTCCCGCGGATCAAAACGCATGTTTTCATAAATAATGATTTTCTCGTCGATGGGGAAATTAAGTTGCGGCTTGAAAAATCTCTGTTCGAACCCCAAAAGTTCGGCTAATCGATTGGCAACTGGCCACAAGCTATAATTAAAATCAATCCCTTCTGGCTGATCGGCGTGCCCCATAATGGTAATTTTTTGGGCGCCTTTTTCGAGTAAGAATTTAATTGTCGGAATTGACGCCCGCAATCTTCCATCATCAATAATCTCCCGCGTGTTGCCATCAGTCCATTCTTTGGCCATCGGCACATCAGCGTCAATGCGTATCAAAACATTTTTACTTTTAACTTGTGCTTGTTGAAGTGTTTTCATAGTTATATAGTTATATTATACATCAGAAAAATTTACTAAAAAAGAATTTCGACTCAAAACATTTCGAAACATTGCTCTTACAAAAACCCTCCTACCTATTTATCGCGACCGCGATATTAAGGTAGTTATTCATTCCTTAAAATTGGTTAATTTAAATTTTTCCAATAAATTATCCTGATTTGTAATAGCTTTGGAGAGAAAATAATCGACATTATTTTCTAACTGCAACACGTCTATTATTTCTTCTAACTCATACGAAATGTCATTGGGCGTGATCCAAACTGATTTTTGAAGCGGCTTACAACCCAATTGACTCAATTTAATCCTAAACACATCGCGTGTTTTCTTTCTTGTTTCTTCGATATCAAAGCTGACAATCCGCCAATAGCCGTCCCACTCGCGTAGCGCTTTTCTCTGAAGAGCTTTTAATCTACCCTTAGCTGTTAACTTTAAATATTTCTGCCCTTTCTTTTCAACCTCTACCAGGTAGCCATGATCTTGCAGGTCATAAACTGCCTTAACAAAACTGCCCCGGTATTTCTTAAAATATTTTCCCAAACCTAAATACGGATACATCGAAAAGGCGATTCCCTCTTTTATAGACCCCGCAACAACCATCAATATTTTTTCAGATAAAGACTTTCTCTTGGCCAATTCTACCTCTTTTACGCGACCGCGATATAAAGGTATAAATTTTTATCTGTTATTTAGCATGTCCTATTTTTACTATTCTTGAACAGCTTAAATCAATCACCCCCCTCTGCAGCCATCACATAGAACACGTCGTTCAGAAATTAAGGCTATTTTTTAACTGATTATTAAATACATCCAAATTAGTCTCAGGGGCTTCCTTTCGCGCGTCTCCTACTGACTCGATCCTGAATTCATAAAATTCTCTTAGCGGTTTCTTTGAAAAAACTCTAAAATAACCACCCAAAGCTCCCGTTTTTGTCGACCCAATTTCTACACCATTAGAATTTTTAGTACATGGCGGGTAGCCGGCCCAATCACAATATGGTGGTTCTTGGAAACCATGATACAGCTGCATAATGATATGATCTGAATGGTCAGAGAAAACCGTTCTGTTATCATTGTTATCAGCCTCGTGGAGTAAAACAAAACGGCTAGGCAATGTAAAAGAAATCACTCCGTTATTGTATTCCAAATTATTTCCGACGATTTTAACATTTGGCGAAGTGATCCCGGTTTCTCTTGCAAGCAGATCTTGCGTCGCAGTTTCTTTGTAAGCGTTAAAGTTTCTAGTCGCTGAATTTCTACCAACTATAACCAATATCAAAGTCATCACTAATAAAACGCTAAATGCCAGAAGTACCAATCTTAATTTCAACCTTCTGGAAAAAATAATACTTAAAATTAAGATTGTTAAAAAAGAAATGAATATAATAAAAAGAGCACCAATTGCTTCCCCGGCCTCACCACCACCAAGATTAATGCTGCTAAAACGCTCTAAAGTACTCGGAATAAAAAATAAAGCGATAAATCTTGCCGGCCAGTACATAAACAATGCACTTAATAAAACCCAAATAATATAATAGAAAGGTGAAGATGTTTTTGGTGTACTTTCTAATTGAGAAGAGCCTTGCTCCATAGAGTCCTCCTTTTAATTATTTTATTTATAAACCCTTAAAACCCCAAACGCGATGATGCCGCCGATGATTGCGGTGACAATTTGTGGCCAGGCCACCATCGCCCCCGCTATTTCAATGGCTCAACGGTCTGAGCCATTGGTTAATCTTTCTTTTTGGCAACAAACATTACAATAACGCCGATTATTATTAATAATAAGGCAAATAATGGCAGTAATACAAATCCCCCCTGACCACGCGCTTCTCCCATCATATACCAAAAAAATAGTAAAAATATGCCGAAGGCCAGCATTAGAATACCCGAACAGCTGTTGTTGGTTTTCCGAGCGTTTAAAAAAACTAACACAAGAATGAACGCAAAAAAGACGACAGGTAATATCAAGGGGTGCAAGAGTCCTCCTAAGGTTAATATTGATTCCCATGGCGCTATTCCTGATCCTAATTTATCCAAGTTAATCATAAGATTCCTTCTTTCTAGAAACTTATTTCTCCTTCAATTTGTTCTTCCTGGATTGTTTTCATAGTGATATTTCCATTTTAATCGTATTTATCATAAAATGGTAGTGATATGGATAAACCACGCATTGCGATTTTTGATTTAACTGATTGTGAAGGGTGTGAGCTCCAGTTTTTGGGGTTAAAAGAAAAATTACTCGATTTTGCCCAGGATTATGAGATTGCCAACTGGCGGTTGGTTCAACCGCATCAAGGAAATTTACCAGAGATAGACGTGGCAATCATACAAGGCACGGTCATTACTGAAGTTGACACCGATCTTGTCAAAAAAGTTCGCGAAAAATCAAAATTCATCGTCGCTATTGGCGAATGCGCCCGTACCGGCTGGATTCCGACATGGATTACCAAAGAGAAAAGACCCGAGGCAATTAAGTACGTCTATGGCGAAAATTATCAGCCCCAAGCAGTTGACGCTCTGGCTGTCAAATCAATTGTCAAGGTTGACTTAG
>Ga0210057_1010728_pt1 | contig 10299 bp, 11 predicted proteins | sample CryGeyCG2114_010_2_FD_183968 | JGI IMG/M metagenome (GOLD analysis project Ga0210057, IMG submission 183968) | Groundwater microbial communities from aquifer - Crystal Geyser CG10_big_fil_rev_8/21/14_0.10 (SPAdes) (version 2) | ecosystem: Environmental > Aquatic > Deep subsurface > Groundwater ...
TTGTTCGTAGATGAGTAGGCGAAATATCATGTAAAAACGATTCACCGTTTTTCTGTTGACACCAATCAGTATAGCAGTTTTACTAGCCTCAATGTCAAGAGAAAAGTGTTGAACAACCTTTTTTAATTTATATGTTGATATTTTAAGTCTACTCAGCATAGAAATCTATTCTATCATAGATTTTGCTGGTCTAGAGCCATCAATAATACATCTTTCTCAAGATGTATTAGTAGTTTACTGACTAATCTTCAATCTTTTTTTGCGAAGCAAAAAGTAATCTTAATTCTGCGAAGCAGAATCTAATCCTAGTCCACACGCAGTGGGGCGTAGTCTTTTTTGGAAATGCTGACATACATTCATACCACGACAGACTACATCTGAAACACTACATCCGTTCGAGCACCACCAACCCTTCAATATGTGGCGTCCGTGGAAAAAAGTTGTAGAGTTTGAGAAAGATTGGTGTATAGACTTCGCTGAGCCGTTTCATATCGCGTGCTTGCGTGGAGAGATTGCAGGAGAGATAGATGATGCGTTCCGGACGTACAGCGAGAAGTTTGTTGGTAACATCTTCATGCAGCCCGGCGCGTGGTGGGTCGAGGATGATTTGCCTGTCAGAGGTAATGACATCGAGCATCTGTTCAGCAGGCATGCAGTGTGCTACAACATGTTCAATGTTGTTCAGTGCAATGTTTTCTTTTGCATACGCGACAGCCTCTTCATTGCTCTCGACGAGGATTGTTTCTTCTCTGTTCATTGCGAGAGGCAGTGAAATGGCCCCGACACCGGCGTAAAAGTCGACGAGTGGTTTTTTTGGATCGAGAAATGCTGCAATGTCTTTGAGTGCCATTTCAAAGACCTGTCGATTGATTTGAAAAAAACTCAGCATGCCAAATTTCAGCTTTGTCCCCAGAATATCTTGGATCAAAAAATCTTGTCCTGTCGAATAAAGAAGAGACGTTGGGACAGAGGCAGGACTTTTGTGGGTAGAATAATAGAGTTGAAATCCGACAAGAGAATCAGTACATTTTGGATATGTGTCAAATGAAAGGGCGTCTTTAAGAAATACTGCGCTGATGGTCTGGCCTGCTGTGTTGGTTCGGACGATCAGACTTTTTAGACTGCGAATGGGAATGTGGACAGTATTGATCCATGAGAGTATGTACTGCGCAGTGGTGTTGATGCTCTTTGCAGAAAGAAATGAGGATTTGACCGCAAAACGTATTCGTCCACCACGTTCAAAAAATGCCAGTGAAATAGTATCGTCTGCTGGTGCCGGACGCATTGATATTCTGTTTTCTGTGGTTAGTGTATTGCGTTCAAAAAAATATGGAGAACAAAAGGTAAACTCCACCTTGTTGCGATACCCAAAATCGTTTCCATCATAGCCTATGTCGAGCATGTCTGGGCTGAGAATCAGGTCACCGATTTTACTATATGTCTCAGCGGCAATCGCACGTTTCCAGTAATTTTCTCGTTCAGGAGTGAGAATCTGCCATGCACTGGTGGAGAGGAAGGACACATCATTTGGTTTCATTCGTTCTTGTGACGGCTTTAGAATATTGACAGCTATTGCTTCTAGATATGTTTTTTTATTTTTGATAATGTCTATCTCCACTTCTTCTCCTGGCAAGGCATTCCACACAAACACTATTTTATTATTGAAATGTCTATCTCCAACATCACCAAGACGAGTGAGACCTTGACCACCAAAAACAAGTTTTTCAATATGGACTGTATATCTTTTCTTCATAGTATCTTTGTTGACGTTGTATAGAGGTATGAGGATCCCGCTAAAAACAGGACCAGCAGAACAGGTAGGTGGTGGTTTGTCATCGTTGTCCTGAGACAAACTGACGTTTGTCACTTTTCTCATTTTCGGACAGCATTTTTGCTGTTAGAGGGGGCTTCCCTCAGGAATCTTCTTCATCATTGCATCACTTATCCAATCGAGCATACTCCAATGCCAACCATGGGCGTAAAATGCCTCTTCGCTGGGCACATGTCGACGCAGACCACGCTCCATAAAGTATACATTTGGTGAGCCAGGAGCGACGAGGAGTGCTCGTTCTCGGATGAGGAGTTGCTCATTGCGTGTTGGCAGGTATCCTCGTTCAAATTCTTCACCGTCTGAAAAGCCATCGCCATCTGAATCCACCAAGTAGGGAATGGTTCCATGCATAAATTCTTCCGCTTTTGTGAGCCCATCGCCATCTGCGTCGTGTACCGCTGTCCCACTCATATATTGGGAGGTAAAGATCACGCGTTTTGGACCTGCCCAGACTTTATCGGGAACAAAATCATGCATAGCATCCATGACAGTTTCATAGGAATATCGGTACCCCTCTCCGTATGCTGTCCCGGGCTCTTCTACAATGAACACACCAGCCGTGTCATCATATCCTGACAATACTCCCATGTGATACGGAAAAGTGCTTGAGAAATAAGGATTTTTTAGGCTTGGCGCATAAAATGGAACAATCACAGGCCTCCCTGCGTCCAGTTCTGTTTTCAAATCAGCAAGTGATGGATTGTCTGTGATAGAAGAACTCCAGGGGAGATAATCATTGATAATGTCCGAAAGTTTGCTCACCGGTTCGTCGAGGCTCTGTCCATGCAATGCATGTTTCATGGCAAATATACTAAGAATTCCTTTTATTGCATCGTCTTTTGTAATGGACTTCTTTGCGTAATACCGATGCACCATGAAGATACTTGCTTCTTCGCACGCATCTTGCCAGGGCTGTACCCAGTTTCCTGCTGGTGCTTGGGAGGTGAAGGGGACGTCGAGTTCCGTAGTTCCGAACACAACTGTTGGGAGTAGGGTGAGTGTGGTAATAAAGAGAAGATATCTCATATAAGAGGGAAAAGACTGAAGAGTATTATGATGCTTCGCATCACAAGATTAAAGACTATGCATAACGATAGAGATAATATTCAATCTTGTTTTGACGGAGTCAAAACACAATCTTCAGTCTTTATATCATTCCTTTCAAATATCGCTGGCGCTTTTCTTCCCAAAACTTCTCAATCGCATAGCGAAGCATTGTCCGTGGCATTGTCATGTAGTGCTTTTTTAGAAACCGTTCGAGCTGAACCACGTCTTTTTTTCCCGCTTCACGCAACATCCAGCCGACCGCTTTATGAATCAGATCATGCTCATCGTGAAGGAGTATCTCACTAACAGTAAATGTATCATCGAGGTGATTGTGACGAATACATGCGTATGTCGCAACAATAGCGATTCGTTTTGTCCAAAGATGGGTTGACTGTGCATAGCAGGAGAGCGGTGCTTTGTCCTTATCACGTAACCAATCGCCCAGTATCTTGTACGCAGACAAATCTACAAGATCCCAGTTGTTGATCCATCTGAATTGTTTTGTATAAAAAATCGCAATGCTTTTTTTTATTTTTTCATCACCGTGCTCGTATTGTAGCACGAGAATGAGCAGTGCGACGAGGCGGAATTCGTGATATGTGGAATGGAGAAGTATTTCTATTTCTTTTAGTGGAAGGTCTTTATATTGTTTTGCAATCGTGCGCTGCTGGGGAACGGTAAGTCCAAGAAACACATCGTCTTCACCATATTCACCTTTGCCGGTTTTGAAAAATCGCGCATACATTTTTGCTTTCTTTTTGTTCTGTTCAGCTTTGATAGACCTTGCGACGTCTGTGGATTTCATATACGATAGTAGTATACCGCCACACCAACATAAACGTCAGTACCACGTTTATCCTCAGTGTTGGTGTGGTTGGTATACCATGTTAACTCCAGAGGAGTGACAAGCCTGCCTGCCGGCAGGCAGGCTTGTCACTCCATTTACTCATTATATTTTTCTTACTATTTTTGTATGAAACCACTTGTATTTTTCTCCCTTTTTCTCATCCCTTCCATTGCTCTCGCTCATGGTGGGCATGAACCGGTGGAGGAATCGTGGCTCCATTGATTGGTTCATGTGTTACCAGGGGTTCCTCTTTTTTTGATACTGTTGCTCGGCGTCGGTTTTGGTCTCTATCTGTATCGACGAGTACGAACATCCAAGTAAATATGATAAAAATATCCCCATGTATTACGGGGATATTTTTTATGGTGTGTGTATTATTGTTTTGTAACTGATTGGATGTCGAATTGTACACCGATTGTATTGTGTACAGTGAATACATTCAGCAGGGATGGTGGCTCGAGACCAAAGTCGCTGACATTGAATGACGCATGTCCTGATGCAGTCAGTGGATCGTTCAGAGAGACAGTGACAGTAAAGGGTATTTCGCGTGTGACCTCTCCAATGGTGAGGCTGAGCAGTACCGAACCTTTCTGGAGTGAAGAAAAAGTTAGATTCTCTCCCTGTACACTGACAGACCCACCAAGAAGCTTTCGGACGTCACTGTCTCGTGCTCCTGAGTCAGTGTTGAATGTATTTTCTATGATTGCATCAACTGAGACAGTCTGTGCGTCAGTATCGACAACAATTGTTCCTGCTATATCAGGTGTTGTTCCTGTCACATCAAGTGTAGGTTTGCCAAAAAATTCTTTTTGTGCGACATAGCGTGATTCGCCACTCGCAATCACATACGTACCACTATCTATGCTGACCTCACTATTTTCATCCATCATTGTATCTTTAGGAGATACTGTGTTCTCTTCTCGTACCACAGCGTCTGGAGTGTCTGTTGTTGTGTCGAGTGTAGTCGTATTTTTGAGAGAGCAACCCGCTCCTCCGAGGAGCAAGAGAACTGCGAGAAAAGCAATGTGCTTCATAGAACAATAATTATGAATAGAGCACGTCCAGTATATAAGCCTGATCGTGCATAGGTGAGTATTCAACAATAATACCAAATGATTTTTATAAGGGCAAACATACAGAAAAACATGGCTGTGTTGCAATGTTTTTCTGTAAGATGTACATAGACGTGTTAGCACCCCAGTGCAGTTCGACATTGTGCTTGCGCTTCAGCTCCCGGAGCTTGGTCACACATACTGCAGTCAATATCCATACCCGCGCCTCCTTGTGCCGCTGTCCCACCCATCATGGCTCCAACATTCAGCTCCGTGAAGGTAATAGTTGACGGTGGTTTGAACAGTGCTTCGTCAACATTCCAGCTTTTGCAAACGTAGTCAACTTCCTGATCAACATCGAATACATCTTGGTCAACAGATCCTTCTGCTGTTTGCTCTTTATTGATCATCAGCTTCATTCCGGTATTTGCTTCATACGGACCGCCCCATGTGTGGATCCATTCTCCATCACGAATCATGTGAGCCTCGTAGGAGCCTTGTTCTTGCATCGCAATTGTGAAGTCTGCTCGCACTCGTTCATCGTCAATGTAGACTCTGCCATCAACACTTCCATTCTCATCCTCACGTTCAAAAGCGCACGTGAGTGGCTCACCTTTTTCAAACAATTCTCTCAGAGTGCTTGCGGAATGTGCCAATTCTTCTTCCATGGCAGAAGTATTTGAATTTTCGATTTGTTGTTGCGTTGTATCTTCAATCTTTCGCCCAAAGAAGTAATAGGTGGCACTGGCAAGGACGATGAATACTGCGATGATAATGGCGATGTGTGATTTCATAGGAGATCTTCAGTGAATATTGCATTATTTTTTTACCAACAAGCTTTTGTATCGTTCTCTGCTCTTCCAGAGAAAGTAGACATTGAGCAGAAGAAGTACGTTTCCCATGACTGTACCGGCTGCAAAAAGGCCGCCATCGAGAAAGATATGAAAGCCGACGATGTTCACTGTGATAGGTGCGATAAGAAGTGCACCAAGTGCTTCGCGCCTCGTCCACAGTGCTACGAGTGCCACAATGTTCACTGCGGTCATGATGTAGTTGATATAGCCGCTTTGTGTAAGGATATCTATAAACGCAAAGGCAATGTCAGTATTGTACAGGTCGCGTGTAGGCGGTGGGAATACGCCGAGTGATCCCAGAATAGGGAGCAGAAGAAAAAGAGAAAGGACGATTTTGAGGACGATGTGAATGATTTGTTTCATCTTCATAAAGTGCAGTGTTTATAATGTGTTTCTTTCCATAGTTTACAGAAATGATTGTCTGTACGCAATAGTATTTTTTGGTGTGGGTATGTTGTTGTTTTGAGTGATGTGGGGATTGGTGGAGAGGGAGGGATTCGCCCCGCAACCACTTCGTGTGTGCGGGATCAGTGTACGCTTCGCTCCCTGAAACCCTTGTGTGATTCTTGGCGGTGTTTTTTGATTGATGTTCGAACATTTTTGGAGCAAAACCCCCAATAAGGAAGCCCTTCCTACGCTTACGCTTCGGCGGGCAGGCACCCCCGCCACTGCTCGACAAGCTCGCCACACCACAGAAAAATACTCTTTGCTCTTTTCATTTTGCCTGCCTGCCGGTAGGCATGGCGCGCCCCCGATTTTTTCTTCTTTTAATGAAAAGAGGATTTTTCTGCGGTGTTCTGCCCTCCAAGTATTCGGGCAGGTGGCGGGACTGGCCTCAATTTGATTTCGCAAAGGAAAAGCGGAATTTTTACCCAGCACCGAGCTTTGCTCTGGTGCTGTGGCCCCCCAAACCCCCCTTCCGTTTTTCCTTTGCTCAAACGGTACGGGAACGGAAGCAGGCGGGCAAAAATTCCTTCCCCCCAACCCCCTTCCTTTTTGCCCGCCTGCTTGGGCTTCGCCCCCAAAACTTTTCGGCGGGACGGCGGGACTATTCTTTAATCAGTATAGGCTTTTTACACTCTTTCGCAAAATCGTAAATAGTTTTATTTCCAAAATGATACACGCCGACGATATTCGCTAATTGAATTTGACGAGTATCATAGTAAAATTCTCTTTCGTCATTCTTCACACTCAAAACTTTTGGCACAGGAACAAAATATCGATGTCCGTCCAAAGAAACAAACAATTCTTTATCTAACAACATTGCGTTTGCTTCCAATCTTACACAATAAGACGCGTTGTTCGTTTTGTCGGGGTATAGACCATCATTTATCCATTCCTCATGAAAATTTTTCACGAGTTCTTTATCCCAATCTATAACAATTTGAAAATTGGGATATTTTTTATGGCGATAAAAAGACAGATGATCTTCTATCCCTTGGAATTTTCCCAATTTTCAGGATTTTTCAAATACTTCTTAAACCTTATCATTGGATTTATAAACGAAATATAAGCAAAATATGTTCCGACTAAAGTCGCAACTAAACCGAGTACTCCTATCATTAAGCTAAGTATTGTTATCAAATCGCTATTCATAAAGTAATTTATTTTTTATTCAGCTTTTTCGCTTTTTGCGGAATTACATAGACAGTTTTTATAAGGTTTTCAACAATATCCATAGCAATATCAAGCTCATCATCAGTCGCGGCGATTGTTTCGTGTGCTGAGTTATTGCCTAACAACCTTGTACTGTGCAAAGTTTCTGCGCTGTCTTTTGTTAGCACGCCTTTAGTGACTAAATCATCAATTTTATTTTTTAGATTACCGCCTTGTGCTTCCTTTTCTCTACATACAGATTCAACCAAGGCTCTTATTCCTATCCCAGCAAGAATACTTAGCCGACCACACAAAGCCCCGTGAGTTTCTTTATAAATTTTCAAAACTTCATCGGGCAACAAATACATATCTTTTACTTGTTTTCTGCCAGCAATTCGACTTGGGTATAGTTTAATATCTTCGTCGTAATCAACCTCGCCAGTTTCTGGATCATAACTCATATCCTCAGAACAAGAGGAGGTTGTGCGGAAAGAAACTTCCTTGCAACCTTGGCAAATTATTATTTCATAATCACGCGAAACCGAAATTCCCTCTTCAGATTCCAAAACATTCACAGAAAATAAAACCTTATAGCAAGTCTCTCCGTCGCACTTTATGCAAGCGAGATCGTATTCTTTGTCTTTAGTTTTGTCATGCTCAATCTTACGCATATTTATAAAATGTCGTTTATCAATTGTGATATTTTTTTCTCAAAAATATCGATTGTTTTCGTCGAAGCAAAAACACACTCTTTTTCTTTTGATATTTCGGCAACTATTTCTTTTTGAACTTCAATCGGCGGAAGTGGCACGGTGATTGTCGCAAAATTTTTCTGATATATTGCGGCGACACTTGTTGTCCCGCTCACTAGGGTTTTTATTTTTTGCTTTCCTTCTTCCGTGTTGAGATAGTAGTTAACATAATCAGGATCAGCTTCTTCTCTAAATCTAATCCTCAAAATGTTGTTATTAAATAAATATTTGCCATTCTCGCCATGATAGACAGTGGATTTGCCGACCAAATTCGGAGCATTTCTTGTGTTGTAGATAAAATCCCCGTCGTTTAGGGTATATTTCTCTAATTCTTCCTTGCCTGCTTCAACATGGACGACAGAATTTAATTCTAAATTTCCGTCCATTGAGATATTTTCCATTTTTATATACGGATATGGAAAAACATCGGCTTGCATTGACTTATCCTTAACCAATCCCAGCTTTGTATCTAAAAACAAATTGCCCAATTCAATAATCTGCCAAGATGAATCAACCTTGATCACTGGTTTATAATTATTGATAATTTGTTTTGCACCATCAACAATATTTTGATACTTTTCAATTTGCTCAACGATTTTTTCTTGAACTTCAATCGGCGGAAGCGGAATTTTAATTTTTCTCAATGTTCCGACTGGGATAAAATTAAATGATGTTTTCCCGCTCAATCTTATCAACTCATCTTTAAATGTTTTTGATAGGTTGAATAAAAATTCAGGTAAAAGCATTTCTTTGTACTCTTCTTTTACCACTAACCCGTTAAATTGCTGATTAGTCGTTGTTTCTATTTCTGTAATGGCATATTCACCAACGGAGGCGGTGCAACAAAGTAAAATTGTTTTTTTAGGTAGTAACTTTACACTTGTTTTATCTAATGCGTTTTGTGTAATTTTTTGGGCTGTTTGTTTTATTATTCTTCCTTGATTTCTTATATCATCGATTGTAAACCACGGTATTGTTCCTTTCTCCCAATAACTTTTTTCACTTCTCAATGGAGTGGAGCCGTTATATATATTGCAAACCACTCCCAGCTCCACCATTTCCCATTTTTGATCAGTAATTCTTACAACTTCTTTATATCTATCCCCAGAAAGATTATAATCACCCGTTGCAATTATTTTTTCTTTAGAAACAAGATGAGCAATTTGCTTTTCGTTTTCGTTAAATTCAAAATCTTTGTCGTCATTTAATGCTGACTTATATTTTTTGATAATTTCTAAAGCCAAAGGCAAATCGTTTTTGTTATGTTCGCGTCTTTGCGCACCAAGATCAAAACCGTCATTTTGAATTTTTAAAAACAAAAAGTTTTTTGTTTTTTTTGAAATTTCATTATCAAAAAGCAAAACGCTCGTCTTCACACCTGCGTACGGATTAAAAACGCCCGCAGGAAGCGAAACGACTGCGAAAAGGCCGTCCTCAACCAATTTTTTACGCAATTGCGTGTAGGCATTATTTGATTGAAAAATCACACCCTCTGGCACGATGATTCCAGCTCGCCCCTTAATCGTTAAATGTTCAACAATATAATCAACGAATAATACTTCCGCACGATTAGCTTGGATAGAAAATCTTTTATGCGGAACGATTCCACCTTTTGGCGTCATAAAAGGAGGATTCGCCATTATTACATCAAATGTTTCATCCCAACGCTTTTCACTTGAAAGAGTATCGTATTCGTGGATTTTTGGCTCTGGAAATCCGTGCAAATACATATTCACAAGTGCCAATTTCACCATATCAGGGGAAATATCATAACCCGCAATATTATTCATCAACTTTAATTTTTCGTCTGGTGTAAGTGCTTTTTCTTTGTTCTGCTTCAAAATGTGTTTGTAGGCAGAAATTAAAAATCCAGCCGTTCCGCAAGCGGGGTCAAGAATTGTTTCATTTTTCTTCGGATCAACAACTTCAACAATAAAATCAATGATATGGCGTGGCGTGCGGAATTGACCAGCGTCGCCTTGGCTTCCGAGAATGGAAAGTAAATATTCAAAAGCGTTTCCTAAATTTTCGCTGTGTTCGTAATTAAATTCATTGATCTCTTTCAAAAAAAGCGAAAGCGTTCGCGCGTCGTTGTATGGCAAAAAAGCACCTTTGAAAATATTTCGGAACAATTGAGGAATATGCGGATTTTTTGGCATATTCGTAATTGCCTGAACATAAAGATCGAGGCGTTCTTGTCCTGAAAGTTTGTTGTCCAAAATTTTCGTCCACGAAAACTTTTTCCAATCATCAACGAAAAATTGAGTTTTCAATCCAACTTCTTCGTTTTCCTTATCCATATCATCCATAAATTTATAGA
>Ga0210057_1010731_pt1 | contig 10297 bp, 12 predicted proteins | sample CryGeyCG2114_010_2_FD_183968 | JGI IMG/M metagenome (GOLD analysis project Ga0210057, IMG submission 183968) | Groundwater microbial communities from aquifer - Crystal Geyser CG10_big_fil_rev_8/21/14_0.10 (SPAdes) (version 2) | ecosystem: Environmental > Aquatic > Deep subsurface > Groundwater ...
AAGAAAATCCTTTTGTTTTAAGCTTAAGAAATTCTCTCCTTATTTCTTCTTTCTTCATTGGACATCACCAAGTCCAATGAAATATTAAAGAAATTTAAGGGGGTGACATATGTCTTTGCAGAACACACTAAATTTAATTTTTAATCCAGTTCATTAACAATCTTTTGGATAGAACTATTCGTATAATTCTACGCCTTTAATTAAAAATCAAATTATTCCATCATCCATGAATTTTTAAAAACAATGAAAATTATAATTGTTGCTAAAGCCTCAGAAGGGATTTGCACCCTCGACCTTCGCTTTACGGGAGCGATGCTCTAGCTAACTGAGCTACTGAGGCACGAAATATATATAAACTGCTTTCCTTTTTAAAATATTATGTCTTTAAACCAAACTTTCAAGGATTTAAACAGGCTGAGGCAGATAGTTGATGTTCTTTTCAGGCATGAATTGTCTTTCTTGATTCATAATCTGAACCTAAAAGCGCACTTGTCTGTTTCTAAGAGAATAAGGTTAAAAAAAGAAGTGCCGGATACTGCACCTTATCATTTAAGATTAGCTATGCAGGAATTATCTGGGGCTTTTGTTAAAATAGGGCAGTTGCTGAGCTTGAGAGAGGATTTAATTCCTAAGGAATACACGCATGAATTCTCTAAATTGCAGGATAAGGTGGAGCCTTTCCCATATGAGCAGGTGAAGCAGATTATAGAATCAGAATTTAATAAAAGCATTCATCAAGTATTTTTGAAATTTGAAAAAGATCCTATAGCAGCAGCTTCAGTTGGGCAGGTTCATAGGGCAATTTTAAAAGATGGGAAAAAAGTAGCAGTTAAGGTGCAAAGGCCAAAAATAGATGAGATCTTCAAAACAGATATAGACTTATTATATCATTTGGCAGGATTGGTTGAGAAGCATTATCCGGATTTAAAGCAGTATAATCTAGGGCAGATAGTAAAGGAGTTTGAGGATTATACCAACAAAGAATTGAATTATTTGATAGAAGCAAGGAATGTGGAAATTTTTTATAAGAACTTCTTGAATTATAAAGATATAAAAATACCAAAGCCATATTTGCAGTACACGACAAAAAAAATTCTGACCTTGGAGTATATTGACGGAAAAAAAGTTTTAGAAGCAGAAATAAATAAGGGGAAAGTTGTAAAAATAATCTCAGATTGTTTCATAAAGCAGGTTTTGGAAGATGGAGTATTTCATGCAGACCCTCACCCTGGAAATATTTTCATATTGAAAGATCAGAAGATAGCGTTCTTGGATTTTGGAATCATAGGAAAGGTGGATTATGCGCTGAGGAATAAAATAGAGAAATTATTCATTTCTTTAGTGCAGGCAGATAAGGATATGTTGGCGTCAAGTTTTATGGAATTGGGTTTTGTTGCTAAAGACATTAATGTAGAGCAGTTAAAGGAGGATATGGTTTCTCATTTGGGGCCTTATTATGATGTCTCTTTAAATCAGATAGATATATGCTCTGCATTTTATGATTTAATGGCCTTATCAAGAAAATATCAGATGAAGTTGCCTTCAAACTTCGTTTTATTGATAAAGGCAATGGCAACAACAGAAGGGTTTTGCAAGGAACTGGATCCGAATTACAATTTTGTGAAATCTTCCAAACACTACGTTGATAAAATATTATCAAAAAGAACAAGTTCGGATTATATAGCTTCTACGATAAAGAATAATATAATTAACTTCAAGGATTTGATACAAAATATTCCGAAGGATTTTAGGAGATTCATAGCCTCAAAGGAAAGAGTAAAAGTGGACATAGATGATGAAGACATTAAAAGGTTAACCTCCCCTGTCAATAAGGCCTTAAATAAATTATCAATGGGGATTATCATAGCAGGGTTGGTAATAGCAGCTTCATTGATCCCGCAAACAGCAGAACCATTACTTTTAAATATTCCTTTAATGTCCTTGATACTGTATTTAATAGCATTGGTGTTAGCTTTAAAATTATTAAGGAGAGGTGAAAAATGAGAGCTATAAAAAGATTAAAAGGAAAGATTAAGCCAAAAGCTGAAAAAGCACTGGCAATAGGGATAAAAGAGTCTAAGTCCTTGGCAAAAGAGATTTTAGGAGTCCTGAAAAAAGAAATTCCAAAGATAAAAAAGGAATTAATGAAAACTGCAGTTAAAACTAAAAAAAGAATAAAGAAAAAGAGATAAATGCCCTATGCAGTTACGCACGTCTTAGTGCCTTTAATAATAGCGGAACTAATCAGAGATTACTTTATCAAGGACAAGAAAAATTTTCCTTTGCATTTGGTTTTGATTGCAGGCATATCAGGATTGTTGCCGGACATAGATATTGCTATTACTTGGTTTTTAAATTTAATTTTAAATATTAATCTGGATGTTCACAGGACTTTTTCGCATACTTTTTTATTGCCAATAATTTTTTTAATCCTATCTTTTGCATTTAAGAGAGTAAAATTAAAATTTTTATCAAAACATAGGTTGAATTTAAATCATATTTTTTTAATGATTGCTTTAGGAACCTTTATTCATGTTTTATTAGACGGATTATTATTAGGATCAATTACACCATTTTATCCTTTATTCAAATTTACCTTCGCTTTAAATTTGGTTCTTTTATTACCTCTAACAATACAATCCTCTTTCTTGCCGGCTTTAGACGCAGTTCTATTAATCCTTTGGTTAATGCATGAGGAGCTGAAGCACAGGATAAGCAGATTTATTTAGAATTCAAAATCTCAAAAACTTTTTTCCCGTCTATTTTTCCTTTGTACTTCTTCATTATAATCCCCATTAAGGCATTTGCACTTAAATCCTTATTTCCTTCTTTTATTTTTTTAATTTCTTTCTCAATGTCTCTTACGTCAGCTTTCTTGTAATTATTCAAGTCAAATTTATTCTTTTCCAAGTTAACCAAAGCATCAATGACCGCATCTTTGCTGATTAGATTCTTTTCAAGGTATTCTAAAATTTTTTTAATATTTTCCTCTTTTACATCAATGTTAAATCTGCTTTTAATTTCCTTGGGTACTTCAATAAGAATATTTGCAATTAATTTTGGCTCTAATTTATTGTTAAAATATTTTTCAAAGCCATTATTAAGAATTTCTTCAGCTAAATAATTTGTTATGCCGTATTCTCTGCTTATTTCATTGATTTTATTTGTTAATAATTCGGGTAATTTTATTTTTAGCATATCCTTGGTGACGTCAATAGGTTCAATATCCGTTTCCGGGTACATCCTTTGGGCGCCGGGCATAGGCCTTAAATATTTAGAGCTCAGGTCTTTGTTGATGTACCTTACATGAGGCTCTGTTTTTTCTTTTAATTGCCTTTCAACTTCAGCTTCAACAGCTTTTGGAATTTGTCTTAACTCCTGAAAGCCTTTAACTTCAACTCTTGCTCCGTTATTAATGCTGATATTAATATCCTGCCTTATGCTTCCTAAACCGGATTTGAATTTTCCGGTGGACTTCAAAACCATTCCGATTAATTCAGCAACTTCCTTTGCATGCTCATTATCTTTTATAGAAGCATCAGTTGCAATTTCAATTAGAGGAACACCCAGCCTGTCTAATCTATATATAACGCTTTTTTCATCTTCTTTTATTTTTTTGGCAGCTTCTTCTTCCAGACAAATAGTATCAATTCTAACATCGCCTTTTGAAGTTTTAATAACCCCCCCGTAACCCATCAACATAGTTCTTTGAAAGCCAGTTGGATTTGATCCATCAATTACAATCTTTCTCATAATCTGGATTTCATCAACGAATTTAGCATTAAGCATCAGGCAAACCATCAAGGCAGTTTGCAATGCTTCTTTATTAATCTCTTTTGGTGGTTGTTCATCTAGCTCGATTAAGCAGCTTGAACTTGAGCATCCTTCATAAATAAATTCCTTGTCTTTAATTTTTTCATATTCAGCAGCTTTATCTACTTCACCAAGTTCGCTAGCAACTGTTCTTAATCTTCTTTTAACAATAATATCTGGTTTATTTGTATCATTAACCAAGCTTGGACAGTTACAAAATAATTTTTGAGTATCCATCTGTCTATGGATCTCTAAACCGCACTTAAACCCTAATTTTTTGTAATCCATCTAAGATTCTCCAAATAATTCCTTTCTCAACTGTTTACCAGAAATTAAATTATTATTATAATTTTCTTTAAGTAGACTCCCTTCTTTGTTTGTTAAAACTAAATCTTTATCCATTTTAAAAGAGTCCCGCAGGCCGGACTTGAACCAGCAACACCCCGGTATCAGCTCCCTGTTTTTCATCATTAGTTTTTAGCGCAGTCAAACAGCGAATTTTCTACAGCCGAGTGCTCTACCGATTGAGCTACTGCGGGTTATAATTTTCAGAGAATTTTAGTATTTAAATATGTTGTTTACTATTTGTATAATTTTACGCTTCCTCTGCCAGTTTCCTTATTTATTTGTCCTGTATGCACAGTTCCTATTAAATTTATCATGCTCTTCAATAAAATCTTTTAACATTGATACTGCCATATATCCTACTCTTGTTTCCATATTTGCATTATTTTCCATTTTCAAACAACTCCAGAACTAAGTCCAGAGGTATAAAACTCTTTTTTTACGATTATTTAAACCTTTCTATTATGTTACTACCAAAAGGTTTATATATTATCAATTACAAACATTTATATATTATTATAGCAATATAATAACAAGCCCGCCATGAGAATACTCAATGGAGTGCGGCAATGCCAATGCGATGAGCTTGGGAGTTAGTGTTGCGGGCTTCATAATTAAAAACCTTAAACAGGATTTAAGCTTAAACTTTACTTAAATTCATCATATTCACAAAATTTGAACTTAAAAATGAAGAATAAATAAAATTCATAGTTTAAATTAAGCTTATTCTGTAAAAGGTTAATTAAAAATTAACAAATTAGGAGATGAAAAAAATGGCAAAAATTAGTCCAGTTAGTGCTAAATATATGATTCACACTTCAATACAAATAGATGGTGTTGTGGATAACCCGGATGTAATTGGGGCAATCTTCGGTCAAACAGAAGGTCTTTTGGGTTCAGAACTGGAATTAAGGGAACTTCAAAGATCAGGAAGGATTGGAAGGATAGAAGTAAAGACAGAGATAAAAGGTGGGAAAACCACGGGGGAGATTATAGTCCCAAGCAGTTTGGATAAAGCAGAAACAGCTATTATAGGCGCATCTTTGGAAACAATACAGAGAATTGGTCCCTGTGATTCAAAAGTTAGGATAAATACAATAGAAGATGTTAGAATTTCTAAAAGAAACCAGGTTATAGAGAGAGCTAAGGAATTATTAAGGGATTTGACAAACAAAGTCTTGCCAGATTCGCAGGATATTACAGATCAGGTATCGCAGTCTGTGAGAATGATGGAAATAACAGAGTATGGCAGGGATAGATTGCCTGCTGGTCCAGCAATTGAGGAATCAGAGGAAGTTATTGTTGTTGAAGGCAGGGCAGATGTATTAAACCTATTAAAGAATGGTATAAAAAATGTAATAGGATTGAACGGGACAAAAATACCTGATTCTATTAGGGATTTGGGCAAGAAAAAGGTCATTATATTATTTGTGGACGGGGATAGAGGAGGAGACTTGATTATAAGGTCGTTGCTGAATATGGGCATTGAAATAGATTATGTAATAAAAGCCCCAGATGGAAAAGAAGTTGAAGAGATAACAAAGAAGGAAATTCACAAGGCATTAAGGAGCAAGGTGGCAATAGAGCAGGTAAAGATGGAGCTTGGCTCAGGGGACGTTCCAACAAATGGAAAGCCTCAGTACCAAAAGCCTTCTTATCAGAAACCCCCTTATCAGCAAAGGCAGTTAAATAACAGGGAATCAAACTTAAAAGAGCCGTCTAAGATAGAGCAGAAGAAATTTAAAACTATTTTAAATGATCTTATAGGAACAAGAGGGGCTTGCATCTTAGATGACAAATTAAATATTCTTGGAAAGGTTCCATTGAGCGAATTAATAACAACAATAAACAGTGTTAAAGGAGTATATGCTGTGGCTCTGGATGGGGTTATTGACAGAAATTTGGCATTGGCAGCCGAGAGATTAAATATAAATTATTTAATAGGGATGTCTTCTAAAATAAGACCCCAAGAGACAAAAATAGGATTATTAATCTTGAATAATTTTTAAAAAAAAGTGTAGACGCACCCAAGAATGAGTATAAAGTTCAGCTATCAGCTACCTTGATCTTTTCTTGGCTCTGCAACCCCATAAGCGCCAACATTAAAGATAAAGGCTGCTTTATTCCTAACCTGACCTGGTTCTCTAAAATATTGACCCTACAGGACAAAGCTTCACAGTCCAAATCAAGACCAATAACCAGACTCTATGCCGCTTCTTGAGCTTCGACTTCGCCATAAAGCCCATTTGCGATTACAGGAATAGGGCTAAATTCCCAGTCTAGTCTACATATTATGTTATGGAAATCTGGTTTATAAAATTTTTGAATACTCTCTAGTTATTAAAATACTTTAAAAATGATTAATCCCTTTACAAATCAATGGGATCCTTCTTTAACAAAAAAAGCTCATGGTTTATTATTTTAATATCCCTTTTTTTATTAGTGCTGTTTTTGGATTTTATATTCTTCTATCCTAAATTTGGAGAATCCATAGATGAAGAAAATCTAAGGTATCTTGGATACAAAAGCATAAATGAAACGAAAAAAATACTAATTGGAGCCTTAAAGCCCGGGGATATAGTTGCGGAAAAACCATCTTCTTTTATTGGTTCTTATCAATACGCTTTGGAGAAAGGGGGTGTTTTAACAAATTTTTTCTTTTTTATATTCTATTACAACCTGTTTGATAAAATATTTATAAATTCTATGGGGGAAGACGGTTATTGGCATGTTTATATATATTTGGGGAACGGCACTTTAAACTCTTTGGATTTTACAGGGGTTGAAAATAGGCAAATTGATGAGAATTTTTTAAAATCAGGTTATTATAAATTATTAAGGGTTAATGCTGAAGAGGAATTTAAACAAAAAGCAATTCAAAAAGCGGTTTTGCATGAGCGAAATAAGGATATCTCTTACAGTTTAAAAAATGGTGTGATTGTGGTCTTTTCAAAATCAACAGGAATCTTCCCATTTGCCGAATTAGATGAAGATAGTTTGGTGTGTTCAAGTTATCAGGCGTTAATATACAATGACATATCCTTCACCCCAGGAAAACAATTTACATATATCAGCCCGGAGGATATAGACGAATCTGAATTAACGGAAACAGTTTTCATAAAAAATAAGAAAGGGGTATATATAAAATGAAAGCAAAGATGTTGGGAAATTTGATTTATTGGATTTTAATAATTAATATTCCCTCTTCTGTAATTCTCTCTGCTTTATTGGGAGCAACAGAAGGAAACCATGGAACAGTTCAATTTATTTGGAATCTAAACTCTCATTATTTCTTCGCAATTTTCCTGGGATTTCTATTGGTGTATCCTTTCTTATTCCTGACTTTGTATCTGATAAGTTTTGTTTTAATAAGTTTGTATGGGTTATTTATTAAGAAATAATTTTTCCCAAATTGCTCAGTTTTTCACCTGAGAAAAATTTCTCAATAGTTTCTTTTAATTTATTTTCTTTAACCCTGATTTGTTTCATTGTTTTTATATCCCTTAAAGTAACTGTTTTGTCTTTCAGGGTTTGGTGATCAATGGTTATCATTAAAGGGCATCCAATCTCGTCCATTCTCCTGTACATTTTTCCAATTGATCCCTTACAATCATAAAATACAGAATAACCCTTTTTTAATTCATTATAAATCTCAACAGCTCGTTCAGGCAATTTATCTTTGTTCACTAAAGGAAATACTGCAATCTCAATAGGAGCAATATTTTTATTAAATAAAAATAATTCCCTCTCTTTTTCTTTTTTATAAAATATATCTAATAAAGCAAGGATATTTCTATCAACACCAAAACTTAATTCAAGAACATGTGGATGAAATTTCTTGCCTTCAATATTTATTTCTATTTTATGCCTTTTAAGATCATGGTCCCCCCTGTAATGCACTCCCGCAACTTCTTTCCATCCATTTAAGGCTTCTAAATTAATTTCTATGTCATAATGTATTTTGTTGTAAAATGCCCTTTCTTTTTCATCTAATTCCCTGAACCTGAATTTTTCTTTTGGAATTTTTAGAATGTCCAAATAAAATGCTTGTACTTTAGCCATATGATAAGCATACCAATGAGGAAGCTTTAATTCAGAGCATTTAACTTCCTTATTCATTATTTTCAATTTATAATTTTTAACTTTGTCGAATTCAACTTTGAAATTATTTGGATCAAAAAAAATCTGCAGTTCAGCTTGCGTAAACTCTCTTAATCTGAAAAACCCCTGTCTTGGCGAGATTTCATTTCTGAATGCCTTTCCAACAACAGCCAAGCCCAAAGGTATCTTTTCTCTTAAAGCCATAAACTCCTTCTTAAATGCGATATAAGGTGACTGGGCTGTTTCAGGTCTTAAGTACATTATATCATTGCCTGTAGCGCCGACTTTCAAGTCGAACATCATATTAAAAAATTTGACGCCAAGTAATTTTCCTCTGCATTTTGGGCACTTCAGACTATTCTCTTTGATTATTCTGTCCAGTTCTTTTTCCTTTAAACCCATAGCATTTTTATCCAATTCATCCTCTATTAGTTCATCAGCCCTGAATTTAGATTTGCATTTGCTGCATTCTGTTAAAGGATCATTAAAATGTTCTAAATGGCCTGAACTTTGGAATACCTCTTTGCTTAGAATGTTCACGTCTTCAATTTCGAAATAATTATCGCTTAATTTCAGGAAAAGATCTCTCCATAAACTTTCAAATTTATGTTTCATTAAAGTGCCTAAATGGCCGTAAGTCCAGAATCCGGATTTTACAGAATAAATCTCGCCTGAAGGAAAAAAGAAACCTCTTTTGGTTGCTATGTTTAATATATCCTCATACTTGCTCATTTATTTAGGCAAATCTTCTAAGTTTATAATCTTTTTGCTGTCAATTCTAGAGCAACCCGTGTTTATGAAAATATCAACATCAGGAAAATTCTCTAATTCAATTTCATCCAAATTATTAAACAAGAAAATTGGGTAACCTAAATTCAAAGCTTCTTTTAATCTATTTTGTCCAGGCTTAGTGCAAACTAATACAACTTTATTCTTTGCATTCAAATATCTTAATTGTTTTCCTTTTATCTTTCTTTTGCAATCTTCAATTTCTCTGTCAGAAACTTTAGATAATTTTTCTGTTAATGGATTCAAGATATAAGTTGGCCTGTTGCTTTTTGCAGCGATTTCGATTGGATGGAAATAAGCAGAGCCTATGAATAAAATGCAGTCAACATCTTTATTTAAAATATTATTCACATTGCAGCCAAGAACTTGTCCCAAAACAACTGAATTTTTTATTATTTTGCTTGCTTTTTCAAGCTGTTCCAAATACTGGACTGTGCTTGCTAAGCCAATCTTGCCTTCTAACTTGGCTTTTTTGAATAGACTGGTTAAATCTTTCTTGTATTTTGCAGGTATGAAGTAAGTTTTCATTCTAAATGTTTTGTGCAATTAAGCAATATAATTTTTGGATTTTTTTGTTCATCTATTTCTAAAATATCAATACCAGTGTTTGTTTGAGCTTTATCTTTATATATATTTTCTAACGGTCTTTTAAGTAAGATATTTCTTAATACAATATTACTTCCTCCGTGAGCTACAATCAAAATTTTTTTACCAAGATATTTTTTATGAATTCTATCTAGAAATTTCTTTGCTCTTTTTTCTACTTCTCTAAAACTTTCTACACCCCCAGGTTTTCCATCTAACATATTAAATTCATCTTTTATTTTATCCCAATTTATTTCACTCTTTTTTTTACCTTGATATACACTTAAATATCTCTCCCTTAATTCTTCATTGTAAAAAATAGGAACATCTTTATGATATTTCATAATCTCTTTTATAGTATCCTTAGCTCTTTTTAAATCCGAAGAAAAAACGACATCAAACTTCCCATCTTTTAGTCTTAATGCTAGTTTCTTAGCCTGCTCTTTCCCTAATTTAGAAAGTTTTCCAGGTAAATGTCCTTGAATAATCCCCTTTAAATTCTCTTCAGTTTCCCCATGCCTTGCTATTGTTATTTTCATTCTTGTCGAAAGGAAACTCATACAGACTTCAGTCTGTAGAGGAATTTCGACCTCCATGCTTATTTTTTGATAACATTTTTCTATTTTAAATGTTTAAAAATGAGTGCGCAACGAAATCGGCGCAC
>Ga0210057_1010732_pt1 | contig 10297 bp, 11 predicted proteins | sample CryGeyCG2114_010_2_FD_183968 | JGI IMG/M metagenome (GOLD analysis project Ga0210057, IMG submission 183968) | Groundwater microbial communities from aquifer - Crystal Geyser CG10_big_fil_rev_8/21/14_0.10 (SPAdes) (version 2) | ecosystem: Environmental > Aquatic > Deep subsurface > Groundwater ...
GACCTAGGCGGCCTGCAAAGCCTCGAGGAACTCCGTCGTGGTGACGGTATAGTCGGTACAGGCACTGCTGATGGCCGTGATGGCGGCAGCCTTCTTCACCTCGAGCATGCCGAGATCACGCGTGGCAGCCACGCAGACAGACTCGTCGGCATATTCCTTGAGACCCGAGAAAGCCACGACCACGTCCACACTGTTGATCTGGACACCACCGATGCCTCCGCCGTAACACTTGTTGAGGAAGTCACGCGTTGCCCAGGAGCTCAGCTCCCCGCTCTCGATCGTGCGTCGACACTTCTCGATGGCGACCTCCATACAGCCCATCTTGTCGAGGGGCACGTCGCCGACCTCGGCCAGGATGAGGATCTTCTCGGTGGCACACTCCATGACCACCAGGTAACCGTAGTCACGCTCAGGTGCTTCGTTTGAAGACACCATAGTGCTCTTCTTGACGTAGTCTTCCACTCTGAGCGCCAAGCGAAACAGAACATTCTTCGACACGCTGGACATAACTTGACTCCTCCTTCTTTAGACCAAATTACTTTGGTCGGTGATTACAGCTAGACTGCATGCCTACACTGTAGTGAAACTTAGAACTATTTTTTATCATACCAAAAACAAGACAAAAATACCTGATAATATAGCATTATTAAGCTATTTTGTCAATAAAATAAGCCCGCTCAAAAAATTAAGCGGGCTTATAGCCTTCCAGCGTTGGGAAAGCTTCACTCTGGCGTTGGAAAAACTTCGCTCCGTGGGCGACCGTCTGTCGTGTAGTACTCTAGGTACTCCGGAGTTTTGCTTTCATCAGGCAAAAATACCTTGATAAAGGCTATAAATGCCCAGACGAGCAAGCAAACCAGGGACAAAGATATTGCCCCCAAAAGCAAGAATATCTTCATCTCAACCTCCCTGAAAGACCAACAATCTCAGCCCTTCAGCCAGTATTGGCACCTCCCTAAGGAGATAAATACCAGCTCCCAAGAGAGCCATCACGAGGACCAAACCTGGCCATGGAATTTCTTGTTTTAGCTGACTATTCATGCTTGACCTCCCCTAAGGACAGAGTTTATGATTGCGAACAAGCTATCATCTATTATGAACATTTTAACTATATTTATATATTAACCTGCTTTTATCAATCTAGTAAAGAGCAATGATAAAAGTTTATGTTTGACTAAACAAAGTAGGCCAAGGTAAAATAAGTATATAAATAATAAACAAAATCCTATGGATAACACCGACAAAAAAAAGATAAAAGATTATTTAAACAGCCCTGATACAGATCTTTTGGAAATAGTCTACGACCAATTTGACACTCCCAACGCTGACTTGGCCAAATGGACTCTCAATTATCGCCTCTATGATAATATGGTCAAACTCAATCAGACTATTTTCCAAAGTAGCAAAAATACTGCCAAATATAATCGCTATATGTTTTGGCTAGCAATACTGATGGCTGTTATTACTTTTTCCAATTTACTGCTAATAATTAGTAGTGTTTTCTATAAATAAAATTTTACAAACTTAAAGGCCCGTCTATGTTCATCGATTGTGTCGACTATGTAGACGGGCCTTTTTTGGCTGTCGGGGTTAGCCGTATCAATTGGGAAAGCCTCCTTCTAGCTAAAGATGCCAGGAATCCACTTGCAAAGATTGCTGTAAGCCACCAACATGGCAAACATGGCCCCTAGGGCCACTGCAGCAAAGATCAACGCTAGTCGATTACTCGTCATCTCTTTCTGGTATTTTTCCAAACTCCAGATAAAGCCAAAAGCGCTTAGCATCAAAGGGACAGATACAATCGCCTTGACCTTGAAGTCAGAAACAAAAACCAGAATGGCCAGTTGTAGCAGAATTGCTACAGATGTCCAAGTCCAGACACTCCTAGTGATTTTTCGCATTTCCTCCTTCTCTTTCTGCGAGATTATGCTGAAGTGCTTGTTACCAAACACAGAATAAGGGCTAACAAAATTGCTAGTCCCAAGAAAAAATCCCAACCCGAAATGATGGGTTGATGGCGCTGGGGCTTTTCTTGCATTGTGGCTCCTTCCACGCTACAATGAACATTACAGAATACATATTTTTATCTTATATCCTTACTTAAAGAACTGTCAAATAAAATGGCTAAAAATAGCGGTAAAATACACATATATACTGGCGACGGCAAAGGTAAGACCACTGCTGCTTTGGGTTTGGCTATCCGAGCTATTGGTCATGGCCTCAAAGTTGGTATTATTTATTTTGATAAGGGCGGTGACTACTACGGGGAAAGGAAAATATTGGATAAATTGATAAACGATGGCTTAAAATATCAAGCTTTTGGCGAAGTCCGTATGACAGAGGGTAAGGGTTTTCGCTTCAAAAATAATACCCAAGATCTCCAACAAGCTCAGCTGGCAATTGATAAAGCCATTGAGTGGATGAGGCAGGATTTTGACTTGTTGATACTGGACGAAATAAATACCACTGTCAAAACTGATTTACTCAAATTAAATGATATTATCCATCTGATAAATCAAAAACCTGAGCAGCTAGAGCTAGTCTTGACTGGGCGCTACTGTCCTCCAGAGATAATGGACAAAGCAGACCTAATCACTGAGATGAAACCGCTAAAACATTATATAAAGACTGGCCTAGCAGCTAGAAAAGGGGTTGAATTTTAATATTTAAATAAATAAACTATGAAAAAAATATTTAGCATTGTAGCCTTTTTATTCTTAGTCTTTATTATTTCTTTTTTAATTTGGTCTAAAGATAATGGTTTTGGACCAGGAGAAATGAAAATTTTATCAAATGAAAATAAACAAAGCTATTTATTAAATTTTGAATTTGACAAAGATAATATAATTTCGCTAGAATACCCTTACGATTTTTCTCATGATAAAAATCTGTTTGAATTAACCCAAGATATAGCTAGCCAACAAAATTGGATCTTCAATTACGATGATTATGGTGATATGGGTATACTAATTTCTCAAATAGCTGAGCAAAAAAATGGACAAGACCAAAAATACTGGCAATATTTTGTAGACGGACAGCAACCACAAATATCTGTAGAAAAATATTACCCCAACTCTGGTCAAAACATAGAATGGAAATTTATTAAATCCGAATTTTAAAATTATGAATAAAAAAAATATACTACTTATAATTATCATTTCCCTCATAGCTCTGTCTGCTAGACTGATTAGTCACTCGCCAAACTTTTCTCCTCTAGCTAGCGTGATGCTTTTTACTGGTGTCTATGGTCAATCCAAAAAATATATTATTATACCGCTGATTGCTTTGTTTATTTCTGATGTTTTCTTAGGATTTTACAAAATGGAAATTATGCTTGCTGTCTACGGGTCACTAACTTTGATATCTGTCTTGGGCTTCTGGCTAAAGAAAAATAAAAATGTTTTAAATATTGCCAGCTCTAGCTTGGCTGCTGCTTTATTGTTTTTCCTTATTAGCAATGGTGCTGTTTGGTATTTTGGCTCTTGGTATAGACATGACCTATCTGGCTTAGCATTATGCTACAACTTAGCTATCCCCTTTTTTAAAAATACTCTAATCAGTAATATAATATATGCTAGTCTGCTATTTGGAGTATATGAAACAGTTTCCCAGCTAATAAAACAAAAAATAACTGCTAATAGATAATATTGATATATGTCCCCTGAGGCTCTAGCTTCAGGGGACGTTTTTTTTATTTTGTGGTATAATAAAAATGATAAAAAATTAAAATGAACCTAAATACTTTATTTAAAAAAGCAACCGAACTCAAAGCTTCTGACTTACATATTATTGTAGGCAAGCCTCCTATCTTGAGGATAGATGGTGAGCTCAAAGTAATACCTGATATGCCTGATGTGACTAGAGAGAAAGCTGAAGAGTTAGTCTTTAGTATTTTGACTGAACGTCAGAAAGAAAAATTTATTGACGAAAGAGAATTGGATATTTCTTATGAAATACCAAAATTTTCTCGTTACCGTGTCAATTTGCATTGGGAAAAAGATAATGTCGGTTTAGTAGCTCGTGTTATTTCCAATGATGTGCCAGCTCTAGAAGATCTAGGCCTGCCTCCTATAGCCAATGAAATGATAGAACGCACTAGTGGCCTATTACTAGTCACCGGACCAACTGGCTGTGGTAAGTCTACTACCTTGGCTGCTATGGTGGAAAAAATAAATAGCATCCGCTTTGCCAATATTATCACTCTAGAAGATCCAATAGAGTATATTCATAAACCAAAAAAAAGTATCATCAAACAACGTCAACTGGGCAATGACATGTTGTCTTTTGATGGAGCCCTTCGTCATGTCCTTCGTCAAGATCCAAACGTCATTATGGTTGGTGAAGTTAGAGACTTAGAAACCATGTCTGCTACTATTACTTTGGCTGAAACTGGTCACTTAGTACTGGCAACACTTCATACTCACAATGCATCTCAAACTATTGACCGTATTATTGATGTCTTCCCTCCTCACCAACAAGCTCAAGTCAGACTACAATTATCTATTTCATTAAATGGTATTATCTCCCAACAACTATTACCTAAGGTTGGTGGTGGACGTATAGCCGCTCGTGAAATACTAATCAACACTCCAGCTGTAGCCAATATCATCAGAGAAAACAAAATTCCTCAGATAAAAAGTGTTATTCAAACTAGCGCTGAAGAAGGTATGTTCTCAATGGAACAAAATATCAAAGATTTATTACAACAAGGTCTGATAGAAGAGACTACCGCTTTGGCTTATCTTAATAATTTACAATAATGGCCAAGCCAGATTTAGCCAACATTGCATTATTTAAAAACCTCAACGCTGATGAGCAAAAACTTATTAGTAGTTTTCTGATAGAGATAAATTATAATCAAGATGATTTGATATTTACCAAAGGCAAAATAAGAGACAAAATCATTATTGTTGGTGAAGGTCTAGTGGTTTTGGAAGCAGAGCTCAAAGGTCCCAAAACTATTGCTATGTTTAAAAGCGGAGATAGCTTAGGAGAGATGGCTTTGATAGAAAAAAATAGCTCCCATATGTACAATGTCAAAGTAGTCAGCCCAGATTTTAACGGTTGGGAATTATCTAGCTACTCTTGGCACACTATTGTCAAAAAATCTCCTGCTACAGCAGAAAAAGTATACCAAAATATTGCTCGCAATCTAAAAAATAGATTAAACCATGCCAATAATAAACTAGTCACTCTATTTACTACTGGCAAAATGATTGGTAGCTATGATAATTTTGATTCTCTAGCTGAATCTATTATGGATATCATCCAAAATATTATCCCTTCCAATAGATCATTATTTTTAACTTATTCTCCCGAAACAAAAAAAGCTTTAGTTCATCAAAATACAGGCTATCCTAATATAAAAAAAGGACAATACATAGATACTCATAAAGATAATGTCCTCAATATATTAGTTAAAGAGCCTGGTACTAGTATTTTTGATACCAATGATTGGCCACGTGGCTCTTCTGACTTACCTTATAAATGTGACAATCTAATTATTTCTCCTATACACATAAAAAATAGAGTTTTTGGTTTTATAATATTGGGAGACCGAACCGATAAAAATGATTTTAGCATCAATAACAAAATATTAATGCAAGCTATAGCTAGTCAACTAGCGCCAGCTATAGAAGATATGATTTGGCAAAAATTTTCTACTGCCCAAGCTGAAATCAAGGAAATATACATAGACCCTTTCAGTAAATACTAGTCTTGATTTATTGATAATCTTATGTTATAGTGTTGTGGATTGTTAGCTTTTTAAGCTATTTTTAATTTCCGGCACCTGTAGCTCAATTGGATAGAGCGACTGGCTTCGGACCAGTAGGTTGCGGGTTCGACTCCTGCCGGGTGCACCACTTTAAAAATTACAAACAATACTTATTTAGCCCTTATAGCTCAGTTGGTAGAGCAGTTGCCTCTTAAGCAAACGGTCCCAGGTTCGAGTCCTGGTGGGGGCACCATTCCAATCCCTTTAAGGGATTTTTTGTTTTATATAGACATTATTGACTAAAATAAGCTAATATGTTAAAGTAATCCGTTCGCCCGTTCACTGCTCACACTAACTGACTGGAGGATAAAAATGTCATTTCAAGTTGGCCAAAAAGTCCGGGCTACTGCGCGCCCCCCTAGGAGCTTGCTCTCCGCCTGGGAGCGTCTGACCAATGACCATGGCCGTGGTCCCTACAGAGTGCGCGGGGTCCACCCCAAGCACGAAGATGGCCAGCTGGCCTACATCGAGACTCCCCGCGGCAGCACCATGGTCGACGCCTCCATCTTGGAAGCCAACTAAGGCTTCCTTCGATAAGGGCGATTGCTTTTTGAGCGTCGCCCTTTCCTTTTTACTTTATTTTTATATCAATATCTGTTAAATTATAGCTATGGAAATTATATACCAATCAGAAGACAAAGAACGCCTAGACAAATATTTGCTAGGTCATTTGGATATTAGTCGCAGCCAAATAAAAAAAGTTATCCTAGCTGGTCAAGTAACTGTCAATGATAGAGAAACTACTGTCCACCATTGGCTCAAGACTGGGGACAAAATAAATTACAATCCTCAAGAGCAAAAAAAAGATACCATCTTTGTAGCTATCCCAAAAATCATAGATAAAACTGATGAATTTGTAGTGATAGAAAAACCACATGGTCTACTAGCCCATGCTACTGATAAAGGCGAGGTCAACACTCTAGCTGATTGGGTCATGCAAGAATTTCCTCAAGCTACTAAAATTGGTGATGACCCCCAGCGTCCATCTATAGTTCACCGTCTAGACAAAGAAGTATCAGGCCTGATGGTCATACCACTAACCCAAGATAGTTTTGATAGTATCAAAAAACAATTTAGAGATAGAATCACCAAAAAAGAATATACAGCTCTAGTACATGGACAACTCATAAATGACAAAGGAGAAATCAATACCCCTCTAGAACGTGACAAAAAAACCGGCCTGATGAAAGTACAATCTGGGACTTTTACTGGCAAGGCCGCCCTTACTACCTATCAAGTTATTAAAAAATATATCAACTATACTTTGGTTCGTGTTCAAATAAAAACTGGCCGTATGCACCAAATACGTGCTCACTTCTACAGTATTGGTCATTCTATAGTCGGTGATAAACTTTATCAAACCAAAGATTTGCGTAAAAAGAAAAAAGTATTAGAACAAAGAATATTTCTCCACGCCCATTATCTAAAATTCAAAGACTTGGCTGGTAATTGGCATGAATACACTTCTCCTCTGCCTGGTATACTACAAGATTTTTTAAATAAAATAAAATAATGCACCAAATAATTACAATTTCTGGCACACCTGGTAGTGGTAAAAGTACAATAGCAAAAAATCTTGTACCTATATTTAATGCCGAGAGAATATATACTGGGGGACTTTGGAGAGAGATGGCCAAAGAAAAAAATATGACTCTAGAAGAATTTCACCAATATGCATCAAAGCATCATGAAGTCGACCAAGAATTAGATGAAAAAGTAGCTACTGAAGCTAGAAGACTAGCTAAAGAAAAAAATGTTATAGTAGAAGGACGCGTACAATATTTATTTTTACCTGAATCTATAAAAATATTTGTCAAAGCCGATCTATCTGAGACTGCTAAAAGAGTCTTCAAAGAAATGCATAGCCAACAAGATGTTCATAGAAAAGATGAAATGCGTGTTAGCTCACTAGATGACATAGAAGAAAAACAAAGACTGAGAAGAGCTGTTGATATAGAAAGATATAAAGAAATATACAAAATAGACTACACTGATGAATCTCAGTACGATTTTATATTAGATACTACCCACTTATCTATTGAAGAATCTGCCCAAAAAACAGCTGATTTCATAAATAAAAACCTCAAATAATACTATTGACAAAATAGAGCAAATCAGCTAGAATAGATACGTCATTATTTTCCTAATGGCTTTTTTTATCAAGAAATAACCCTTAGATATTATGTCTGAAGACAAAAAAATAGAAGAAAAAGAGGTCAAAAAGCCTACTGAAACTAAAGAAAAGAAGGCCCCTACAAAAACTAGCGAAATAAAACCTGGCATGACTGTTCGTGTCCACGAAACTATTCGTGAAAAAAATGCCAAAGGTGAAGAAAAAACTAGAATACAGATTTTTGAAGGTATTGTTTTGGCCAAAAAACATAAATCCGAAATTGGCGCTACTATCACTGTGAGAAAAGTATCTGGCGGAATTGGCGTAGAAAAAATATTTCCAATCAACTCCCCACTTATTGTAAAAATAGAACCAAAAAAACAAGCCAAAGTAAAACGTGCTAAACTTGGTTATTTGAGAAGCTACAAGAAAAAATTAAAGGAAACCAAGCTTTCATAACCCTCCTTCGCCTAAAGGCTTCGGAGGACACAGGCGGGCGTGGTGGAATTGGTAGACACGCAAGGTTGAGGGCCTTGTCCTGACTTTTTTCGGGGTGGAGGTTCAAATCCTCTCGCCCGCACCACCTATGGGCCCATAGCTCAGTTGGCTAGAGCGCCTCGTTTGCACCGAGGAGGTCGCAGGTTCGATTCCTGTTGGGTCCACCACGTAAAATTCACTGCGTTCATCACGTGGTGAACCACATTAAAAACATAATTAAATTTGTTACACAACTAGGCGCGTCGCGTGGTTACGTAGCAACTTTACGCGGGCGCTTAGCTCAGTTGGCTAGAGCATCTCGTTTACACCGAGAGGGTCAGGGGTTCGAATCCCTTAGCGCCCACCAAAAGATAATCTTGTTTACAAGGTTATTTTTTGTTAATGCAAACATTAATTTATTCTGCTATAATTATCACATGTTAAATGAAATAATAATTGCTTTTTCCGTTACTTTTTTTGTCAGAATTATTAGTGTGACAACTGGTGGCGGTGGTATGATATTAATCCCTATGTTAATCTCATTAGGACTAAGTCCTTCCGTAGCCGTAGCTACCAATAGGTTTGGAGCTATAGGTGGAGTATTCTCTATAATAAAATATCATAAAGCCAAACAAATAGATTGGTCATTAGCAAAATTTTTGATTATCCCTACTTTAATAGGTACTGTTTTAGGAACTCTAGTAATAATAAATATAGACCAAGATTTATTACAAAAAATAATAGGCTTAGTAATTTTTATTTCATTATTTCTATTATTTTATAGGAAAAAACTTGGTCTAAAAGAATTCAAAATATCAAAAACTAGAAAAAACTTCGGCCTTCTATTAACTGTACTAGCCAGTCTGATGGGTGGTATATTTGCTTCTTCCGGTCTATGGTTTAATTACTTATTTTTATACTTTGGTCTGACTATGCTACAGACAGTAGCTACCAAAAAAATACTTACAAATTTAATTGCCATCATCTCCGTCATAATGCTAATGTTTGCACATCTAATATATTGGCCAATTGCCATTGCTGTTTTTATAGCTAGTATTTTAGGCTCATGGATAGGAGCAGATTTGGGAATAAAGGCTGGCAACCTTTGGGTAAGAAGAATATTTATTGTCGTCACAATATTGATGGCTTTTAAAATTTTATTATTTTAAATACAGACCAAAATATTATTAATATTTGACATAAAAAATAATTATTGTTAACATAATAATAAGTTACAATTGAATAAGTTATCAAGAGAGCTATCTGCTAAGGGAATTGGCCCAATGATAGCCAGCAACCCACTTACGCATCGCCTACGGCGAACTTCAGTGGGCAAAGCCTAAATTACAAATTATATAAAAGGCCTTGCCCTGCGAAGCTTGAGAAAAGCGAAAGCGAAGTAGGGTGCTAAATCCAACCATTGGGGTAGATAACAAGCTAAAAAATAACTCTTGCCCTAGAGTTTTTTTGATTCTAAATAAGCTAATCTTCTCGTAAGCTTAGCTTATTTAGGTTCATTCCATCAGAGGATAACAATAGACTGACAAGTGCCCATAACCCTAGAGAGGAGTCAACATGAAACCCGCCACTGCTGGTCCGACTGTTTTCTGTCCCTGCTGCCACCACGAAATCTTCGTAAAATTTGTAGTGGAAAATAATAGGTGTCCGCATCATCGTTGCGGGAAACCTATCCAACTTGAGCACTGTCTCAAGACTAGACCTCTTACTAAGCGCTCGGCTGACTAGCTACGCGCTTTTGTCTCCTGCGGCTGGCGAATTAATTTTCGCCAGCCCTATTTTTTATTTTAAAATATATTAAAAAATAATTTACAAAAAAATAATTTTATTTAAATTTATAAAAATATTTGTAAAAAAATAAAAATTGTGCAAAAACTATTCTCTTGTTTTTAAAAATGTGGTATAATAAAAGT
>Ga0210057_1010733_pt1 | contig 10297 bp, 9 predicted proteins | sample CryGeyCG2114_010_2_FD_183968 | JGI IMG/M metagenome (GOLD analysis project Ga0210057, IMG submission 183968) | Groundwater microbial communities from aquifer - Crystal Geyser CG10_big_fil_rev_8/21/14_0.10 (SPAdes) (version 2) | ecosystem: Environmental > Aquatic > Deep subsurface > Groundwater ...
AAAATATGAATTTTAATGTTGATGTTTTAAAATATAATAAAACTGGAACAACAATCTTTGTATGCGTTAAAAAAAACTAAAAGTGCCCAACTTCTTTTTAAAAAAGAAGCAAAATATCGCAACAACTTCTCTTATATAATGCCCACCATGAAAAGTGATTTTAACTCTGTGCTCCTCACTTCGTTGCGGTGCTCGGGGACGGGTTGCACCCTTTCGCTTCGCTCACCCAGACATAACAGCGATTATCTGGGATTTTCCTGCGAAAAATCCTCAAATTTCACTTCGTGAAACTTCAGATAAACCCGATGTTAAGTGAAATAAATATTAGTGGCCTTATTATCACAATTTTTATATTTACTTAATCTTTTGTTATGTCTATGAAAACAAATATGGATTATTGGGAATTTCTTTTAAAAAATTTGCCCGAATCGTATCATAAATGGTTTGAAGAAGAGAAAAAATATCTTCAGAAAACAATAACTCCTAATGCAAAAGTTCTTGAAGTCGGCTGTGGAGACGGAAGAAGCATCTTCGACATTTTGCCAGTAACTAAAAATATTACTGGGATTGACCACGATGATAAAGCAATTGCTGATGCAAAAAATAATTTTTCCAGTTATCCTTCAATCAAAATTCTCAAAGCTGATGCAACAAAATTATCTTTTGAAAATGAAAAATTTGATTTTGTTGTTTGTATGACAACCTTTGCGAATTTTGCTGATAACAAATTTATCATTCTTGAAGAAATGAAAAGAGTTCTAAAAAACTCTGGAAAAATTATCATCAGCGTATTTTCCGAAGATGCTTTAGAAGAAAGAATGAAAGTTTATAAGGCATCAGGAGTTAAAATCAAAAAGATAGAAAATGGAAAAGTTGTCTTTGATGAAAGTTTGGGCGACAACATTTCCGAACAATTTTCTAAAGAACAATTGGAAGATATTTTTTCTCGGGCAAATTTAAAGATAGAAGACATAACAAAAGTAAATATCGCTTATCTATGCACTTTATCGAAGTAACGGCCACTAATATTTACTCTCTCCAGCCCTTCGGGACGTTGCATTCTAGCTCGGTGCTAACGCACTCATTTAACAAGGATTATGAGAAAATTTGCTCGGTTCGCCCTTTATCCAAATTTTTTTTCCACTTCGTTCCAGAAAAACTTCGTATATCCCTGGCGTTATGTAAATCGTGGACTTTGGGCGCAAAAATGATAAAATATAAAAAGGTCAAAATCTTTAACTAACTAATTGGAGGTAAAAAATTATGATAAAGATTAATCAAAAAATTTCAGATCTTGAAATCGTAAATTTTGGATTAGAGGCATTTCAAAATGAGGAAATAAAAAAACTTAAACTTTCCGATTATAAAAGTCAATGGTTAGTTTTAATATTTTATCCAGCCGACTTTACTTTTATCTGTCCCACAGAATTAGAGGAAGCTGCTAATTATTATGAGGAATTCAAGAAATTGGGAGCTGAAGTTTTAAGCGTGAGCACGGATACGGTTTTTGTTCATAAGGCATGGCACGATCATTCTCCTGCTATCAAAAAAATCAAATTTCCGATGGTAGCCGATCCAACTGGAAAATTATGCAAAGTATTTGGAACCTATATTGAAGAGGAAGGAGTTTCTTTGCGCGGCAGTTTCATTATTGATCCTGAATTTAGACTTAGGGCGTATGAAATACATGACAACAGTATCGGCAGAAGCGCAAAAGAACTCTTGCGTAAACTTCAGGCGGCCATATTTGTAAAAGAACATAAAGGAGAAGTTTGTCCAGCAGGTTGGAAACCTGGAGAAAAAACTCTTAAACCAGGATTGGATTTAATAGGCAAGTTATAGTACATAGAGATCCTAAAATTTCAGAGCTCCCTTCGTCAATGACTCTGCGGAAACTTTCGATTTCCTTGCCTCACCTGCGGCTCGGTCATATAACAAGGGATATACGGTTCGGGGCTCGGTTCGCCCTTTATCCAAATTTTTTTCCCACTTCGTTCCACAAAAACTTCGTATATCCCTGACGTTATGTGGAATAGAAAATATTTTATAAATTTCTTTCAGAAATTTGTTGGTAATTATTATTTTTCAAAATTATAGATATGGACATAAAATTATTTGATTCAGGGGTTTTCATTAAGCACCTCTCCTTTATTTGAATGAGAAAAAACTTTTCTCAAAATAGCATTTTAAATAAAATTTATCAGAATCATATTCTATGTGGATTTTTTTCTATAGAAATACTTTCTCGTTTCTTCAATAAGAATTATTGAAAGAGCGACACTTGTAACAAGTGTCCAATCAAAGAGAGAGAGTGGTACCGTCTTCAGTATTTTTTGCAGGAAGGGTGTGTAGAGAGCCATTATTTGTAAGATAATGACTATTATAGTTGCCCAAATGAGAAATTTATTTGAAAATATATCTTTTTGAAAAATAGATTTATCTTCACTCCTACAATTCCATGCGTTAAACCACTGAAATACAGCAAGCGTAGTAAGAGCAATAGTCCATGATTTTGCGGGGTTCAAATCAAAATAAATATGAAAGAGAAAGACGGTACCAAGAGTCATGGGAATTGCCATATAAAGCATACGCTTTGTCATAAGTTCATCAAAAAGATATTTTTTTGAGCGCTTAAATTTTTTCTTAAGTAGGCCTTCTTCTTTTGGTTCCATAGCAAGGGATACATCGAGGAAGCCATCTGTTACAAAGTTAAGCCATATTATTTGAGCGGGAAAGAGGGGTGATTGATAGCCGAGAATAAGGGCGCCGATTATAGTACACGCTTCACCTATATTTGTAGAAAGGAGATAAAGAATAATTTTTTTGATAGTTTTGTATATATTTCTTCCTTCTTCTGCAGCGGAGACAATACTTGCAAAGTTATCATCTAAAAGCACAATATCTGATGCTTCTTTTGCAACCTCTGTACCGATTTTTCCCATTGCAACACCAAGATCAGCAGCAACTAGAGACGGCGCATCATTTACACCATCTCCAGTCATTGCAATAATTTCTCCTCGTTTACGATAGCTCTCTATAATTTTGAGTTTATGTTCGGGAGTAACTCGGGCAAAAACAGTTACTGAACGGAGTTTTTCAGAGAGCAGTTCTTCATTTACAGCGTCAACATCTTCTCCTGTAAGAATGAGGTCGCCATCCCTATAAATACCTGCTTCTTTTGCAATTGCCTCTGCTGTAAGGCGATGGTCTCCAGTAATCATTACAACGCGTATACCAGCAGAAAGAACTTTTTCTACTGCGGGTTTTACTTCTGCGCGCAAAGCGTCTTTCATACCAAAAAGACCAATAAAGGTAAGTGGGGGGATTTTTTCCAGAGAGTTATTTTTGAAATTATTTTTTACTGCCACAGCAACTACACGTAGCCCGTTTCGTGCCATAGTGAGAAAAACAGACTCTATCTCTTCCAATTTATTTTTTGTTAACTTTTCGCTTTTATTATTAATGAGTATGTGTTCACAAAATTCGAGAATATTTTCCGGAGCACCCACAACAGATAAAACATTTTCCTTTTTAGAAAGATTTACAGTTGCATGAAATTTTTTTCTATAATCAAACGGCATTTCAGATATTTTTGGTGAATCCTGTTCTAAAATATTTTTATGAAATCCCACTTTTTCGGAAAAAACGAGTATAGCAGCTTCGGTGGGATCACCCGAAACTTTCCATATATTCTCCTCTTCTATAAAAGAAATACGGGCATTTGATGATAGTGCTCCAATTTTACCCATGAGGAGAAGCTCTTCGTGATTTAGAGGATCAATAACATTTTTATTCAATAAAATATTTCCTTTTGGCTGATAGCCATCTCCCTGTACATCAAATAAAGTTTCGTTGGTGTATATTTTTTCTACCAACATTTCGTTTTTGGTGAGTGTGCCTGTTTTATCAACTGCAATAACTTGTGTTTGCCCAAGAGCTTCTACTGCTTGAAGTTTTTTAATAAGAGCGTTTTGTTTACTCATACGCCTAACACCAAGAGCAAGTACGAGCGTCATAACAACGGGGAGTCCTTCGGGAATAATAGATATAGCAAGCGCTGCTGCGGTGGCAATCGCTTGATAGATGGGCATTTTAGAAAATAATCCTACTCCGACAATACCCGCACTGATTATGAGTGTGACTATAATGACGATACGTGAAAGAAAGCGGACATCCTTTTTTAGTGGAATTTCAGTATCAATTTCCGCTATTTTTTCCGCTATTTTTCCAATTTCAGTGTCGGTACCAGTTCCTGTTGCTATCATCACCCCAGAACCACTTGAAACAAAAGTGCCTTTAAAAGCCATGTTTTTTTGATCTGCGGGAGGAATATCTTTTGATGAAATTTTTTCTACAATTTTCACTACTGACTCCGATTCTCCTGTGAGTATTGCTTCATCAATTTTAAGTGATGAAGATGAGATAATTCTGCCATCAGCGGGGATTCTTTCTCCTTCTTGGAGAATGACAATGTCTCCAGGGACAACAAATGAATCATTAATAATACTTTCTTTGCCATCTCGTATGACAGTTGTAGATACATTGATAAATTTTTTAAGAGCAGAGAGTGCATTTTGTGCCTTACCCTCTTGAATGGCGCCTACTATAGCGTTAAAAAAAAGAACAAATCCTATGACTAAAGCATCGGTGATTTCGTCAATTAATAAAACAACCACGCCTGCTCCAAGAAGAGTATAAATAAGAGGGCTTTTAAACTGATTTAAAAATATAGTAAATAAACTATCTACCTTCCCTTCGGGAAGTTTATTTTGCCCATATTCTTTTATTCTTATTTTTACTTCTTGTTCGCTAAGTCCATTTTTGTTCGTTTGAAGATCAGTAAGGACGTCAGTAATTTCCTCGTTATAAAATGAAAAATCTAATATTCCCATAGATAGGATAAGTATAGATGAAAAAATAATATCATCAAAACCAAATTGAAATACTGGAAACTTTTTTAAAAAATCCGTATAATCCAGAACGTAAGAAGCCCTCGTCGTTCAACGGATAGGACGCAAGATTGCGGATCTTGTAATAGAGGTTCGATTCCTCTCGAGGGCACAAATATAAAACAGGACAAAGGTCCTGTTTTATATTTCTTGTTTAGAAATTCAAAAATTAAGTGATTTATTCAAAATTAATCTTCGTAGCCCTACGGGGAATCGAACCCCGATTACCGGCTTGAAAAGCCGGCGTCCTAACCATTAGACGATAGGGCCAGACGGTACTGCCGTATTATTTACCAAGAAAAAGAAAATCGCAAGTCAAAAGCCAAGCCAGTCAGAAAATAATTCAACAAGAGTCTCTTCGTGTTCAATTTCTGTTACGCGACTTCGCAATATTTCAAGGACACCTTTTGCTATTCGTTCATCAATAGGAATTTTGATAATCGGATTGAAAAATATTTTACGTTTTAATACAAGTTCATCACGTCTTCCGGGGAAATCACGATATGCAAATTCCTCAAAATCTCTAAAATTATAAAATTTATCTCCAATGGTTAATCCCTTTTCATCTATTTTAAACTCAGTGTGATCCGGTTCATTATGAGCAAAGAACATCATAAGTATAGTTGAGAGAACTATAAAGAATGCGAAAAAGAAACTTTTTTGCCATATAGCAAACAAAATAAGAATAATGGAAAATATTCCAAGTCCGATGAACCAATTTTGTTCATGTCCAGCATGCTCGTGCTCGGGGGCGTGCCACGTTATCTCTTTTTTTCGCTGTATTTCCATATGTTACTATAATAATACCATTTTTTAGTCTTGAAATATACAGCGTTTTAGAACTAAATAAAAAACACGCACAAATTCAGAAATAAGAAACATATGAAACTTTTCGGATACATGAAAAGCCATGTGAATAAAATCTATTATCTATCACATCTATACCGTACATTTCACACGATCGTGTGAAATGTACTGATAATGGACACATAAGAAAACTTTTTGTTTTCTCTTATTTATAAATATTATTTATAAATAAGAGATGAGGAGATTACCTAATCAAAATTTTTATCTAACAATGTTCCACACAAAGGTTATAATGGAGGATTCATTAAAGCAGATACCATTGCCAGTTTCCATACGTATCCGCAATTATCCAAGATGAATGCTGAGATTGAAAGATTCAACCGTACTTTGTCTGAAGTATTCATTTAAAAGAATCGCATGCTCTTATCCTACGATCTTAAGATATTCAACAAAGTGCTGATGAAGTGACTCTTGTGGTACAACACCAAGCCTCCAACATTGGTCGTTTGGTCTTCTTTCTCCGATGCGGTATATTATGAAGAATCCAACCGCTGAGCGGTTTCACATGCTGTAAACGAGTACAAAACATTGAAACTCTAGAATATTTATATTATTATTCCTCTTACATAAAGTGATATAAATGTGCCGAAAAAAATCTTTATTATAAAAAATTTTTAGTAAGATGAATAAGAAAATCTTCTTAATTTTTGTAGGTATAGTAATTGTGTGCGTTCTCTATTATATCGCTCTATTTATCTTCCCTCAGAAAACTCAGGCACCAGAGAATTCGGATGCTCCAACATCGGTAGATTTTAAAGGCCCTACTGGCGCACCGTATGTAAAAGGACCGACTGAGCCACCACCGGGAGAATGATATAAATTTGCGGGCATGGTTTAGTGGTAGAACACGTCCTTGCCAAGGATGAGACAGGAGTTCGATTCTCCTTGCCCGCACAGAACAAAACACCACTCAAAAGAGTGGTGTTTTTATAAGAGACAAATATAAATATAGCATCAAAATTTTCATTATTATATAATAAAAATACATGGAAGCCTTCTTTAGATCGCTCATCGCAGTTTTTTTTATTGGACTTATTGTTATAGGAATAGTTCTTTTTAGTATTTTTATAATTGTTCCAACGGGGAGACTTGTGGATTCAAAAAAAGGAGCAACAAGTACTGATGTTGTTGGAGAAAATACAAATACGAATTCAATAAGTAAAATTTTAAACAGCTTTATTCCAGGCTTGGTTCCTAAAGGGAGCGAGGGAGTACAGACAAACAATAACCAAAATCCACAAAATCAAGAAACACTACAATCAGGACAACAAAACCAAGAGGTACAACCTACGCCACAAGTTGAACAGATATCACAACCCGCACCACCAACACAACCATATCAATCAAGTCCGATTATGGAAAAGGACGTTCCAAGTACCGCAATAAAGCTTTCGGTATCAGCAGAGGGATTTTCCCCAGACACATTTACCGTAACATCAAAACAAAAGGTAACTCTCGCCATTACATCAGGAGATGAGCAGACTCATGTATTTAAATTTAGTGACGAGTCTCTCTCAGACGTTGCTGTTGGTTTGGGTCCTAAAGAGACGAGAACAATAGAATTTTTTGCGCCAGAGAAGCCGGGGAGTTATGAATTCTACTGTGATGTTCCGGGACACAAAGGGAGAGGAGAAACCGGAACAATGACAGTCAAATAACTAAAGAGAAATTTTGAAGAATCTTCTTTTGCCAACTTTTAAGACATCTCCATTTTTTAAGGATACTATTTCGTTTAAGTTTGTTTTTGGAACTCCATTTATTTTTATCGCGTCTTGTTCAATAAGACGACGAGCTTCACTCTTGCTACCCACATTAGTAAGGAGAAGAAGATCAATAAGAGAAATAGGATTCTTTATTTTTATTTCAGAAATATTATCGGGAAGTTCTTTTTTTGAAAAAACACGAATAAATTCATTTTTTGCATCAGAAGATTCTTTAGGTGAATGATATTCTGAAACAATAGTCTCAGCGAGAAGCATTTTTGCATCATAGGGGCTTAAATTCTCAGGAATATCAATATCCGTGAGAGTTACAAAATACTTTTCTATGAGCGTGTCTGGGATTGCCATAACTTTACCAAACATATCATTCGGCTCGTCGGTAACACCGATGTAATTACCGTAGCTCTTGCTCATTTTGTGAACACCGTCTGTTCCTTCAATAAGCGGAAAGGTCATAATATCTTGTTCTGGTAAATTAAAATATCTCTGTACTTTACGTCCCATAAGAAGATTAAATGTTTGGTCTGTACCTCCAAGCTCAACATCCGCCTTTATAGCAACAGAATCATATCCCTGAAGGAGAGGGTAAAGAGTTTCAAGAATAGAAATATCAGTACCAGCATTCAGCCGTTTTTCAAAGTCGTCTCGTTTCAAGATTTGTTGCACGGTAGCAGATCGTGCAAGCTCCAAAAGCGCTTTTAAGCCTTTCTTCTTATGCCACTCGCTATTGTAGCGTATCTCCGCCTTTTTAATATCAATAACTTTTCCCGCTTGCTTGAGATATCCCTTTAGATTTTTCTTTATCTCGTCTTCACTAAGAGATTTTCTCGTTTCTGACTTTCCTGAGGGATCACCTATCTGAGCGGTAAAGTCACCAATGATAAGTACCGCCTTATGGCCCAATTCCTGAAATTGACGCATCTTACGAAGTGCTATGGTGTGTCCTAGATGAATATCGGGCGCAGTAGGATCAATGCCAAGTTTTATGCGTAGTTTTTTCCCCGAATTTAACTTTTTTTCCAAATTTTCACGTATAATAATATCTTCAACTCCACGCGTAAGGATCGTTTCTAAAGAAGGTTTGTATAACATATTTATATTATTATAGCTTTAGTAGAAATAAAAAAAAGCGCCCCACAAAAGGGCGCTCGCATATCCCTATTTTTTACTGGTTTTTAAAATTGCATCAATAAGACCATAGTCTTTTGCCTCTTGAGCTGAAAGATAAAAATCGCGGTCGGTATCTTTCTCAATCTTATCAACTTTTTGTCCTGTATTTTTTGCAAGAATTTGGTTAATCTTACTTTTCATCTTCAAAATTTGCTTTGCGGTAATTTCAATTTCACTCGCCTGTGCCATACCTTCAAAGTTTCCCATAATCTGGTGAAGCATAATTTCAGAGTTGGGTAATGCATATCGCTTACCTTTTTCTCCACAACCAAGAAGAAATGCTCCCATTGATGCCGCCATACCAACACAGATAGTTGAAACAGGAGCTTTTACAAATTCCATAGTGTCATAAATTGCAAGGCCAGCAGGCACAGATCCGCCGGGGGAATTTAGATACAATTGAATTTCTTTTTTGGAGTCCTCATGATCCAAGAGAAGAAGTTGCGCAATGACAGTATTTGCAACTTGATCTGTTATAACACCGCCCAAAAAAATAATGCGATCTTTTAGGAGACGCGAATAGATGTCATAAGCACGTTCGCCGTATGGTGATTTTTCTATAACGGTAGGTATTAAATTCATAATGTCGCTATTGTACTATTCGGATGGAAGTTGCGTCAAATTTTTCCACGTTTCTGATATTTTCACTCGCAGAGACAGTGATATTCATTCCCGTTTTTAAATCTGAAAAAGAAATATCTTTTGTGAGAGGATCTCCGTTTGTATCAAATTTTGTAGTTTCAATACTACTGATTTTTGTTTGATTGGTAACGGTCACGTATCTTATCTCTGTTTTGCGTGGTGTTCCATCCGTATGGGGAAGATAATCAGTAATACTATTGATGGCAAGGTACAGTGTTGCTCCTTGAATGTTTTGTATTGTTCCACTTAGTTGACGAATATCATCAGGTGGTTTAGGGAAGGCCATATCAACAAGCGGAGCATATTCCTTTTGCCCTTCTTTTGTTCCTTCTGTTTTTCCGTAGTAAAACGAACCATACAATAAGACAAGCGCCAAAACGACGAGAGAAGCTATAAGTGGTTTTCTATTCATACATATATTATAACAAATCAGACTTTTTAATACAGAACATATTATATTAACCGCAAGACATTGTAAGACATCCGACGTCCCACAATAAACTTATTTTACACTTATTATAAAACAAGCTTACTAAAACAGGACACTATTTTTTAATCCTAATTATTCGTTTTGGTAAAGCTATATACCATAATGGAGTTGCTCTACCAATCGTAGTTTTGTGTATTGTGTAAAAAAATTGTGGCGATTGAGCTTATATTGAAGTTTGTGTTTATTATAAAAATCCCTCCCCCCACTATTTATGAGTAGGGATGTGTTGTTTATTATTTAAGGATTTACATTACAAATAAAAACCCCCTCATATATTGAGGGAGGAATATGTGGGACGTTTGACGTCCCACATTAAGTAACTATTTCTATTTCATCAGTACCATCTTCTTTGTTTCAACAAATGCTGCTTGAACTTGAAGTCTATATATATAGACTCCTGAGGGGAGGGATGAAGCATCAAATGATACTTCATACGCTCCTGAACTCTTCTCTCCATT
>Ga0210057_1010737_pt1 | contig 10294 bp, 14 predicted proteins | sample CryGeyCG2114_010_2_FD_183968 | JGI IMG/M metagenome (GOLD analysis project Ga0210057, IMG submission 183968) | Groundwater microbial communities from aquifer - Crystal Geyser CG10_big_fil_rev_8/21/14_0.10 (SPAdes) (version 2) | ecosystem: Environmental > Aquatic > Deep subsurface > Groundwater ...
AAAATTGTAAGAATTGTTGACGGTCAAATAACTAAAAACCATAATACTATCGAACAATCATTGTGGAAAGGTAGTCTTAATGGAGGTAAGAAAAAATGAAAAAGCTAAAATTAATATTGGTACTGTGTTTGATGTTGGTTTTCTGCCAGGCAGTTCTAGCAACACAAACAATAGTGACTAAAGCAAATGAATTAAGGATTGATTTAGTAAAATATGATCCTTCGCCAGTACAGCCGGGAACTTCAACAACCATAAGTTTTGAAGTTATAAATCTTGATAATCAGGATATTAATAATTTAGAAATAAAGTTGGTAGAAAGTTATCCCTTTACTATCACATCAGATAAAACTGTGAAATTTTCTTCATTGAAAGCTGGAGAAAAAGGAACTTTTAGTTTTCAGATTGATGTAAATGAAGATACTATTGAAAATACTTATCAATTATCATTACAATATTTCTCTGAAAAATTAAATAGTGCAACTAGTAGCCCTTTTGATATTAGTGTTGTCAAAGTAAGCGCTGGCTTGGAAACTTCAATTTATGTTGAAAGTTCTGAAGAAAGTACTACCATAATCAAACCAGGACAAACTGCCAATGTCAAGTTGAGAATAGATAACCCCTCAGCTTCTTCAATAAGAGACATAAATGTTAAATTAGATTTATCTGCCACTACAACACCTTTTGCACCCTTGGGAATGACTTCTGAAAAAAATATTGATTTTATTGCTGTAAGAAGTTTTGGAGAGGTAAGCTATACATTGATTGCCTCACCTGACGCAGAAGCTGGATTGTATAAAGTGCCAGTAACCATTTCATACTATGATGCTCAAGGTTATGCACATGAGGTTGAAGACATTATAGGGATTGTTGTTGGTGGCCAGCCAGAATTATCTTTAGAAATTGAAAGCACTGAGTTAACTACCAAAACAGATACTGGAAATTTAATACTAAAGATTATCAATAGCGGCACTACAGATGTAAAGTTCATGAAAGTTAAATTATTAGAATCAGATGACTTAGAAATTATCTCACAAGATGCAATATATATAGGAGATGTAGATTCTGATGATTATGAAACTGCTGAATTCAGGATTAAAATGAACGAAGATCAAGCAAAATTAATCTTTGAACTTGACTATAAAGACGCAAATAATATTGCTTATAGTGAAAAGAAAGTTTTGGATGTAAATCTTTATAGTCCTAAAGAATTGGGAATGGCTACTGGGAATAGCTGGACGTGGATTATTGTCTTACTATTAATTGCAGGCAGTTACTTTGCTTGGAAAAGGCATAAGAAAAAGAAGAAACAATAAACTTAGAAAACTATGATTACTGATTATGCCAGAATTGCGTTTAGAAGCATCAGTCATCGTAAGCTGAGAAGCTGGCTTACCTTGATTGGTATCTTAATAGGTATAACTGCAGTCGTAGCTCTTATCTCCATTAGTGTCGGCATGCAAAATGCCATACAAAGCGAGTTTGAAGAAATAGGTTCTAACAGAATAATAGTCGCTCCCGGCGGATACTTTTTTGGACCAGGCAGCACTAGTTATTCTACTGCTACTTTTGATAATTCGGATTTAAAAGCAGTAAGAAATGTTCGAGGCATAGATGCAGCAGTGCCCATATTATCAAAAACAATACGTTTAAAGTTCAAAGACCAAGAAGTTTCTACACAGATTATGGGAGGACCAACAGACACAGAAACATTAAAAATTACAAGAAAGATGGATGTTTTTCAGGTTGCTGAAGGTCGCAACATAGACACCGGCGATGGTTATGCAATAACCTTGTCACAGGATATTGCTTATGACACGTTTGAAAGAGACATAAGGGTTGGAAACAACATAAAGATTAATGATATTGATTTCAAAGTAATTGGAATTGGCAAAAAAGCACACATTGTAGGAAGCATGAGCATTATTCCTTTAGATACTGCTCGTGAAATATTTGACGAACCTGATGAAATATCCAACATATTTGTTATTATAAAAGAAACTTTTACTCCAACAGAAGTTGCCGAAGATATTAAAAAAGAATTAAGAAAAGAAAGAAATGTCAAGGAAGGTGAAGAAGACTTTTATGTGCAGACAGCCCAGCAAGTAATTGACACTTTCACACAAATCCTTGCTGCAATACAGGCTGTATTAATAGGCATAGCTGCAATCAGCTTATTAGTTGGTGGTGTTGGCATTATGAACACTATGTTCACTTCAATTGTTGAACGTACAAAAGAGATAGGAATAATGAAATCTGTTGGCGCCACAAACAATGTCATTGCATTATTGTTCATGATTGAGTCTGGAATTTTAGGTTTATTGGGAGGTTTATTAGGAATTGCATTAGGGTTTGTCTTGGCAAAAACTGCACAATACTTGGCAGACGTAATTGGCGGAATAACTTTAGTTCCAGAATTTTCATTTGCATTAATTTTTGGTGCAATGGCATTTTCATTTTTCATAGGCATGCTAGCCGGATTATTGCCGGCATTGCAGGCTGCTAAATTACAACCAGTGGAGGCTTTAAGAAAATGATCAAGGATTATTTTAGGATAAGCTTCTCTTCATTCAAGAACAGAAAATTAAGAACCGCCTTAACATTGTTAGGGATTTTTATTGGAATTGCTTTGCTTATTACTTTGATGAGTTTAGGTACCGGCTTGGAAAATTTTATTACAGACCAGTTTGAACAGATGGGTTCTGACAAGTTAATGATAATGCCTGGTTCAAGCATGTTCGGTTCAGCTGTTGAAGGTATTGAGTTGACTAAAAAAGATTTAGAAGCTGTTGAACGCACTCAAGGCGTAGAAGCTGTAACAGGAGCGTTAATTAAAATTGCCGCAGTACAGCACAAGGATGAAACTACTTACACCTGGGTCTTAGGCACGCCAATGGATACTAAAAGCTGGGAAATATTTGAGTCCATGTCCAGTGCATTAAAAATTGAAAGTGGCAGAAAGATTACTGACAAAGACACTTCCAAAGTTAACATTGGAATAGATGTTGCAACTGATAAAAAATTGTTTGACAAAGGTGCCAAGTTGGGTAGCAAGATTGCAATTGAAGGAAAAGAGTTTGAAGTGGTCGGCATTTTTGGCAGAATAGGAAACCCTCAGGATGACAGCCAGATTTATCTGCCAATGGATGTAGCTCGTGACTTGTTTGATGAGCCTGACAAGTATGACATGTTTGTTGCACAAACCAAAGAAGGAGAGAATCCTGATAAAGTTGCTGAACGTGTCAAAAAGAATTTGCGTAAGGCTAGGGATGTCAAAGAAAATGAAGAAGACTTCACAATACAATCTTCTGAACAGTTATTAGAGAGTTTCGGAACCATATTGGCCGTGATTCAGGCTGTGCTGATTGGGTTGGCTACAATTAGTTTATTGGTTGGAGGCGTTGGCATTGCAAATACAATGTACACTTCTATCTTGGAAAGGACTAGAGAGATAGGTGCAATGAAAGCTATTGGTGCCAAGACTACTGACATTGCCTTATTATTTATTATTGAATCTGGCTTGATTGGATTGGGAGCTGGCTTGGTTGGTGTTGTTATTGGTGCCTTGATTAGTTTGGGTATACAAAGTGCTATTCATATGGCTGGCTATTCCATGCTTAATGTTAATTTGTCTTTTAGTTTGTTGTTAGGTGGCTTAGCATTTGCTTTTGTTTTTGGAATAGTTTCTGGTTTAATACCTGCAATTAAAGCTTCTAGATTAAAACCTGTTGATGCTTTAAGGTATGAGTAGTTGTAGCCACTTTCTTTGATTGCTTTGGGTTGATTTTGATTACTTAATTGCTTTGTTAGCAAAGGCACAGTTTAATAATTTCTTTTAATTTTTTTATTATTTGATTTATTGTTTGTAGCTTATTACTAATAAATTCTTTTTTTACAAAAAAACCATTATAGGCAATTCTATTTCTTAAATCTCTAAGTTCATTTATCAACATTATTTCTTTTTTAGTAAATTGTTTATATCCTTCTTCCAAATAATCAATCATAGCTTTATGGGCTTTTTCTCCCACTATCTTAAATCCATCTAAAAGAACAATTACTGAAATTAATTCCCTAATAACTTCATAATATTCTTTAGTAATATTTGTAGCAAATTTTTCAACATCTATTGTTTTAATCATGTCAATGGTTAATTCTGCCATTTTTAATATTGAAAGAGCTTTATTTTTATCAGGAGTTATAGTAATGATTTTCATAATCCTTTTTAATAAATTTTGTTTAAATCCCTTTACTTTATTTTTCATAAGATTTTTCAGAAGAATTGTAAATCCCTATAAGATTTCCAGATATCCATCAATAATCACACCATTTATAATGTTGCTTTTTAATTCCTTACTAAGTTTAGAAAAGTTTTTTTCAAAGAAAATATTAACTGTTCTTCCAATCTTTTTCTCCAATAGACTTAAATCAAGTTTAATTTTATTACATTGAATAAATATATCTAAATCACTTCCTTTTATGTCTTCACCTTTTGATGCAGAACCAAAAAGAATTATTACTTCAGGCATACAATTATCTTTTAAGTAATCTAAAAGCCCTGTTTCTTTGATTAGTAAGATAGTATTTATTTTTTTTAATAATTTAAAATAAGGATTATCTCTATTTGCAAAATATAAAGGATAATTATGTATTCTATGTTTCTTTATTAAGATTAATTTTTCTTTTTCTAATTCTTTAAGATATTTTTTTACAGATAATGGTGCTAATTTTATTTTTCGGGATAATTCCCTTAATTGAAAACCTATTCCTTCTTGTACTGGATCATCAAAAAATACTTGTAATAATTTACTTCTATTATCTTTTTTTAACATGATATAAGATTATTACAGCTGTTATATAAATATTACGATTTGTAGCCGCTTTCTTTGATTGCTTTGTTTTACTTTGTAATTAACAACTAGCTTTGTTAGCTGAGGCAAGTGTTGCTACTCCTTGTTCTGTAAAGACAGAAGGTAATTGTGATGAATATTTTAATTGTTTAAGGTGGTCGCATTTTGCGACCTTAAAGAGTCTTCGTATCTTGAAGTTCCATTTTGGAACCTCAAGTTTTCAACTTCTTCTTTAGTCAATTGAAACATAAAATCTTCAGGAAACCTTTCAATATTCCTTTTTACAGCTTGATTTAATGCTTTTGTAGGCACTCCATAAAGTTCAGCCAAATCACTATCTAACATTACCTGTAAGCCTCTTATTGTATAAATCTTATTTTCTATTACCTCTTTATTCATTTTTATTTAAATTAAAGAACTAGTATTTATTTTCTTGTCCGGTTTTTTGGTTATATTTCCGGTTTGATAGAGGCTTTCTTTAGTTTAATTGTTTCTCTTTCTTATCAACAACTAGCTTTATTCGCTAAGGCAAGTTAAATTAAATTTCTTTCCTTAAGATATTTTCTTGCTTCTTCATTAAAGTTCCAAATCCTTTTTTATATTTTTTAAATACTTCATTTAACATAATACCCGCCTGTTTTTTTGCTTCCTTTTCGTTCTATGAGTTTATCTTTGACTAGTTTTCTTATTTGTTTATCAATAGTGTCTATTGGTCTGTTAAGGTTTTTTGAAATCTTGTTTGCTTGTATTCCTGAATTTTGTTGTATTTCAATATAGAGCTCTTTTAATCCGCCACTTAATCCGCCACTTAATCCGCCACTTAATCCCTCATTCTGCTTAGAAGTAATTATGTCTTTTCGTTTAAATGTTGTAATAAAAAAATCAGCAACTTCTTCAAACTGAACATCTGGCTCTAAAGATCTAATCTTTCCAATACCAGAACCCCATTTCTCTACTAAATGAACTCTATGAAAAATATTTGCAATCAAAGAATTTCTTCTTTTAGAAACTTTTTTAGTCAAGATATCTTTAATAGTCAAACCTCCGTACAATCCACCTGGATTTAAAATCTCTAATCTATCTTTAAAAATAGCAATTTGAACCTCTTGAGGCACTGTATAATCTCTATGACAAAAAGCATTAATTATTGCTTCTCTAAAAGCATCTTTATTTATTTCAGGAACATCAACTCTCTTCATCCCTTTTAAGATCATACCAATATTAATATGTTCTAAAATATATTTCTCAGCATTTTCAATAAGTTCAAACAAATCTCCATTAAAATCTTTTGCATCAATATAACTTTGTGATTTATCTATTCCTGGAAATACTGCACATCTTAGATTTAAAGTTTTAAAATAGTTCTTAGAATCACCAAATAAAATAATTGAGACATTCGTTAATTTTCCATTTCGCATAAGCTCTAAATTTTTTAAAACTTCTTCTTTCGAGGTATAATTAAGACCTGATTCTTTAACAAATTTTTTTAATTTTTTCTCAGAAATATCTGCTAATGAAAATTTTTCATTTGTTTGTATATCCCATCGGACTTTATCTTTATTATTTAATAAAATCATCTTTTCAAGTTCCGCTTTAGACATTACTCTATCTTCATCAGAAACTCGTTTGTATGCTCGACCATATGCAAAATAAGGAATTAATTCTCCCTCAAATTTAACAACAATACAATTCTTGCCATCAAGTAATTTCTTTTCAACAGTAGGATATATTTTAGGTTCAATATTATCTAAAATTGTTTTGGAAATTTCTCTTAAAGTATTTTTCCCAATATCTATTCCTTTACCATTACCATCATCTTTAATTCCGAAGATTAATTTTCCTTTCTGATGTTTGTTTAACATAGAAACTATTGAAATCACTCCTCTTTTTAATTGAGTCAATGTTTCTTTAAATTCAATAGTTTCAGATTCTTTCATCTTTTACTCTAGCTTAAATCCTATCCATTCAAGATTTTTTTACAGCTTGATTTAATGCTTTTGTAGGCACCTCATAAAGTTCAGCCAGATCACTATCTAGCATTACTTGTAAACCTCTTATTGTATAAATCTTATTTTCTATTACCTCTTTATCCATTTTTATTTTAGTTAAAGAACTAGTATTTATTTTCTTGTCCGGTTTTGTGAACAGATTTCCGGTTTTGTTTATAAGGACTGTGTTTAAATTATTTATTTCTCTTTTTTATCTTATCAAGAACCGATTTTGGTAGCTTAGGCAAGTTAGTTCCTAATTCTAATTCTAAAAAATCTTCAAGAACCTTGATTTCTTTTTCAATTATTTCTTTTTTTTGTTCCTTAACCAAATAACTTTGGATTTGTTTATCTAATGATTTATACAATCTTTTTGATTCTGATTTAGTTAATTCTAAAACACTATCTCCTTCTTCATTATAAAAAAAAGCAGCATAAAATTCAGATTCAGGATGATTATCATAAGAGATAACTTTTAGTTTATACCCATATAAATCTCTTTCATAATATTTACCTGTTAATGTTTCGAGAGAACCTTGTTTTTCTTCAAAGGAATTATATTCCCACTTTTTTTCCTGAAATTGAGAAAATTTTTCCAGGAATAACCTTATTAATTTTCGTTTTTTTTGTTTTAATTTTTCCATTGTTTTTCTCCTTAAATAGTTAAATTGTAAAAAGCTTTTATTTCAAAAGGTTTTCAAGAACATCAAGTTCTTTTCTCTCTTGTCTTAATCTTTCTTTTTGTTCTTTTATTTTTTTGTCTTGTTTTTCTTTTTCAGCCAAATAAGTTGTTACTTGTTTTTCTACAGTACAACACAGATATTTAGCTTCTTGTTTGTTAAATTCTATGAGTGAATATGAATATTTTGATTCTAAAGTTGGTGGAAATAGGCTTTTTCCATTATAAATAAACACATTATAATCCTTATGTGGGTCTGTATGGAGTAAAAGTTCAATCTTATAATTATTTAAGGTGGTTGAATAACGTTTCCCATAAGTTGTCTCTTTAATCTCTTTTAAGGATACTTGGCCTGTAAGAGCTTGTGCTCGAGAAATAGAATTGACAGAAAGTTCAAAATAATTTTGTACCCATTCAATTTGATCAAATTGGGTTAGCTTTTCTATTAATTGTTTTTTTAGTTTGTCTTTTTTAGTTTTTAAGTCTTTCATTTATACCACCTAAAATCTAGATAAATGTATTATGATTTAAAAAGCTATTTGGAAAAGAATTTAAAGGCTAGTTTATTCTTTGTTATTTTTGTAGAAGCTTTCTTTGTTAGCTTTGTTTTTGTTTCTTATCAACAACTAGCTTTATTCGCTGAGGCAAGTGTTGCTACTCCTTGTTCTGTAAAGACAGAAGGTAATTGTGATGAATATTTTAATTGTTTAAGGTGGTCGCATTTTGCGACCTTAGATTATCTTTAAACCTTGAAGGTATCACATTTTGTGACACCATGTTATTGTTTTCTAAGGTAACAATTTGTGACCTTAAAGAATTCCCCTCTCTTGAGGTTCCATTTTGGAACCTTAAAGAATCTTCATATCTTGTGGTCGCATTTTGCGACTTCAAGTTATTCTTTTCTAAGGTCGCATTTTGCGACCTTAAAGAGTCTTCGTATCTTGAAGTTCCATTTTGGAGCCTCAAGTTTTCAACTTCTTCTTTAGTCAATTGAAACATGAAATCTTCAGGAAATCTTTCAATATTCCTTTTAACTTGCTCATTTAGCCTTTTAGTTGGGACTTCATAAAGTTCAGCCAGATCACTATCTAGCATTACTTGCAAGCCTCTTATTGTATAAATCTTATTTTCTATTACCTCTTTATTCATTTTTATTTAAATTAAAGAACTAGTATTTATTTTCTTGTCCGGTTTTTTGAACAGATTTTCGGTTTTGTAGAAGCTTTCTTTGTTGGCTTTGTTTTTGTTTCTTATTGATTAATTACTTTAATAGCTGAGGCAAGTGTTAGAAAAATTTATTTTGTTGCTTGGACCAAACTTTATTAGATGTTTTCTTCAGCCATTCTGCATATTTTTTAACAAATTCCATCCTCTCTTCATTATTTCTTTTAATACTTTCATCGATTTCTTTCAAATCTTCTTCTGTAAGTTTAAATTTAGAATATTTAAGTTCAATTTCTTTATTATTAAATATTATTTCCATTTTAATTTCTGATTATTTGCAATTTGTTTTTCTTCTTTTTTTACTTTCCTCTCAAGTTTTTTAATATCTTCTTCTACTGGCAATTCTTCTGGTTTAATTCCTTTTTTTACAAGAAGTTTCCTTATATCAGTATTATTTCTTACATGTTCTTTTGTTATGTTATTTTCACCTTCTAAATTATCTTTTTTAACATTAAAATTTGTAATTTCTGTTGCTAGGTTTTTTGCAGTAATTGTTATTGTTGGCAAGAAATCAGCCATACTTCTGTTTGAAGGAATTTTAAGTTTTTTCTTCATTACTATTGTTGTTTTACCACCAAATAAAGCTTTGTCACCTTTACTTCTAATACGTGCAAACCCCTCTTCATTTACTCCCCTTTCATATATTAATTTAGAAAGTTCTGTTTCTGAAGCAATTAACTTTTTTCTTGCCCCGAATCTTTCTGTTAAAGCAATTCGTTCTTCTATTAATTCTTGCTTTCTTGTTTGCACTGCAAAATAACTTTGAGCAAAAGCAATTTCATCTTTTCTTGGATCTCCATTTTGAGCAATTAAATAACAAGCATATCTCGTAAGCATAAAATCATCTATTTCTTTTGTAGCCCCTTTAGGCATATCTATCGTTTTGGCGGCTCCGACAAAATGATTGAAAACATTAAATCCTGAGTTTTTACAAGATTCTTTAGCCTTTTCTATTACACCTACAAATTTTCTCCATTCAACATAACCTAATAGCTTCTGTAAATCCCTAGCAAACCAAAATTCTACTCCTTTTACTTCGTTTGCATAATCTTCAAAAGTTTTTCTGAGTTTAGATATTATTTCTTTTTCCATTAATAATTAGTTATTTTCTTTTTATTTATAAACTCTGTGTGTATGTTTGTCTAATGGCAAATGGAGTGCATATTTACTGGTTTTTGGTTATATTTTTGGTTTTGTAGCTACTTTCTTTGTTGGCTTTGTTTTATTTTGTAATTAACAACTAGCTTTGTTAGCTGAGGCAAGTGATGATTTGAGGACTTTGCCTAAGCTTATTTCGTATTGCTTGTTTTTCTTTATTCCTTTCCATTCAACTTCCATTGTTGGTGAATTTTTGTTGTATCCGTTCTTGAAGAAGATTAAGTCATAAGTTATTGGTTTTCCTTGTTTGTCAAAGAATCTTTTTGTCCAATAAGGTTTAATTTCTCTGTATTCTATTTTTTTAGAACCTTCTAGTATTTGGTCAAAGTAAATTTTGTGTAGTGTTAAGTGCAAGATTTTCATTAAGTTTAGTTTGGTTTATTGTTTTATTAAGGTTTTTG
>Ga0210057_1010739_pt1 | contig 10294 bp, 10 predicted proteins | sample CryGeyCG2114_010_2_FD_183968 | JGI IMG/M metagenome (GOLD analysis project Ga0210057, IMG submission 183968) | Groundwater microbial communities from aquifer - Crystal Geyser CG10_big_fil_rev_8/21/14_0.10 (SPAdes) (version 2) | ecosystem: Environmental > Aquatic > Deep subsurface > Groundwater ...
TCGTCTCTTACAAAGTGATATGATTTTTGCCGTTAGGTCTTGCATAGTTATTGAATAATGCCCATTTCTTCAGTTATGGTTTGGTCGTCTGGTAAAGTCGTATTTATATTAGAAGCGACCTCTCTTAAAGTTTCTTTGGTCCAGCTATCCTCACCTTCTATTTTGGCTTGACCAATAATTTCCGGGGTCTGGCCTATTTGGGCGCTATCAGAAGTCAAAGCAACCTGAAAGGCAATGTTTGGCCCCCCGCTACTGGCGGCGGGCGATAAAACTCCTTGACCTACGTTTAATTCGCCCACATTCCAGACAATTTCTCTCGATTGAGAATCAAAAGTAAACTTTTCAGTTTCTTCCTCGGGGAAAATTTTACCGGTTAATTTCACATCTTCGGGCAAGATTGCTTTCACTTTTACGTTTTCAACATCGTTATAATAATTTTTTGCTTGCCACATTATTGTATAGGTTGTAGTTTCTCCCGCTTTTGGAGGAATTGGCCCAGAGTTTCCAAAAACTTCATCCTGGAAATAACCCTTTTGAGCAACAACTAATTTCGAATTAACCTTGTTTATGAATTCTTCTCTGACCTGGCTTAAATAAATTTTATTTTTTATCACCTCTTTCCCTTCCGAAGAGGAAATTTCCCACTCCCCTTTTAATTTCACCCAAAATTCAACCTTCCCTTCCTCCTGAATGTTTAAAAATCGAAGGTCTCCTACTCTCCTCCACTCCCACAAAATGGAGTTGTCTCCTGGTTCACATTCTCCATCAGGAGCTTTCAAGGTTTCTAAATCAAAAGAGTTTCCAGTTAGAGTGGCTTCCAAAGACAAATCAATTAAAGCTTCCTCTCCAATATTCTTGAAGAAAATTTCGTAATGGAGGGAGTTTCCCGGATTGGCAACATATTCCGGGTTGCCGTTAATTTGCTGGGTGATATATAAAGCCGGCCTTATAATCTCCGCTCCTTTAACTGCTTTTTTCAATAAGACGAATTCCCCTTTTTGCCAGGTGCCTAATTCGGCTTGAAAAATTTTTTGCTCTCCAACCTCTCCGCTAATTCTGCCTGTTATTTCAACTCTCCCGCCTTCGGCCTTATTTAAGGGTGGAATTTCCCACTCAATTTTTTCTAAAGACAGAGGGGTGGATTCGATAAATTCAAAGCCTGAGGGGTATTCGATTTTGCATCTCAAATTTGAAAGAGGATAATCAATATTCGAAAAATAATTCAATCTAAATTTAAACTCTTTCCCCGACTCGGTCTTGGAAGGCAAATCGAATTCAAAGTTTAGAGGAACAGACTTAATCAAGGTTGTAAAAGTAGTGACTGACTCGTAGCGGGCTTTTAAATTTTTGGGCTGATAACTTAAATTGGCTTTAGCTTGAAAGGTTTGACCTTCTTTTCCGAGAAGCCTGGCTTTAAAAAGATAAGTTCTTTCTTCGCCCGGGTAAATATCTTCCAGAAAGATTTCTTTTCTCAAAACGCCTCCTTCAACAATTGAGTGTTCGGGATATTCAAAAACAAGCTTTGGCTCCTCTAAACGAACCTGGCCATTATTTTTATATTTGACGATATATTCAAAATCTTCGGCAATTTCAACCTCTTCCGGAGCTAAAATTTCTAATTTTAAAACTTCTTTTGAATAAAGATTTTTTTGCCAATAATAGAAACCGGCCACACCCGCAATGGTAGCTAAAAGAATTAAGAATGTGATAAATTTTCTTCGCATAGCAAGTCCACTTAGCGGACGCAGCTGAAGATTAAGCTTCAGCTTCATCGACTAGCAATGAAAGATAACTTTTCGAAACGGAGGCTAACCCTTTTAAATATTTTTCCTCAACTTTTAATTTTGAAAGAAGCGGCCAGTTTTTTTCAAGAATAATTCTTAAAATTTTCACTGTCTCGGGACCTATCTCTTTGCCTACCCGAGCCGCAACGAAGGGTGTCGAAGAGGATTTGTCCTCTTCGACTGATTTTAGTTTTTTAAAACAGCTTTGGCAAATTATTCCTCCTTCTTTTGGGTTAAAATAAAGTTTTTCAGGCAACAAATTTTTTTGACATAAAGAACAATTATAAAGTTCGGGCTGATAACCGGAAATGGAAAGGAGATTCCAGAGAAAATAATAATATAGCAGTTGGTAGTTGGCAGTTGGCAGTTGGGAATTATTTAATTTATTAAATGTTTCGTTTAGTAAATGCCAGATTTTTTCATCTGGTTCTTGGCCCTTTATTAAACTATCTAAAACTTCCGAAATTCCGTAGGCGATGGGCAGTTTTTCCGGGTCTTTTCTCAAATTTGGAAAATTCTCAATCAAGATAGCATCGGTTAAAGTTTTATGAGTTCTTCCTTGAACAAACTCAATTTCGGATAAGTAAAAAAGTTCAAGACCTCCCTTTAATTTTGACTTAATCTTTCTCTCGGCTTTGGCTAAAATTTCAAGCTTTCCAAAATCTTTAGTGTAGATAGTGAAAATTCGATCTGCTTCTCCCCGGTCAGTTTTCTTTAAAATAAAACCCTGAGTTCTGTAATGGGTGAACATTTAATAGGGTTATTTTTTCTCCCCTAAAAGTTTTTTTATCAATTTTTTGGAATCTTGTTTATCCATTTCGGAAAAATCTTTAAACTTTCCCCATTTCCCTGAATTTAATTCTTTGTCCGCCCGTTCTAAGTCCGATTTTTTTATATAGTCTTCGTTTCCAAATAGTTTCTTTCCTAATTCTCTTCTTCTTTGTTCGCCCAATTCGATACCCCTATAAAGTTCCGGATCGCTTAATTTATAGTCAAAGGTTCTCTTTTCCATGCCCGCTTTGCCGCCAAATATCGAAGTATCCTTTTTCTCTTCTTTTGGCGGGGAGGATACCCTTTCTTTTTCTTCCTTTCCTCTCGGCTGAGCCGCCCCGCGGCCTAACTCTTGTCTTTTTTCTTCTAATGCCATATTTATTAAATCTTTTTTATGGCTATCCAAAGTTTTTGCCCGTCGACCTCTATTTCTCTTTCTGCGGCAAAAACTTCTTTGGGTTTTTCTCTTAAAATTAAGTTTTTAACTTTGGCTTCTTTTAAAATAAATTTTTTATTTCTAGCTAAAATTTTATTTAGCTCGGGTGTTCCGAAATATCCAACTAAAATTTTATTTTTTGGCTTGAGGCCAATTTTCTTTCTCATTTCCTGGATGTTGCGGATAATTTCTCTCAAAATCCCCTCCTCTTTTAATTCAGAAGTGATTTTAGTATCTAATTTCACCTTATCTTTTAATCCTTCTTTATGCTCCACTTTCTTTACATTTATTTCTTTTTCAATGAGACCTAAAAAATCTTTCTCTAATTTCTCTCCCACCCAGAGAGTTTTTAAGGGTTGGCGAACTCTGATTTTAGCTTCGGCCCTTCCAGCCAAAGCTAAGGCAACCATCTTTCTAGTTTTTTCCATCTCCTGATTCAGTTTTTTATTAATCAATTTCTTATTAACTTTTGGCCAGTCTTCTAAGTGAACACTTTCTTTTTTGGTTAAGTTTTTGTAAATTTCTTCACTAATAAATGGTGCAAAAGGGGCTATTAATTTGCTCAGGGTTAAAAGTACATAATTTAAAGTTCCCGAAGCTTCTTTTAATTCTCTTTTAGTTTCTGGTTTTTGGAATCTTTCTCTTGACCTCCTAATATACCATTGGGAAAAATCCTCAATTATAAAACCTTCAATAGCCCTAGCGGCAGAGGTAACATCGTATTTGTTTAAATTTTCCGTAACTTGTTGAACTAACTCGTTCAATCTCGAAATGATCCACCTGTCCAAAATATGATTACTTTGCGCTTTAGGTTCTGCTCTTTGCTTTTTTTCTGCGTATGTTTCAAAAAATAGGTAAGTGTTCCAAAAAATCATCAGTTTTCTGGTAATCTCTTCTCCCAATTTGTATCCAAAATTTAAATTAAAAGCTGGATTTTGAGTTACGTACATCCATCTCATAACATCAGCCCCAATTTTATTTATTGCCTCATCGAACCAGATAACATTTCCTAAGGATTTATGCATGCCTTTTCCTTTTTCGTCTCTCACCTCTCCGCAAGAAAAAACATTTTTATAAGGTGTTCTCTCTTCAAGGGTGACGGCCATAAAAAGTAAAGAATAATACCAGGTGCTAATTTGAGCCCTCATTTCAGAAATAAGTTGAGCTGGAAACCATTTTTGCCAATAGGATTTATCTTCTAAATATTTAAGGGTTGAGAAAGGAACAATCCCGGCATCTAGCCAGCAGTCTCCTACTTCTGGAATTCTTTGGACCGGATTTTTGCATCTTGAGCATTTAATTTTAACCTGATCAATCCAGGGCCGATGAAGCTCTGGCAGTTTGTCAACTAATTTGGGATTAACAGCTTTTTCTTTAAGTTCTTTTTTAGAACCAATTACTTCTAAGTGGCCGCCGGGGCATTCAAAAAACATTAAAGGTAGTCCCCAATATCTTTTTCGAGAAATATTCCAATCTTTCATATTATCTAACCAATCTTGCATTCTTTTTCCATCGGAGGCGGGAACCCAATTAACTTTCTTGGCCTCTCTTTTCATCAAGGGCCTAATCTCATCTACTTTAATAAACCACTCATCTACTAATCTAAAAACTAACTCTTCGCGACATCGCCAGCAACAGGGATAACGATGATAGTAATCTTCAAGTTTAAATAAAATTCCCTTCTTTTTTAAATCCCCGAAAATAGATTGATTGACTTCAGAAACATTTTTCCCGCTTAGCCAGCCGAAATCTTTCAAAAAGAATCCTTGTTCATCCAAGGGAGCGATAACTCTTAAGTTATATTCTTTACCCAGCAAATAATCTTCCTCTCCGCAGCCAGGAGCAATGTGAACAATTCCTGTCCCTTCTGTTTCGCTAACTTCTTTGGAAGGAATAACTTTGCGTTCAACCCCTTTTTGAGCCGGCAATTCATCAAAGGGACCCTGATACCGAAGACCAATTAATTTTTTGCCTTTAAATTTGTCTTGAATTCGGTATTTAAGGCCCCCTAATACTCCCAAGCGGGCTTTAGCTAAGATTAGCAATTCTTTTTCTATCGCTACTTGGACATAATCTAAATCAGGATGTACTGCCAAGGCGACATTAGAGCTTAAGGTCCAAGGGGTAGTTGTCCAGACTAAAAAATAGCCATTTTTAAATTTTGAATCTTTTATTTTTAGTTTCAAATATACAGCTTTATGGGTTAGCTCTCTGTAACCTTCGGCTACTTCATGCTGGGAAAGGGAAGTGCCACATCTCTTACACCAAGGTAAAACTCGAGAAGCCTTGTAAAGCCATCCTTTTTGATGACACTTTTTTAAAAAATGCCAGATATATTCAATGTTGATATCATTCAAAGTATAATAAGAATTTTTCCAATCCATCCATTGGCCAAGCCTTTTCGATTGCTCAGTTTGGATTTTTGAATATTTTCTAACCCTTTCTTTGCAAATCTTAACAAATTTTTCAATCCCGAACTTTTCAATATCTTTTTTTCCTTTAAACCCTAACTCTTTCTCCACCTCCACTTCAACCCAGAGCCCATGACAATCAAAGCCGCTTTGAAATCTCTGATTGAAACCTTGCATGGCTTTATACCTTTGGAAAAAATCTTTATAGGTCCTGGCCCAAGCATGATGGATGCCCATGGGATTGTTTGCCGTAATTGGCCCGTCAACAAAAGACCAGCGTTTCTTGCCTTGGTTTTTTTTCTGAAGCTTCTCAAAAATTTTATTTTTTTGCCAGAATTTTAAGATTTTTTCTTCAATTTTAGGAAAATTTAATTCCATACTTTTATTTTACTAATAACTTCCTTAATTCTCCTGTTTTTATTTCTTTTTTCTCCGTAATAACTTTTACAAATTTTTTAAAATCATAATTATAGATTGCCTTCTCAAGCAAGGTCAGGGGGCGCTGATGGCTGATAATTAAAATATTTTTCCCTTGATATTTTTTATCTATCTCTTTTATAAATCCGTACATTCTTTTTTCTATGTCGGTATAATTTTCTCCTTTTGGGGGAGCGACTTGAAATCTCTTTTTATAATATTCTAAAGGCGGAAGTTTCCTTTCTCTATCCCAAAATCTCCCGATTTCATCTATCGGTTTCCCATTAAAAATCCCGACATTAACTTCTCTTAATCTTTTATCAAATTTTGGTTTTATGCCCAATTCTTTCCCAATAATTTTGGCGGTTTGTTTAGTCCTTAAAATGTCGGAAGAAAAAATTAAATCAATCTTTTTCTTTTTTAATTCTTTAGCAACCTCTTTAATCTGTTTCTCGCCTTTTTTAGTTAAAGGAAAATAGAATTTTTCCGGCCAGCAAGAAGCAATGTTTTTTTTATTTCTCAAAGAATATCCATGACGAATAATATAGTATTGATTGCGCATAAAATTACATTTTCTCTGGAGCGGAAACTCCCATTAAATCTAAAGTATTTTTTAAAACAGTCTGGGTGGCTAAAATTAATCCTAAACGAGCTACTCTTAAATTTTTAGGGGCCCATTCCGAGCGAAGCGAGGAATGGGAGGATGCGGTGGGTGGGTTGTAGTCTTTGGTTAGCACTTTACAGTCTCTGTAAAATTGATGAAAAGAGGTAGCCAAATCAATAGCATATTGGGGCAGCCTTTGCACTTGGTAATCTTTAGCCGTATCCTCAATAATTTCCGGAAATTTAATAAGTTCTTTAATGAGGGCAGTTTCTGATGGATGTTTTAGTAGTTTGAGATTTGGACTCCGACCAACCCGCCGCCCTCCTGAAAGGCACCTTTGGATTTTATTTGGAATTTTTCTAAGAATGCTGCATATTCTGGCATGAGCATATTGGACATAATAAACTGGACTTTTGGCTGATCTTTCTTTGGCCAGCTCGACATTAAATTCCATCTGAGTATCCAATGATTTCATTAAATAGAAAAATCTGGCTGCGTCTAAACCAACCTCATCTATCAGCCATTCCAAAGTTATTGTTTTTCCTTCTCTCTTGGAAATCTTTCCTCGTTTCAGTCTAACCACCTGAGAAATTAAAATATCTAAATCTCCTCGGTAATCAAGAATTTTAGCTACCGCTTTGATTTTCCCAACATGGCCCTGATGGTCAGCTCCCAAAATATTAATAATTTTTTGAAAATCTCTATCAAATTTATCTTGATGATAGGCAATATCAGAAAGCAGATAAGTTGGCTCACCGCCTTCAGCTTGGCTCCTAATTATTACCCAATCTTGAGAGTCGCCAAATTTTGAGGTTTTAATCCACCAAGCTCTCTCCTTTTTATATGCTAAGTTTTTATTTTTTAGCCAATTAAAAATTTTATCTATTTTGTTTTTTTTATATAAATCTTCTTCTGAAACCCAATTATTAAATTTAATTTTCAGTTTTTTTTCAATAAAATCTTTAATATCCTTCTGAATTTCCCGGGCCAATAAATAACCAGCCTCCCCTTCATTAAGTTTTGAGATTTGCGTTGTAGTTTTGAGTTTTGCGATTTGAGTTTTGAGATTTTCTGTTAAATAGGTTATTCCTTTGCCTAAGGCTGTTTTGCCTAATTCTTTAATCTGGGAACTATTTTTAGCGTCATTGATGTAATATTCTCTGGTGGCTTTATAGCCAGCTTTGTCCAAAACATTAGCCAAGGTATCTCCAAAAAATGCTCCCCGGCCGTGACCAATATGCAGGAGCCCAGTAGGATTAGCCGAAATAAATTCAACTTGAATTTTTTGATTTTTCCCAATTTTTAAATCTCCGAATTTCTCTTTTCGTCTCATTATCTCTGCAACTTGTTTTTGCAAATACTCTTCTGAAAGAAAAAAATTAATGAATCCCGGTTCTACCACCTGAGTTTTTTCTAAAAATTGGGAATTGGAAATTGGAAATTGGAAATTTATTAACTTGGCTATTTCCATCGGACTTTTTTTTGTCTGCCTGGCAACCACCATCGCAATATTTGCAGCGTAATCGCCGTTGGTTTTTTCTTCGGGATGTTCTATCTGAACTTCTGGGAGGTCAAATTTTGGCAATTTTTTTGCTCTTTGAAGCTCTTTTATTGATTTTTCGATTAATTTAGCTATCTCTTGCCTTATCATTGTCTTTAGTTTATCTCAATTTTTGCTAAAATGAAAGGGTGAAAACAATTATTGAGAACAAAAAGGCCTATTTTAACTACCAGATTTTGGAAAAGCTTGAAGCGGGAATTTCTTTGATTGGCCAAGAAGTAAAATCAATAAAATCAGGAAGGATAAATTTAGCTGGTTCCTATGTAGTTTTAAAGGGGCCCGTCAAAGGTGGGCACCCTGAGGTTTTCTTAATTGGGGCTAATATTCCTCCTTATCAACCAAAAAATGCTCTTCCAGATTACAATCCCGAGCGTTCGAGAAAGCTTCTTTTAAAAAAATCAGAAATTAAATCTTTAATTGGGAAAGTCAAGCAAAAGGGCTTGACTTTGGTGCCCTTGAGGGTATATACTAAAAGAGGGAAAATAAAGCTTGAATTTGGGGTAGCCAAAGGAAAGAAAAAATTTGACAAAAGAGAATCAATTAAGAAAAAAGAGTTTGAACGAGAAAAAGAAAGATTTCTAAAGGGGAAAATCCTATAAGGTATTACCACTGGGGGTGATAGGAATCGACAGAAATTTTTGTCAAAATAGGCAGATCGAGTAAACTAGAAACTCGTTTAACTTCTAGTAAAAAGAATAAATGCCAATTTATTCGCAAGCAAACAGCTTGCTCCCGTCCTCGCCTATTCCTAATAGGCGGGACCATCTGACCGCTGATTCTCGATAGGTGAAATCAGGTGTCATAAAATCGAGATAGACAGTTCCTTCCAGTCTCTGGAACTTTATCGAAAAGATAGAGACTAATGATACTAGAATTTTGTCTGTTTCCAATCTGGTATTTCAAAAAAACCAAAACAGACTAAATCTGTAGAAATATTTTGGTAAAATTTCTGCACACGGGTTCAAGTCCCGTCACCTCCACTAAATTTGTTTAAAAAACCACGAGTCAACAATCAAATAAGAACTCCTCAAGTCAGATTGATAGATGAAACTGGAAAGCAGCGAGGGGTTATGTCTATAGAAGAAGCGCTCCAGATGGCTCAGGAGCGCAATTTAGATTTAATTCAGGTTACCGAAAAAGTAGAACCTCCGGTTTGTAAGATAATGAACTATGGAAAATACCTTTATTCTCTTCAAAAGAAAGAAAGGGCAACTAAAATAAAAAGGGGTGGTGAGCTTAAAGGAATAAGGCTGGGGTTTAATATCTCTCTCCACGACTTAGAAACCAGAGCTCGTCAGGCAGAGAAGTTTTTTAAAAGGGGGGATAAAGTTAGAATAGAGATGCCATTAAGAGGGAGAGAGAAAGGGCTTTCAGAGTTTGCTAAGAAAAAAGTTAATCAGTTTCTTGAAATTTTAGAAAAACTAGTTCCAATAAAAATTGAGAGGGAGTTAAAGAGAGAAGGCAGAGGATTAACTATGATTATTTCTAAAAAATAAAATTTGCCCTAAACTATGTTAAAAACCAGAAAATCAATAACTAAACGTTTTAAAATTACCAAAACTGGCAAAATTTTAAGAAGACTAAGCGGTCTTGACCATTACCGAGCAAAAAAATCAGGGAAAAGGATTAGAAAAGGCCGGAAGTGGGTCGAGGTTTCCAAGCCTGAAGCTAAAAAGATAAAAAAACTTTTACATTAAAATATGGTAAGAGTTAAACGGGGAAAAATCGCTCATAAACGAAGAAAGCATTTACTAAAATATGCCAAGGGTTTTCGTTGGGGTAGAAAAACAAAATATCGCCAGGCCAAAGAAGCCATATACCATGCCTGGGAATATGCTTATAGGGACAGAAGAACGAAAAAGAGAGATTTTAGAAAACTTTGGCAAGTTCAGATTTCGGCTGCCTGCCGTCAGCTTGGAATTTTTTATAGTAAATTTATTTATGGATTAAAGAAAAATAAAATTGAGCTGGATAGAAAAATTTTAGCTAATCTTGCCCAAAATCATCCTCAAATTTTTGAAAAAATAGTAGAGAAAGTGAAAAGTTAATTTCTAAAAGATAATCTTAAAAAAGAAGGTCACCTCTTTCCAGGGGTGACCCTTATAATTGTTACGATGTACCTTCAACCCTTAAACTCATCTACTCAGGGAGATCCAGGTCACAGTCTATACAGAGTTGTTCTCTTGGAAGTCCAATTGCACTCACCAACCCTTCAATTGTATTGTACTCCAAACTCTCAATTCCTAAGACCCGAATCCTGTCCTCTTTTGAAGGGAAACGGTGAGCTAAAGTTTCTCCCTTTTTAGTTGT
>Ga0210057_1010741_pt1 | contig 10292 bp, 12 predicted proteins | sample CryGeyCG2114_010_2_FD_183968 | JGI IMG/M metagenome (GOLD analysis project Ga0210057, IMG submission 183968) | Groundwater microbial communities from aquifer - Crystal Geyser CG10_big_fil_rev_8/21/14_0.10 (SPAdes) (version 2) | ecosystem: Environmental > Aquatic > Deep subsurface > Groundwater ...
AAATACCTGAAAGAAAAGTGGTTTGACGTTTTCTATTTACAGAACGTCACGGACATTGACGATAAAATCATCCAACGAGCCAAAGAGCAAAAAACTACCGCCGAGAAATTGGCTAGCACTTTTGAAAAAGAATATTTGAAAGATATGAAATCCTTAAGGGTGGACAGCGTCACTAAATACGCCCGGGCCACCGAATATATTAAAGAGATTGTCAACCAGATAGAACGGCTTTTGAAAAACGGGTTTGCTTATCAAATAACCGACGGCATTTATTATAATATTAGTAAATTCAAAAATTACGGGAAATTATCAAAAAGAACGGTCGTCCAGGCGGAAGACGCCGTATCCCGCATCGACGAAAGCAAAGAAAAGAAAAACAAAGGCGATTTCTGTTTATGGAAATTGTCGGAAGAAGAGCCTAATTGGCCAAGCCCCTGGGGAGATGGGAGACCCGGCTGGCACATTGAAGATACGGCCATTGCCGAAAAATTCTTCGGGTTTCAATACGATATGCACGGCGGAGCCAAAGATTTGATTTTTCCTCATCATGAAGCCGAAATTGCCCAGATGGAAGCCCTCTCCGGCCGCTCCCCCATGGTCAAATACTGGATTCACACGGGCTTTTTAACCGTTAAGGGAAAGAAGATGTCGAAGTCCCTGGGCAACTTTATTACTATCCAGGATTTTATCAAAACGCATTCCCGCCCCCGCGAGGGGCGAGGCTCGCCAAAGGCGGCGGCCAGAGTTCTCAGATTCCTCATCGTCAAAAACCATTACCGCTCCCCTATGGACTACGCGGAAACCTCATTAACCCAAGCCAAAAAAGAATTGGCGAGAATCGATGATTTCATATCAAGGCTGAGCGCAGTCAATCATAAACTGAAAGAGAGCCACAATTTAACGCTGCCAGCGGAAAGGGAATTTGAAAAAGCCATGGAAGATGATTTCAACACCCCCAAAGCCGTAGCCGCCATCTTTGACCTGATTAATAAGCAAAACTCCTTAATTGACCGCAACCTCCTCAATAAAGCGGACGCCGAGGATATTCTGAAATTCCTGAAGAAAGTTGACCGAATCCTCGGTTTTATCTTCTGGCCGGAATCCAAAAAACCTCTTCCCAAAGAAATCCTTAGCTTAGCTAAAGAGAGAGAAAAATACCGGAAAGAGAATAATTGGCCGAAAGCCGACAAGGTAAGAAAAGAAATTCTGAAACTTGGCTGGCAGATCGAAGACACCAAAACCGGCCCGAAACTGAAAAGAATTAATTAAAATCAAAAGAGGCGTCCCCGTTATGGAAATGCCTCTTCTTCTGTTTTTTGTAAAATCTCTTTAAGGAACTCTTCCGATCTTCTGCCAAGGTTTCGAAATGTCCGTATCTCCCCGCTCCTTACTAAATTCTTAAGTTTAGAAAGTTCAGTTACTTCCCTTCTTATGGAATTCCAAACACGATTATTGGGAAACCTGGCAATAAGATTTTGAAGCGCTTGCCGATCGTCTTTCAAGGATTGAGGATTAGTGTCTTCTATCTCTTCTTCCGTTACGCCGCATCCTTTAAGAACCTTCTTCAGCCGCTCGTTGCTCTCATTCAATAAAGTATTTTGCTCTCTTAACCCCTTGATATCCTCTCTAAAAGCATTCATTTCTTCAGGCGAGAGGATAAAGAACTGCTTGAGGTATTTTGTACGGCTGGGATGGCGCAGTCTTCTTAAGGCCTTGGCCACAATTTGTTGAGCCCGGCTACCGGTTACCATCGCAAGTTCTCGGCCAACTTCAGGAAGAGTTCTCGGCCGGCCGTCTAATAAACCGAAACGAAGTTCCAGGGCTTTTCTCTCTTTAAAAGAAAGGGTGGCCAATGTCAATTGGACTCCTTCCGCCAGTTTAATTATTCTCTTCACGCTGTCTTCTGCTACCACAATGTAAGAATAGCAATCCGGACATTTTTCTCCAAAAATAGCGGCCATCAGTTTCCCTTCCGGCTTATCTTTGATTCTTTCCATTTATCCTCCTTTGTTAATTTACAGTTTCAAAGATATTTTAGTATACGTTTTCTTGAGTATTTTGTCAATGATTTTTCACTTCGTTCAAAAATAAAGAAATCGGAACCATAAAAGCAATAAAAAGCTAAGTGTGTTTTTACCCACCTAGCTTTTTTGTTTTTTTACAGAATTGATAGAAATCTAAAATCCGATCAGCGATCTTGAACCACGAATATTCTTGGGCCTCTTCTTGCACCTTTTGGGAAACTTCTTTTCTTAGAGAATCGTTTCTCACCAAAAGTTCTATTTTTTCGGCCAGAGCTTTATAATTTTTGGGCGGGACCAGAAACTCTTCCCCTCTTTTCCCTCTAAGTAATTCCTTGTACCCCTGATTGGCGAAAACCACCATCGGCACTCCACAAGCCATCGCCTCCAGTAAAACCAAGCCAAAGCTTTCTCCAAAAATGGCCGGGCTGACAAAAATGTCAGCGGTGGTGAAATAAGAAGGGATTTTTTCATCGACAACCCGACCTTCGAAACAGACTTCTCTAAGGCCGTACCTTTTGGCCCATCTCTCACAATTTGCTTTCAACTTTCCTTCTCCGACAACAATCAACCTCAGGTTAGAAAATTTTTGATTTAAAATCTGATAGGCCTTAAGCAAATAAATCAAACCCTTTCTTTTTTCGATCCGGCCAAGAAAAAGAATGTTAATTCTCCCATCAAGGAATTTTTTCACCTTTGGGACACCGGGATTAAACTCGCCAAGGTCTATGCCGTTGGGAATAACGATCTTGGGCCCAGAATACTTTTCAAGAAATCTTATATTTAAAGGAGCTACGCCGATTATCCCATCCATCTTCCACTGAACTGCTTTATTAAAGATGCGAACCGAGCCTGGAAGCGTTCTCAAAAATCTACTCCCGCCGATGTTGGCGTGGAAAGTCAGGATATTAAGGGATTCCGATTTGTCTAAAACCTGTAGAATGGAGGGGAAACCAAAATTATGGAAATGCAAGATATCAAACTTTTCTTTTTCAAGAATCTTTTCGATGGCCAACGGGTTAAAATTTACGCAGAAATCCCCCTGGCTACCGCTGAAATTTACCGAAAAAGAGGTCCCTAAAAGAATGATGTCTTTTCCATAATCTTCTGCTTTTCGTCTCCGAGGAGCTATAATTTTTACGGAAATTCCCCTTTTCGTAAACTCATCTCGCAATCCCAAAACGTGCCTTTTGACTCCCCCCGGCTGAAGGAAGGAGTGGAAAAAAATCAAGCCGATTTTCATGATGTTCGATACCTCCCTTCAATAAATTTCCTCTGGATGGTATTGTCTGTCTATTTTACTAAAAGCCGATGGCTTGTCAACAACAAAAAGCACCTCATAAGAGGTGCTTTTAATTTTTGGAAGACCACATGTTTATCGCCCTAGCGGCTGCTTTGATAGAAATGCCGTACCGTTCGACAAGAACGCCGGCGGCAAAAGCCATAAAATAGGTGTCAGCAATTTTCTGAACCTCATCAACCAACAACTCAGGGTTTTTGTTGTGACGGGCTACCTCATCTTTTCGTACTTTCTCCATCGCCTTGTCCAACAGATACGTTTCAGAGTCGGGATCAGGCTTTTTTTTATGGCTAAACAAATTTCTAAACCCGGGCATCGGCTACCTCCTTTTATTTTCTTTCAGGCAATTTTTTAATCGGTCCTTCTTGGGAATAATCGCATTTCGGAAAATGAGAACATCTTTTAGTCTCTTTTTTGTGCAGCTCGTCAAAAATTGTGACGAGACGCGCTCCACATTTCGGACAATGATCCATGTACATTTCGTGCTTATGGTGTAGCATAATGCCACCTCCTCTAATCTGCCGCCAATCTACTACGGAATTGTTTTTTGAAAGAACGCTGTTTTTTATTTTCCAGCCTTTTTTCTTTGGCGTATCTTGGAACTTTGGTGGGAATTCTCTTCTTTTTGTGCTGACGGAGCTTCTTGAGCTTCCCGCCTAAAATCTGAAAAGCGATTTTTTTATTCTGGGACTGCAATCTTTGGTCGTCAACCCGAACAACAATACCGGATGCTAAATGACGCAGTATCACTGCGGTTTTTTTTCGGTCGCGCCGCTGTCCTCCCGGTTTCGATGAAGTAGAATAAGTAATTTCGACATCCTCTTGCATTGACGCATCTTAGCACATTGTGGTAATTTGAAATATAGTCAACATGCCCCGTTAGAAACAAGCCACGGGGTTCGTAGTAATTATCAGGATAACGTTAATTATTAATATATAATTTGACCAGCATTCGCAAAAATATTTCAATTGAAATATTTTTGCCCCTGGTTTCTAACGGGGTATGTCAGAAAAACTCCCGGACAAAATCCCGCCTCAAAGCATCGAAGTGGAACAATCGCTCTTGGGTTCTTTGATGCTCGACAAAAACGCCATTATCAAAGTGGTTGATTTTTTGCAGGCCAGGGATTTCTACAAGGGAATCCATCAGGAAATTTACACGGCCATGACCGACATTTTCGGCAAGGGCGAACCGGTGGATTTGCTTTCGGTTTCTTCACGCCTTAAAGAAAAAGAAAAACTGACAGACATCGGCGGCAATGCTTACTTAACGGAACTCATCAACACGGTACCGACGGCCACCCATGTTTTAAACTACGCTAAAATCGTCCAGAAAAAAAGAATTCTCCGTGACATGATTGAAGCCAGCCATGAGATTGGCCTCATGGGCTATGCCGAAGAGGAAGACGTGGAAGAACTTTTGGACCAGGCCGAAAGGAAAATCTTCAGCATCGCCCAAAAATCCCTTTCCCAGAACTTTATTCCGGTGTCAGCAACTTTGGAGGAGGCCTTTGAAAGAATGGACAGGCTTTCAAAGCACGGCGGCGAAATGAGGGGGCTGCCGACCGGATTTTCAGACCTCGATAATATCCTGGCGGGGCTTCAGAAATCCGACCTGATTATTCTGGCTTCACGGCCTAGCATGGGTAAATCGGCGCTGGCCGTGGATATCGCCAGAAACGTGGCGAGCCACACGAAACTCCCGGTGGGCATCTTCAGTTTAGAAATGTCCAAAGACCAGGTGGTCGATAGATTAATTGCCGCCCAGGCCGGGGTTGATTTGTGGAAGTTGAGAACGGGGCGGCTGTCCAGCGAAGGTCCGGATAATGATTTCGTCAGAATCCAGCAGGCTCTGGGAGTTTTAGCCGAAATACCCATTTACATCGATGACGCGGCCAGTGCCAATATTCTGCAGATGAGGGCTTTAGCCAGAAGATTGCAGGCCGCGAAGGGCCTGGGCCTGATTGTTATTGACTACTTGCAATTGATGGAACCGCGCAACCCCCAATCTAGCCCGGTGCAGCAGGTGACTGAGATTTCCCGGGCCCTTAAGGGTTTGGCCAGAGAATTAAACATACCCGTATTAGCCATCTCCCAGTTATCCAGGTCCGTGGAATTCCGCTCCCCGCCCCGGCCCAGACTCTCCGACTTGAGAGAATCGGGCAGTTTGGAACAGGACGCTGACGTTGTTTTATTCATTTACCGCGAAAAGGAAATGGGCGAAATCGTGCCTTCCAACATCGCCGAAATCCTCATCGCGAAACACCGCAACGGCCCCGTAGGCGCCGTCAAACTTTTCTTTGACAGTGAACGAGTCACTTACCGCAACCTTGAGAAAAACTTTCAAGAGTAATTATGTACCCCGTTAGAAGTCTTAGCCCCGTTAGAAATCTGCAATCGTCAAATTTGTTAAGAAATGAATTTTACTTTGAATTTGTTAAATATCCGTCAAAAAAGACCCGCTGCTCTTTTTTGACCAATGATCTGCCTTGCAGATTTCTAACGGGGTTGCTATTAACGAGGTAGTATAACTAAAAAGGGTCGTCTGAAATCAACCATTGGTTATATAAAGACGACTTCTAACGGGGTGTACTCCCCAACCATCCAGAAGTTAATTAAACTTTTTTCCAAATTCCCCACGGTCGGGCCGCGAACCGCCGCCCGTTTTGTTTTTTATTTGCTGAAACTGACCGACGGAGAAATCAAAGAGCTTATTGAATCAATCTCCGTTTTGAAAGAGACGATAAAACAATGCTCTTTTTGCTTCAATCCTTTTGAAGGCGAGGGCGAACTTTGCGAGATTTGCGCCGACCCAAGAAGAGACAAAAGCACTTTGTGCGTGGTGGAAAAAGAAACCGATTTGGTGCCCATTGAAAAGACGAAAAAGTACTTGGGCCGATACTTTATTCTCGGCGGTACTCTTTCTAAATTCAACCACGAAGATTTAAATCAATTGAGAACCGACGAGTTACTCGCCAGGGCTAAAGATGAAGAAATCGAAGAAATCATTATTGCCACCAATCCGACCACCGAAGGAGAAAGCACCACGTTATACCTTGAAAGGATTTTAAAGCCATTAAATAAAAAAATCACCCGCCTCGGGCGGGGTTTGCCCGTCGGCGGCGAATTGGAATACGCCGATGAAGAAACACTTGCTTCGGCCCTCGAAGGCCGAAAGTAAAAACGAAAATAAAAAGAGGCTGTCTCCTGAAGCCAATCTTTTTAGGCTTGTTAGATACCACGCTTGTTAGACACCGAGTGTTCAACATGATAAAATATTTTTAATATGCGGAAAATAAAAATTATTCCCGGAGAGTATTACCATATCTATAACAGGGGTAACAACAAACAATCGATTTTTCTTGACGAAAAGGATTGGTCTAGATTTCTTTTTCTTATAATTTATTTTCAATCTCCGCTGATCTTTCAAAATATCGGCAGACAAACATCTCATTTTGTTAAACACTCGGTGTTTAACATCCCGAATGAAATCGTAAAAGAAATAATAGATAAGCGAATTATAGAATTGACGAGTTTTACGCTCATGCCAAATCATTTCCATCTTTTCACCCATGAATTAAAAGAAATGGGGACTTCTCAATATATGCAAAGAATTTTAAACTCTTATACGAAATACTTTAACACCAAATACAAAAAATCTGGTCATCTTTTCCAAGGACCCTTTCAATATGTTCATATTAAAAACGACAGTCAGCTTCTTTATCTTTCTGCTTATATCCATCGTAACCCACGAGAAATCAAAGAATGGACCAATAAAGAACACTTTTTCCCATGGTCCAGTTATCAAGATTATATAAATAAAAACCGCTGGGGCGAACTTTTAAAAACCAACATTATTACTGATCAATTTTCCGGTGCTGAAAAATATAAGTCCTTCGTAGAGACAAGTGGAGCAAAAGAATTTTCTAAATTACTTGATGAAAAATTACTATTTAATAATTAATTATTAAACGATTATTAAACACGGCTGTTGAACACCGAGTGTTTAACAAAGTGTGGAAGAAAATGAAAAAGCCCTGGTTCTAAACCAAGGGCTTTTCTGCTGATTTCCTGTCGAAAAATTCATCAATCGAAACGTATCTCCCCGATTGACGGGTGAAAAACTCGGCTAACCCCACCAAAGCGTTGTAATCGGGTTGACTCCTTCCCGCCACCCATTGCTGAACGGTGCCGGACTTGCGATTCACTGACTCACCTACCGCTTTATAATCGACCTTCGCCTCTTTCGCCAAACGTTTCAGGTTAATCCCGAACAAAACCATATGGTCTATCTTGGTCATTCTGAAATAATTCTGCATTTTCCTCCTTATACAGATTTTTAAGGCTCTATCTTTAATATTTCTACTTCGGTGAAGGGCTGACGATGCCCTCTCTTTTTTTGATAGCGCTTCTTCGCTTTGTATTTGAAAATAATAACTTTCTTATTTTTGCCCTGCTTCAAAACCTTACCCGAAACCTTCACTCCTTTGACGAGGGGCGTACCGATTTCAATCTGATTGTTTTTTTCCAATAATAAAACTTCATTGAAGGTGACTTCAGCGCTTTCTTTTTTGTCTAGTTTCTCAATTTTAATTTTTTGCCCCGGAGTAACCAGATATTGCTTACCGCCGGTTTTAATAATTGCCAACATAATTTAATATTTGGGAGATCCGATCTCCCGAAATTAACGTAATATTAGGAGATCGGATCTCCTTTTATTAATCTTCTTTCGGCTCAGCCAATTTTTTCGTCTCGCCTATTTCTACCAGTTTTTCCACCTTTTCGTCAAGTAGGGAGAGACGCTTCTCGGAATCGCCGTAAGCCGAAGAGGCGTTCCTCAGATGGCTGCCGAGCTTCCGGAAATCGTCCATCAGTTTTTCGGCGTCCTGATGAACCTTGGCCAGTTTCTTTAAAATCTCGTGGGTTTGTTTGGAAACCTGCGTATCTTTGAACCAGTGCTCAATTGTTCTTAATGTTAAATAAATAGTGTTGGGCGAAGTAAGAATAATTCTTTTTGACCAGGCAAAGGCCGCCACATCCAGTTCCTTGCCTAGGCTGCTGACGATCTCGTAGTAAATGGCTTCGGCCGGAACGTACATCAGAGCGAACTCGGTCGTTTCTTCGCCCGGCAGAATATATTTGGTGGCAATTTCGTTGATTCTGTTTTTAACGTCTTCCAGGAAATTCTTTCTGAAGAAGTTTTTCTCGGTGTCGGTGGCGGCGTTGACCATTTTATCGAAGTTCTCCGAAGGGAATTTGGAATCGATGGGCAGAATCAGGCCATTCGGCAGTTTTAAAACCGCATCCACCTGTTCGCCTGAAGAAAAAAGGTGCTGGATTTTATAAAGTTCTTTGGGGAAATGCTGGGCCAGAATGTGTTCCAAACTTGCTTCGCCCCACTGCCCCCGCAATTTGGGCGATTTGAAAATCTCCTGGAAGGTGGAAACATCTTTGACCGTGGCTTGCACCTGTTTTAGGTCTTCCCTGATCTGCGTCGCTTCTTTGGTAAAAGAGCGCATCTGGTCGTTCATGGCCCGGGAGGTGCCGTCAACGCTGCCCCGGATTTTATCCAACTGGCCGATCATCACATCGGTCAATCGCCTTTCTAAATCCTTGATGGAATCGGACTGAGTTTTATCAACCTTGGTTTTCTTCCAAAAAAAGAAAATCGCGGCTATGGCCACTATTGCCGCAAAAGCGCTCAAAGAAATTAAAAACAAATCGTTCACCCCGTTAGAAGCCGTCTTTATATAAGTTAAGAATTAATTTCAGACGACTTCGTTGATTATATTACCCCGTTGCTGACACGCACAAAAAATTAGATTATTTTTTGTGCCTTAGGCTTCTAACGGGGTTCATTTAATTATTTTAAGGTTATTTCGTTAAAATTTCAACTATTAAAAATGCCACGTATACTCCGATAAGAATCAGGCCTTCTTTTCTGGTTATTTTCTGGCCGGTCCTGGCAAAAAAGAAAAACGAAACAACGGCAATAACTAAGAAAATCCGGGCGATGACAAAGGGAGAAAAATCAACAATCTTAATCGGCGTAATCAAAGAGACGATTCCTAAGATGAAAGTGGAGGTAATGGCGACGTTGCCCATTTGATTGCCCAAAATCATCCAGTCCTGGCCTTTTCTGGCGGCTTGCAGGCTAAAAAAAGTTTCGGGCAGGCAAGTTCCGATAGCTACGACAAAAATACCGATTAATCCCAAGGGGAGATTGAATGTTTGATAAAAAAAGATGGCGGATTGAACTATCCCCTGTCCCCCGACAAGAAGCAAGATTAGTCCCGTCAAGATAATAAGAGTGTCTTTGATAATTTCCTTCGGAGTGAATCTCTGCGGACAGTTTTCATAAACTTTCGTGAATCTGTCCTTTTTTGAGAAAAGCCAGACGACGTAAACGGCAAAACCAACCAAAAGCAAAATCCCGTCGATCCTCGACAAATTACCATCGAGAATCAAAAAGAGGGGCAAAAGCGCAATGATTGTCGTAAAAACGGCGCTACCCTGGACTGTTCGGCTGTTGGAAGAAAGACCGCCGCGAGAAATCAAAGCGGCCAAACCCACCACCATAGAAATGTCGAAGATATTGGAACCAACCACGTCGCCGAAAGAAAGTTCGGGGATTTTATTAAGGGCGGCCACAACTCCAATGATCAGGTTGGGTATTGTCGCCCCAATCCCCACCACGAAAAAAGCTAAAACGAATTCTTTCAACTTCAAACAAATGCCGATTCTGGACAGAGCGTCAATCAGCCATTTTCCGGAAAAGGCGAGTAATAAAAAAGAGCCGATTAAAATAAAAAGGTGTAAAACCATGTTGTTTTATTGTAACAAAAAGACGGCTTTTTTCAAAGTCGCCTTTCTTCGAATTGGCACCGTGTTTAGCACGGTGCGCTTTGGTAACCGCAGTGACGGCAGACTAAAATACCTTCTTGATGTATCAGCTGGCTCCCGCAATCAGG
>Ga0210057_1010742_pt1 | contig 10292 bp, 15 predicted proteins | sample CryGeyCG2114_010_2_FD_183968 | JGI IMG/M metagenome (GOLD analysis project Ga0210057, IMG submission 183968) | Groundwater microbial communities from aquifer - Crystal Geyser CG10_big_fil_rev_8/21/14_0.10 (SPAdes) (version 2) | ecosystem: Environmental > Aquatic > Deep subsurface > Groundwater ...
ATTCAGGCATTTTTACAGTAACAAAAGTGTCTTCAGCTTCATGTAACCCCATGTTCTTAAGAACAACAGTGATAGGCACTGTTTCCCCGGGCTTTGCATTTGGTTCAAAATCAACCAAAAGAAGTTCTAGGTTGTCTGCCTGTCTCTGTCCTTGAAGAGTTATTTCCTGTTCATAATCTCCTGCATCAGATTCAATTCTCAAGACAAGAATTAACTCTTCTTGAGGGTCTATGTCTGATGGGACATTTACAGAAAGTCTAAGCTTACGATCAGTTCCAGCGAAAAGATCAGCAAATTCATTTTCAACAAATGTTCTGCTTCTCTCACCTTGGAACCAAGCTGACACTACAACACCGCTCGCATCTTCATTAGCAGTGAATTCAAATGTTACAGGAATTTTTGTTCCTGCTTCAACTGAAACATTGCCGGCAACATCTAAGCCGTCTACTTCAATTAATCCTGGAGCTATGTCCAGAGTTGATGTAGCTGCTACCATGCTGGCAACAATTGTAACTGCTAAAATTGCTACAAGTGATGCCAAAACGAAATTTTTTCTCATTTTGGATATATGTTTATTTAGGTTATTTTTGCAAGATTATCTTGATTTATAAACTTTATGGTGACAACATAATTAATGTAACTACCGAGTGATACATAATTCTTAAGGCACAAACCTTAAATATACGTTATAACAATGTTATAACGTATGGTAGCACCAAATAAAAGGGTATTTTACCGTCGGGCAGTAAGGGTAGGGAATAGTTCAGGCGTTTTGCTCCCAAAAGCATTCTTAGGGCATTATGTCAGAGTTGCAGTTGTAAGCCCGCCAAAGAATATTAAGAAAGATGTGAGCTCAATTCTTTCACCATTGTTTGAAGAAATAATTGGAATTTATTTAATAAGCGAAACTGAAGAAAAAATAGAGATACTTGCAGTTTCAACAAACGTAAACAAGCATTTAGAAAAAAGAAATTACTTTGTTGATGTTGTTCCTCTAAGTGTTTTAAAAAAATCAATAAAAGAAAAATCCGAAACCAGAGAAAAAATAAAAATTGCAAAACCTATTTTGAATAAATTTTTACTTTTTGAATTAAAAAAATTAATTTGAGTTTAAAGTTTTAATCAATCTCTTTCCAGATTTTTACGCTTTCAACTGAGTCTTTTAATGGGTCAGGAGACTCATTAATTACAGTAATATTACATTTATTTTTCACACTTTTTAGGGCATCTAGCAGTTCTTTCAGTTCCTTTTTTGGAGTAAGAATATGGTGCTTTTCTCCCTTGTCCCCATAAACAATTCCTGAAAAATGGCAGTGCCATTCTTTAAACTCACTAAACTCTTTTATCATTTCCCCATAAGACATCTTGCCATTTGACCTGGCCTTTAAATGGGCAAAATCCAGGCAAAAGCCACAGCCAGTTTCTTTAGCCAGTCTTTTAATATCATCTGAACTGCCAAAAACATTAACCTTCCCCATAGTTTCAACACATAGCCTAACTTTCCAGTTATTCTTTTTTATTTCTTCCTGCAGTTCAAGAATAGCTTTCTTAATATTAGTATAAGACTCTTCCTTACTTATCTTACCATAATAGCCAGGATGTATTACAACACAATGGCATCCAAGTTTCTCACCTATCTTTAAACAATCAAGAATTCTTTTTTTACTTGCTTCTATCTTGGATTTTTCAGCAGAATTAAGGTTTATCCAGTACTGGGCATGTATGCTAAGTTTAATTCCTAACTTTCCAGCAGTTTCCCTAATAGCCCTAATATCTTTATCCTCTTTAATATAAATCCCATAAGTAAATGCAATTTCACAGGCTTTAATGCCTAGTTTGCTATATTCTTCCAAGTTAGAAACAGCTTCCTTTACACCTCCAAGACCTGATGGACCAAAAATTACGCTCATAAAGTTCTATAGAGTATTAATATAAAAAGCTTGTTAATAATCCGGTCTGTCTGTTTCAAATAAATATCCAAGTCCTATTTTTGGGGCTACACTTGTGATAAATTTTAAGTCTAAGACATGGTCAATTGCTCCAATTCTGGACTTTTTCATTTTCATTTGAGAATCAAGATTTGCTTTTCTAACAGATTCTCTCAATGAATCATTAAATTTATCTTTACTTTCTATATATGGAAAATTAATTTCTGTCCAGCTACTTCCTAATTCATACAGGGAGTGTCCATCAGATACTGATAATGCTCCTAAATCCGGGAATGTTTTTTTCCAATAATGGTAAAGTCCTCTAGCTAAAGAATTTGGAACTTTAGAATATCTTGTTTTTACAAAAGGTATTCCCAAACTGGCCTCACCATTATGCACCTCAATTGCATCAATCTCACATAATAATTCTGGCATTACACCGAAGATATAATATCCAAGTCCATGTTTATAAAAAGGATGATCTAGAACAATTGTACCATTATTATCTTTTGCTTCTTTTACAGTATCTTTCACATCTCTCCATTCTTTCATATGTTTATCTTTCTCCAAACCTAAAACTAATAAATGCCCCTGCTTAGTTGGAATTTCCTGCCCTTTAATAACCAAAACCTTTTTCTCAGGAATATACACTGCATTTCCATTATTGCCTACTTCTAATCTGTCATATCCTCTTAATTCAATAAAATGCTCATATCTTCTATCAGAAAAATTAATCATTCCAAAAGTCCCATTTTTACCAAGTCTTTTACAAGCTAAGTCTAGTGCTAAATTAAAATCTCTATCACGAAATATGCTACTTGTTCTAAGATGATTATGCAAATCTGCTTTAACTTTCATTTTTATTCAGGACTTCTTCTATCTTCAACTCTTGCTCTTAACTCAAAAACTTGTCTTTGATAATTTGATCTTTTTAATTCTTTTAGCCTTTCAATTTCATCTAATTGTTTTTCTATGCCAAAACCAATAGGTTCTTTATTCAGCTCTTCATAAATCCTTCTTGCTCCCAAATAAGAATATGTACGACTATTTTCCTGAGAATTTCCATTAACATAAGCTTTTAATTCTATAAACCTTCCATGTTCATCTAACACGTTGATAAATTTCATTTTAACTTCCTGCAGGCTTTAATGCCTGAACCATATCTTTGTAGGATTCAAACTCATAACGCCCAGCATCATCAAGAAAAACCATACCCATATAAGCTGATTTTTTTAAATTATTTAAAAAAGCAATGCCTGAATCAATAACTTCTGTCTCTAAACTTCCATCAGAATATGGCCTTCTTATAAGTGCCAAACCTACAGCTACAGAACTTAATTCTCTAACATCAAGAACTTTAGTTTCATTTCTTTTTTCCATAAAACCCCATATTTTTTCTGTTTTTAAACTTTTCCATAGTGTTACCTTACTAGTAGTAACAAAAAAGTATGTATCTTATAGAGATGAATCAGAAACATTTGTTACGCTAACATTAACATTACTTATAGCGCCTTTCCCGGAAAAAATGTCTATATTTGCTACTTCACTTCCGATTTTGCCAACATTTTCCAGTATGTACTGATATAGTTGCTCTATTATAATTGACTGCATACCTTCTTTTAATTGCCCTGAACAACTTTCAGTATTTGTTTCAGGATAGCTGACAACCCCAAGTGGAACTGCACACTTCATTTCTTTGCCTTCTAATCTTAAGCTTTTAATTGAGCCTTCTCTTAAATCAAGAAGCTTAACATTAACAATGCATCTGTCAAGGCTGTCAACTTTAGACTTGCCCTCTATTTTATACTCCCAGGCAACATCTCCTGCATCATTAACATAACTTGCCCTTCCGCATTTTTCTAACTTAGTTTCCCAGCATTGCAAGTTTGCACATGAAGGAGTATAAATAAACGTGAAGAATAAAGCGACGCTTAATACTATAAGAATTAATATTATAACTACAACCTCTTTAGACATGTTTTATTATAGGGAAAATTGTTTAAAAAACTTCCTAATCGACAAGATAAAACTTTGACTGCATAGTATGAAAGATAATATACTACTTAAACCAAAGAAATGTGTTTAAATAATTCTTTTATTTTTTGAATGTCTTTTGTAGAGGCTTTCCATATTCTTTTAATATTAGTTTCAAAATAAGAATGAACAATAAAATCTCTGAATTGAGACATATCAAACCAAGGAATATGTTTGTTCTTTTCCTTTAGAGCTCTTGGAATATTCCGGCTTGCTTCACCAATTATTTCAAGCCTTCTTATTACAGCATCCTGTAATTTCTTATCTTTCTTGAATTCTTCTTCAGAAATATTTTGCATATATTCTTCTATTTGTTTTATGCTTTCTAGAATGTCATTAAGATAGAGTTTGTAATCTCTTTTCATATTATAATAGGGATTGTATCTCTTAATATATTATTTTTCATTTCAGGTCTTATAGTTTCATATTCAACAAGGTCAACTTTCTTCTTTATGGCTTTTTGAAGCATTCTTTTTAATCTTATAACCTCAATTAAACCAACATCATCATTTATTTTTATTAAAATGTCAATGTCACTATTCTTTTTTTGCTCTCCCCTTGCATAGCTTCCAAAAATTCCTGCTTTAGTTACCTTATACTCCTTCAGAACTGGAATTATCTTTTGTTTTATTTTTTCTATTTCCCCACTTTTTTCCATATTTAGATTAGATTCTTTAAGTTTTTAAGGTTTTCCTAGAATGTCTGTCGGTACTGTTTTGATATCTTTTAAGAATTAAGGATTAGTTTCTGCCCAAGCGTTGCCTACAAATCCTTGAGGATAATTATAGGGATTGGATACAGCTATTCCAACATCTAAGAACATATTATTTCCTAAGTCTCCTTGAACTCCACAATCTGCTTCTTCACTTAATTCTATTGCTCTTGGTGTATTTTTTATTGTGTTATTTCTCATAGTTATAATACCTTTTTTATTTATATTTCCACTTGCAAATATTATGGATGATGGGAGATAAGATGGGTCAAAAACATTAATAACACTGTCAAAAACATTATTTTCTAATGTTACATCTCTTGATGGGTTAACAAGTACTCCAGCAGATTTGCCATAAAATAAATTATCATGTATATATGCTTCTTTAGAGATGCTTAAAGAACCAATAAAGTATGCACCACCCATATCTACAACTTCACCCTCTAATCTGATATTAGATACTTCAATAAAATCTTTTGGTGATTTAATTAATTCTTTCACAGTTGTTTTATCTATACCCTGCCCAGTTAATTTCAAAGGTTTAGTAGGTACAACAATATCTTCTCCATTAATGCCTATTCCATATCCATCCCCAAAAACTCCTTTACCAATTTGAATTTCAGTAGGGTCATCATAAATGTTAGAAATTGCTATAGCTTGGTCTAATCCAGAATAATAAGGATAGACATCATTTGCTCCATATTGAACATAAATAGTTCTCATTGTCTGTAGTGATTTATCTTTATTTAAATAAGAAATTAATGATTTAGCTAATGGATTGTTTGGAATAGGATTATAGTCTAATGCTTGGCTTACATCTACATTTTCACCCTGAACAAATCTATCTTTAATCTCTTGTTCATCTGTATAAAAAGTGTAGGGTGAAGGTTCTGGTATTGGCTCTGGATTAGGTTTATGAATAGGACATCCTGAACCTAAAGCTAAAGTTAATCCTGCTAATCCTAAAGCGAGTTTATTTTTGAGTTTCATAAAAATATAGTAAGGTTTCTGCTTAAATATTTTTCGCTTATTAAGAGTTAAGATAAAGTTTTAGAAACTAATAAACTCTATATTACTGCTTGTTTCTGTGAAGTTCTTTGCAGCTAAATACCTTACATTAGACTCTTCTATAATTCTTATCACCTTTGAAGTAGCTTTGCCGTCAATAGCAATTACATATGCATCTCTTGCTCCGTTAAGAAGATATCTTAACTTTGAAGCAGATCCGCTTCTTAAAACTTCTAAATTTGAATTTAATATGAATACTTTTTTGCTTCCGTCGACTTCTTTGTCTAAAAACCTTTTTAATTTATCATTATCAATTTTCTTTAATTCTTCAGACTCTTTTTCTCTGTTATTTCTTTGGTTTGACTCATTTGAATATTCCTGCCTTGAAGAGTAAGAAGAAAATTCCCTTGCAGGAATTTTCTTTCTTAAACTAGCAAGTATTTCCTTACCTGAAAGTTCTTCAACTTCTTTGCCATCTGGTGCAAATGCAACATAATGGATGTTTGCATTTTCTATGACATTTTTAGCTATTAGCTGTCCGCCACGATCCCCATCTAAAAATAAAGTTATTTTCTTCTTTCTGGAAAGTTCTATTATAGCTTTAGGAAGCTTTGTTCCGTTCATACCTATTACATTGTAAACTCTGTTTTCTAACAGGTTTATAACGTCGGCTCTTCCTTCAACAACAATTACCTCTTCCTCGGATTCAATGTCTCCGGCAGGAAGTTCTTCTGCTCCATAAGACTGAACTTTCATAGCCCTAGTCCCTGTTTTAACAATTCCTGAAATTTCCTTAGAGTTAGTGTTTTGCATCCCTTCTAAAAGTTTTTTTGCTCTGTCAAGGATGTAGTCTCTTTTATTTCCACGAACATCTTCAATTTTTTCAATTGTTATCTTAGCTTCAGTTGGCCCTACTCTGTCAATAGTTTCAATAGCAGCAGCTATTAAACTTGTTTCACTCTGATCAAGAGCAGTAGGTATTTTTATTACTCCATGAGTCTTACCATTAGCACTTTCAGTTTCTACTTCTATTCTACCTATTTTTCCTTCTTTTTGTAAGTCACGAATTTCTAATTCGCTTCCCAAAAGACCTTCTGTTTGGCCGAATATAGCTCCGATTACATCAGGCTTTTCTACAGGCCCGGATGCTTCAAAGCTAGCATGAATCATATATTTGATTGATACTGGACTTATTTTTGCCATTTTATTATTTTTACCTCCTATAATTTAGGTTTTTATTTATTAGAAATCTTACAGAATACCTCTATTTTACCAATTAAGGTTTTATTAGCCCTTTAAAATAAAAGGTGAATATGAGTATTATGATATAATATAGGTAATAATAATATCCTATACAATTTCTAACATAATTGGGTGTTTTGAGAATTTAAAAAGCTTTCTGTTTTTAAAATTAGTAAGGTCTGAAATCTATTTTTGGAGGCTCTCGGAAATCTATTCTTTTTAATCTTTCAACATCTCTTATATGTCCCAGTGCTTCGTGAAGTTCTATTAGTTTATCACGAATCTCAACTTTTTTTTCAAATGGCTGTTTTAGCTGAATTAATTTTTCATAAATTTCAATTGCTTTTCTTTTCTTGCCAGTGTCTTCTGCAACTTTTCCCACAGCCCTGTACAAGTCTAAGTATCTGCTAACAACTAACGGCTTTTCCTTAAGATTTGTGCAAGATAGAGCAGAATTCAAAGATCTATCTGCAGATTCAAATTGATTATCTTTAATTTCAAGTTCAGCTTCTCTAAGATAAAGGTCAACTTTTTCTTTGTAAGTTATAGCAACTTCAGAAGCGTTTGCAATATATCTTACTGCTTCTTTATATAATCCTCTTGCTTCACATATAGTAACAAGCATTAGTAGAATGTACTTTTTAGTATCTAAACTGTCAGCAACTTTTAAATGCCTTTTAAGTTTGTCTATTTTGACAAAATCATCTTTTCCTCTTATAGAATACTCAATCTCCTCTTTAGTTACCATAAATAATAAAGTTTTGGCAAATATTTAAGCATTATGGTGGGAAACTATACTAAGAGATCAAGATTAGATTTAATCCAAACTGCTAACTCTCTCAATAAATTCAAGTCCTGTGAATTGCACAGATGTATGGCAATCATATTTATCATTAACATCTGATCCACCACCTCCAAAGTCATCTGCAAAACAACACAATCCTTTTACTGGATGGCGATAAACATCTATTTCTCTTGGTTCATCATCACACCACACCCCTACCGCAAGATATACTCCAGGCCTTGTTGGCAGTAATCCCCCTGTGGGAGAAAAGTATTCAAGATAAGCCTTTTTCTTTTTTTTAGCCTTTACCATTTCAAAAATAAAATAATTAAATATTTAAAAATTATTGTTATAAAAAGGACAGTATATTTATGATAAAACCCAACAATTTTTATAAAACGAAATCAAATTGTTTTATTATTAAATTTTAGTCAGTTTCAGGGTTCTGGTCTCCATGATCTCTTAAACACTTGAATCCCTTTCTAAATACTATATTATAATCTTCTCTTCGATCTAAAGTGCTATTTTCAGGACTATCGGTACTTGTAGGACTGGCTCTTTCTTCTGTTTTTTTTCCAGTTGTCTGAAAAGATGGGTTCTCAGAACTAACATGATAAATAATCCTTTCATCCAAACCATGCATATTTAATAAATAGTGGGTCATTTTAAATTATAATTTTATCGAAAATTAAATTTTCTTTGCAGTAATTTCAATACAAACTCCAGCTGCAACAGTTTGTCCTGCATCTCTTACAGCAAATCTTGCCATATGGGGGTTATCAGTTTGTTTTTCAATTACTAAGTTTCCTATTGGCTTTAATCTTACTTTAGCAACATCTCCGTTTTTCAAAAAGTCTGGATGTGCCTGAGCAACCTGGCCTGTTTTAGGATCATATTTTTCAATTAATTCAATAAACTGGCAAGGAACTTGTGCTGTGTGAACGTGGAATACAGGAGTATAACCTTTAGCCAAAACAGTTGGGTGGTTTATAATAGCAATTTTAGCAACAAACTCTTCTGCAATTGTTGCAGGCTGAGCAGCGTCGCAAATTACATCTCCTCTTGCTACATCTTTCTTTCCAACTCCTCTAATATTCACTCCAACATTATCTCCAGCTTGTGCTTCTGGAAGCTGTTCATGATGAGCTTCTACGCTTCTTATTTCTCCAAGAACTCCTTTTCCAGTTCTTCCAGGTAAGATTATAATTTTTTGTCCAGGCCTCATTATTCCAGTTTCAATTTTTCCAACTGGAACAGTACCAATACCTGTAATTTCATAAACATCCTGGATAGCCATTCTTAATGGGAGATTTGTTGGTTGTTCTGGAGGGTTGAATAAATCAAATTGTTCAAGAACAGTTGGCCCTTTATACCAAGTCATGTTTGGTGATTTCTTAGCAACATTATCTCCTTTTAATCCTGCAACAGCTAAGAAAGTAATATTAGCTCCGTAACCAACTATTTTCAATTCATTGGCAACAGCTTCCTTAACTTTATTGAATGCATCTTCTTTATAATCAACTTCATCCATTTTATTGATTATAACAGCCAACTGTGAAACTCCCATAGTTTTCATTAACCATAAGTGTTCTTTAGTTTGTGGTTGCACTCCAGCTTTTGCTGCAATTACTAAGAATCCAGCATCTGCCTGTGATGCACCAGTAATCATGTTTTTTACAAAGTCTTTGTGTCCAGGTGCGTCAATTATTGTAACTTCAAATTTTTGAGTGATTATTTTTTGATAAGCAAGATCAATTGTAACTCCTCTTTCTCTTTCCTCTTTAATTCTGTCCATTACGTAAGCGAATTCAAAACCAGCTTTTCCATGTTTTTGAGCTTCAGCTTTAAGTTTAGTTAATTCCTGTTCAGGAATTTTACCAGTATCATACATTAGTCTTCCAACTGTGGTTGACTTTCCAGCGTCAACATGTCCTACGAAGACAACATTAAAGTTTGTTTTTGCTCTCGCCATTTTAAATTTCTTTGAGTAGTTTTGAATAATTTTCTTGGTTTATAAATGTTTTGTTTTTTTTTCAGTAAAAATTTATTTAATATAAAATAACAATTGTATATATTAAAAAAATAATTTTTTGGTTAATTAGATAACTTTTTTAGTTAACCCGCAAACCTGGTCGTATAAAACAGCTCTTGCAACTTCAAAAATACTTCCTCCGCCACTGATAATTCCTCCTACATATCCTAAGGGGAGACAGTTTGGGTTGTATTTTTCATCAGCCATTGCCGGAAGTTCGTAGCTTCTTGACATTTTGTTTATATGTTTCATATCCAGATAAAATTTTTAGAATTTAACAACTTTGTTATAATATTAAATATATAAAATAACATACAAAATTTAGAGTACATATTGATTCCATGCAATATATAAAATTATAAAAACTTCTCCATAGAATAAATAACATGGAAAGACAGGTAACAAGTAGAATAGATGAATTAGTTCATATTATTCATGACGGTTAATTTATAACTGTTGGTAGTAAAGTTATTGGTTATGATTATGGAGGCTATGAGTGGGATCATAAGACTGTCAGATATGGCAGTGGATCTCCAATTTGTGAAGAGGGAA
>Ga0210057_1010744_pt1 | contig 10291 bp, 8 predicted proteins | sample CryGeyCG2114_010_2_FD_183968 | JGI IMG/M metagenome (GOLD analysis project Ga0210057, IMG submission 183968) | Groundwater microbial communities from aquifer - Crystal Geyser CG10_big_fil_rev_8/21/14_0.10 (SPAdes) (version 2) | ecosystem: Environmental > Aquatic > Deep subsurface > Groundwater ...
CGCGCCACGCGGACTTGTGTTCGACGTTGAGGAGGGACTCGGTGTCGTGTATACACAAAAAAGTGTGGATGGTCAGCGTCCAGTTACGTCTATTCCCACAAAGATTTTTGTTAAAAGTCCACGTGAATGTGCAGAACTTTTTGGCAAGAATCTATGAAAAAACCGGCAGGTGCGCACGCACCTGCCGGGCTTTCTTTTGTTTTCGCCCTTTTTGTTGACTTTTATTCCTATGTCTATATAATGGCGCCCACGTGTTTATGAGGGATTTAAAGAAGCAAAAGGCGAGCCGTTAGGTGACTTTTTATTTTGAAAAGCACTGAGATTCGGCCGCACAAGCGGCTTTTTTCATTGTCCGAACACGCATGTACTTTGACAATTTCATAGCATTGAAATCGACATGCAGATAGTATGTCCCGTTTGATTTTTGGTCTAGCCGACCAGGTCTTTCCGTGCGGGGCATACATTGCATTTTTGCTTTTAAGTAAGCAAGAAAAAATCGAAACTACACTAACAGCAGCCTCACCGGGCTTGCTGGTAGTTTCAAAACACGTCAACAAACGTAAAGTGGTTTGCGTTGTGTTGACACAAGACACAAACAAAGCGGTTAGTGGAACTCCTTACAGGAAGTTCCATTAAGGGCGCATGGTGGATGCCTTGACTGAATGAAGCGACGAAAGACGTGGTCTGGCTGCGATATGTTTCGGGGAGGTGCCAAACAACCTTTGATCCGAAAATCTCTGAATGGGGGAACCCCATCGAGCAACACTCGATGACCTCGTGCATGACACGAGGAGCGAACCCTGGGAATTGAAACATCTTAGTACCAGGAGGAATAGAAACCAATAGGAATTTCCTGAGTAGCGGCGAGCGAAACGGAAGAAGCCCAAACCAGTACATCACATGGAATGTGATGTTTAGTTGGTAGTTGAAAGTTTACAGTTGTTAGCAATGCGCCGTCGGCGCACACTAAAAACTCTGAACTAAAAACTCTAAACTGAATACATCGCGCTTCGCGTGATGTACTGGGGTTGTAAGGCATTAGTGCTGCATTTATGTAGGAAGAGTTACAAAATATGTTGTTAAAAGAACAGTCTGGGAAGACTGACCCTAGAGGGTAATAGTCCCGTATTTGAAAACAACACATCTCTTTAGCTAATGTTCTTGAGTAGCTCGGGACACGAATAGCCCGAGTGAATCTGCCAGAACTAACTGGTAAGGCTAAATATTCATTCAGATCGATAGTGAACAAGTACCGTGAGGGAAAGGTGAAAAGAACCCCGTTTAGGGGAGTGAAATAGAACTGAAACCATGTGTCTACAAGGAGTCGAAGAGGTCTTGCACCTCGACGGCGTGCCTATTGAAGAATGAGCCAACGAGTTAATGCATATGGCTGGCTAAGCCCTTATCGGGTGGAGCCACAGCGAAAGCGAGTGCGAATAGCGCGAAATTATAGTCGTATGGATTAGACCCGAAATCAGGTGAGCTTACCATGAGCAGGGTGAAGGAGTTCGAAAGATCTCTGGAGGCCCGAACCGTTGAGTCGCGTAACGCTCTCGGATGACTTGTGGTAAGGAGTGAAAAGCTAATCGAACTTGGTAATAGCTGGTTCTCTCCGAAACAGCTTTAGGGTTGGCGTCGCGTGTTCCCACTGGGGGTAGAGCACTGGAAGGTGTGAACAGGGTGAAAACTCGTCACTCCTATCAAACTCCGAATACCAGTGGCCAAAAGCGCGGCAGTTAGAGTCAGGGGGCGAAGCTCCTGTGCTCAAAAGGGAAACAGCCCAGATCGCAAGTTAAGGTCCCTAAATTGATACTAAGTACAAACGAGGAGGTGAGGTTTCTTTGACAGTGAGGAGGTTGGCTTAGAAGCAGCCACCCTTTAAAGATAGCGTAACAGCTCACTCACTCAGAGACCTTGCGCCGAAGATGATCGGGGTTAAGTATCGTACCGAAACTGCGGGCTTGTGGATTTCATTCGGGATATGTTCGCATATCTCGAATGAAGTCCATGAGCGGTAGGAGAGCGTTCCATTCGCAATGAAGCCAAAGGGGTGACCCATGGTGGAGCATATGGAAGTGAGAATGTTGGCACGAGTAACCGCATTGTGGGTGAGATTCCCACACGTCGAAATACCGAGGTTTCCTGGGCCATGAAGATCAGCTCAGGGTTAGTCGGGCCTAAGCCGATCCCGAACGGGGGAGGCGATGGACATACGGTTAATATTCCGTAACCTGCGCACTGTGCGATGGAGTGACGGGGGACACAAGTACAAGCATCTTACTGGATTGATGTTTTTTGTTCTAAGAGAGGATACGTAGGCAAATCCGCGTATCACATACTCTCGAGAACCGAATAAACTTCTAGGTTCGCCTAGAGGGATTTGTGCGAAGAGCCCTCCAAGAAAAGCTTCTAAGCTTCAACAGTGTGTGGACCGTACCGCAAACCAACACAGGTGGTAGAGTCGAGAAGACTAAGACGAACGGGTGAAAGTTCCTCAAGGAACTCGGCAAAAAAGCGACCGTAACTTCGGAATAAGGTCTGCCTGCTGCCCTCGGGTAGTAGGCCGCAGCGAAAGAGTCCTGGCAACTGTTTATCAAAAACACAGCTCCCTGCGAACTCGTAAGAGGATGTATAGGGGGTGACGCCTGACCAATGCCGGAAGGTTAAACATGGATGGTGTATGAAGTTTACTTTGTATGCTGGGCTATGTAAGCCCCGGTGAATGTCGGCCGTAACTATAACGGTCCTAAGGTAGCGTAATTCCTTGTCTAGTAATTTTAGACGTGCACGAATGGCGTAATGACTGGGACACTGTCTCGAGGAACTGCCCGGTGAAAATGCAATAGCGGTAAAGATGCCGCTTACCTGCAGCAGGACGGAAAGACCCCAGGAGCTTTACTATAGCTTGATATTGGGGGCGTGTGAGTAATGCGTAGCATAGATGGGAGACTTTGAAGCAGTCCTTTTGGGGATTGTGGAGTCGTCAGTGAAATACCATCCTTTACTTATGCGTCTTCTAACCAGTATGGAAAAACCATGCTGAGACAGTATCTGGCAGGTAGTTTTAGTGGGGCGCTATCCTCCTAAAAAGTAACGGAGGAGTTTAAAGGTTCTCTAGGCGCGGATGGAAACCGTGCCGATAGTGTAATGGCATAAGAGAGCTTGACTGCAAGACGTACGTGTCAAGCAGGCGCGAAAGCGGAACATAGTGAACCGATAGTTTGCTTTAGACGCAGCTAGAGATTAACGGATAAAAGTTACCCTGGGGATAACAGGCTGGTACCGCCTAAGAGTCCATATCGCCGGCGGTGTTCGGCACCTCGATGTCGGCTCACCTTATCCTGGGGCTGAAGAAGGTCCCAAGGGTTTGGCTGTTCGCCAATTAAAAAGGTACGCGAGCTGGGTTCAGACCGTTGAGAAGTTATCTTGATGACTTCTCAACAGTCTGAATCCCGAGGCTACGTATTTGAGACGTAAAAGACATCATCACGGCGGCACTACGTAGAAATAGGTAGTTGCTTAAGTTAGCTATATCGGTGGAACGTGTTACAAAGCACACGCAATACCGAGGGAAGTCGTAATTGACCCCGTAGAGACTAAACGCTAGCCATCCTCACTCATTTGAGAAGGATGAAGATATAGTCCAATTCTAATGACCATAACCAGAAAGCGTGAGACAGGTTGGTCGTAATCCGCTGCAGGCGTCGATTTTTGAGAAGATTTGTTCCTAGTACGAGAGGACCGGAATGAACTGACCTCTGGTCTATCGGCTGTTTCACCAGAAGCACTGCCGAGTAGCTATGTCGGGAAAGGATAACCGCTGAAAGCATCTAAGCGGGAAGCCAACTTCAAGATAAGAAATCATTTGAGATCCGTAGGAGACTACTACGTTGATAGGCACTAGGTGTACGTGTGGCGACACACTCAGCCGAGGTGTACTAATTCATCGAGGAGTTTCCTGTATGGAGTTCTCTAACAGCTTTGTTTAATATCTGCATGTCGATTTCAGTGCTATGAAAATCACGTACCATACGTGTGTTTGAAAATGAGTGAGAAGTGTCGGGTAAAATCCGCCTTCTACTCAGGGGATGCGTTAGGGTGAAGGCCCTGCGAGCTCATGCATGTTGCGTATCGCAAGCTGTGGGCGTAATTCCCACCATCCCACCCAATAACTTCATTTGAATGAAGAATGGGCTCATTTTCAAACACAGGTATGTATATTCGAATATTGTATGTTGGTGCTTCATCGAAGAGGGTACACCCGTTCCCATTCCGAACACGGCAGTTAAGCTTTTCTGAGGCGATGGTAGTCGCAAGGCGAGAGTAGCTCGGCGCCAACATAGAATATTTGAATATGTCAGAAATGATTGTATTCACTCTCCTATAAAACGCACCTAACAAAGTTAGGTGCGTTTTTGCATGCACGGATTTGTTCGACAGAAAACTGAGCCCTCTGCTATACTGGTAGGTAATGGCAACATCACAGTGGGCACGAAGACATCAGTTACTGTATGGCGGTGGGGTACTGCTCTTTTTCCTTGTGCTCCTTCTGCCAATTATTTTTTATATTACGTACACTCCTGCAAGTTGTTTTGATGGAAAGTTAAATCAAAGTGAGACAGATGTTGATAAAGGAGGTACGTGCGTACTGCTTGATGAGCGATACGTGCAACCACATGCGGTATTGTGGTCGCGTACATTTGCAGTACGTGATGGGTTCTATAATGCGGTTGCGTATATAGAGAACCCTAACCAAAATGCGGGGGTACTCGATGCAGTGTATCAGTTTAAGTTTTACGATGAGAAGAACATTCTTATTGCTGAACGATTTGGGCGCACGTCTATCATTCCGGAAAAAGTGTTTCCGATTTTCGAGGGGAGGATAGATACAGGCAATCGTATTCCTGCACGCACAACTTTTGGATTCGTCAACGACTTCAAATGGGAAAGGATGAAAGACACTACTGTCGGACTCACTGTTATAAATGAAAAAGTGAGTGACATTGGAACAACTCCACGCGTCGATGCGGAACTCTATAACACTACTGTTGAGCCATTTACGGACATTTCTCTTGTCGCAACGCTTTTTGATGCGTCTGGTAATGCTTTTGCGTCTTCTCGAACACTTGTTCAAAATGTCGAACCAGGTGAAAAAAAGAGTATTACGTTTACATGGCCAGAACCATTTGCTGATGAGATTGCACGGATAGACATCATTCCACTTGCACCTCCTGCCATAGCTCAGTAGTATCGTTCCATGGGGTACGGTATACACAACGCGCTTCGTAAATATTTTGGCCATATTGATGTCCCGTTGTTTGGGTCAGCATTATTGATTACGCTTGCTGGGCTCGTGACGATGCATTCATATGGAGATGCCAATGTCTTTTTCGATAAACAACTTATCTGGCTTTCAATATCACTCGTCATTTTCTTTTTATTTAGCTTTGTAGATTTCCGATTTTTGCGACGAACCAATATTGTAATGCTCCTTTTCGGTATCACCGTTGTGCTTCTAATTGCTGTTTTTATTTTCGGAGATGTCGTAAAAGGAGCGCAGAGTCGTTTTAACTTCGGAGGCTTTGCAGTACAACCTGCTGAGTATGCGAAACTGGTTATTATTGCGTTGTTAGCGAAATACTTTACTCGTCGGCATATTGAGATTGCGCATATTCGTCATATTTTACTTTCAGGCGTGTATGCTTTTATACTATTTGCACTTATTGCATTGCAGCCAGACTTCGGCTCTGCGATTATGATTTTCTTCGTATGGTTTGGAATGGTACTAGTCTCAGGTATCTCCAAAAAGCACCTGCTTATCGTTTTTTGTACGGGTGCCATCGCGGTTTTAGGCATGTGGATGTTTATTTTTGCAGATTATCAAAAGGATCGTATCCTTACATTTTTACATCCACTTGCTGATGTGCGTGGTACAGGTTACAACGCGTATCAATCAACTATTGCAGTTGGTTCAGGACAATTTCTTGGGAAGGGCATTGGGTATGGGACACAAAGCAAATTGCAATTTCTGCCAGAATATGAAACCGACTTCATTTTTGCCTCATTTGCTGAAGAGTGGGGGTTCATAGGAGTATTGTTCCTATTCATTCTTTTTGCAGTATTGTTGTGGCGGATTTTGTTTCTTGCTCGGCTCGGTGCAACAAACTTTGAAACGCTGTTTGCACTTGGTGTTGCGATTCTTTTTATTAGTCACTTCACCGTGCACGTCGGTATGAATATTGGGCTTCTCCCCGTAACAGGAGTGACGCTACCATTCATGAGTTATGGCGGATCGCACTTGCTGACCGAGTTTGCTGCACTAGGTATTATTATGGGTATGAACCGATATTCGCGAACGGTGCATCGCGACGTCGCAGACCGTGAGTTCATAGGAGTGTAGTAGTTTTGCAAGGGTGAAAGGCGTCCCATGAAACCCTTGTGTGACAGTAAAACCTGTGGCATGGTTACGCCATGCAAGTATTGGGTCGCAAGGCATACTTGGTGCTTCTCTTAGGGGACATCAGTATTCTATATGCATCAGTCTGGTTAGCGCTTATTTTGCGCCATTTTTCGCTTCCTGCGGCCTCTAATGCAGCAGCTCACTTAGCTTCTTTCTCCATACTTTTTATTGCTTGGTTCATAGTATATTTCCTTTCTGGTCTGTACGGACGATACACCATTCTTTTTAAGAAACAGCTCCCCAACATACTTTTCGTGGCACAGGCAATAAACATTGGTTTTGCTGCACTTTTCTTTTTTCTTGTACCATTTTTTTCTATTACGCCGAAAGTTGTTCTTGTCATTTATCTTTTTGTGTCGACAATCCTTTTATACTTCTGGCGCGTGTATATGTACCCGCATATTTTAGTACGTCGAGAAATTGGTGCCGTACTTATTGGGACAGGAGAAGAGCTTACACAGCTCACGGAAGAGGTAAATAAAGATCCTCTCTATCCATTGGAGTTTCGTGCGATTATTCACCCAGAACTTTCATCGCGGGATGAAATAGAGCGTACCGTTAGATTAATGGTGGAAAGTGGGGATGTCAGCGCAATCGTCGTTGATATGAGTAACCACGCTATAGATTCGTTGCTGGGATTCATATACGACATTACGTTTATTCAACGTGATGCGGAGTTCATGGATGTTCGTAAGTTGTACCAAGAAATTTTCGAACGGTTACCACTCTCGCTTATCGATGACCGTTGGTTACTGCAGTATATGTCACTCGGACAACATACAACATACACAGTTTTGAAAAGAATCGGGGACATAGTTTTTTCCGCACTACTTGGCCTTTTTTCACTACTTTTGTATCCGTTTATTATTTTAGCAATCAAACTAGATAGCAAGGGGCCAATTTTTTATAAAACTCAGCGCATTGGATTCGCAGGAGAACCGTTTACCTTCATCAAGTTTAGAAGTATGACAGGGACGGATCAAGGAAAAGAAGCTCTGAAGACCATACATGTAGTTACACGTGTTGGGGCTATCTTGCGACGAACGCGTCTTGATGAGCTGCCGCAGTTATGGAATGTCTTTAAAGGTGACATGTCGTTTATCGGTCCGCGTCCAGAGTTGCCTGCACTTGTTTCTGTGTATCGTAAAAAAATTGAACACTACAACCTACGACATCTTGTGAAACCAGGTCTTTCAGGTTGGGCACAGGTCACGCATGAGAACCACTCACACCATGAGGCAGATGTTGACTCTACTACTATGAAGCTTTCGTACGACCTGTTTTATATAAAAGAACGCAGTCTGTGGCTTGATTTCTATACTGCAGCGCTTACCGTCAAGACAGTGCTCATAAAGAGGGGGTCTTAGAAAAGGCCTTGATATTCCATGAAAACGTGGGGTATACTTCCAGCACGTAACATATGTGGAAAAATAGAATTATAGCACTAGCAATTTTACTAGCAGGATTTGGCGTTGGATATTTTGTCTACGCATCACAAGCATCTGGCGCAAACTTTCCGTTTCGCCTCGGTCTCGATCTTTCAGGGGGGACACATTTAGTATATAAAGCAGATACATCAAGATTGTCAGCAGCAGATGTACCAGCATCAATGGCGTCACTGCGTGACACTATTGAACGTCGCGTTAACCTCTTTGGTGTTGGGGAGCCAATCGTACAGACAGAAAGTGGTGGAGTATTTTCAGGTGATGCACAGCACCGACTCATCATTGAACTCCCAGGAGTTTCGGATACACAAGAGGCAATTCGTCTGATTGGAGAGACTCCTGTGTTGGAATTCCGTTTGCAGCAACCTCTTGATGTAGCAAATGCTACTCCAAATGCTGATGGGCAAATCGAAGTATCACTTGGGGACGCATATGGCGATGCAGTGCTTACTGGCGCTCATCTTGATCGTGCATCATTAGAATTTGGCCAAGCGAGTGCAGGAGGACTTTCAAATGAACCAGTAGTAGTACTTAACTTTACGAAAGAAGGAGGAGATATTTTCTCTCAGTTTACTGGGGAGCATGTTGGAGAAGTATTCGGTATTTTTCTCGATGGTCAGCTTATTTCTAACCCGGTCATTAATGAGAAAATTAGTGGAGGAAGTGCAGTCATTTCAGGAAACTTTAAGCCAGATGAAGCGCGGGAACTCGTACGTAACTTAAACTTTGGTGCGTTGCCACTTCCTATTGAACTATTATCGAGTCAAACAATCGGGGCGTCTCTTGGAACCGAAACGTTACAACGCGGTATAACTGCTGGTATTTGGGGGCTTGTCGTCGTTGCAGTGTTCCTTCTACTTTGGTATCGATTGCCAGGATTAATTGCTGTCGTTTCTCTTTCTTTGTACATTGTGATCATGTTGGCAATCTTTAAACTTCTGCCGATTACGCTTACTGCGGCAGGTCTCGCTGGATTCGTGCTCTCGATTGGTCTAGCGGTAGACGCAAACGTACTTATATTTGAGCGAATGAAAGAAGAGCTTATGGAAGGTAAGTGGACTAATAACGCGGTGCGTGATGGATTTGCTCGAGCATGGCTTTCAATTCGCGACGGAAACCTTTCAAGTATCATTACTGCGGTTATCCTTTTCTGGTTTGGCACATCTCTTGTAGAAGGGTTCGCACTTGTATTTGGAATCGGAGTTGTGGTGAGTATGTTTACTGCAATTACCATTAGCCGAACATTACTTCTTGCGATAGGTGATTATGAGTACAAAGGGTTTGTAAAGTTCCTTTTTGGTAACGGCCTAAAATAATATGTTGATAATTAAGTACAGAAAGATTTTCTACACCATCAGCGGTCTCGTTATCGCGGCTTCTCTTGGTGCAATTATTATGTTCGGTATGAACTTCGGTATTGAATTTACCGGTGGGGAAATCATCGAAACATCATACACAGAACGACCGGCAAAAGATCTTATTGTAAGTCAGCTGGATGCACTAGATATTGGCGCGTACTCTCTTCGCGCAGCGGGGGATGATGAATACATTCTTCGTGTAAAGCCACTTGAAGAAGCGCAGCGTGAAGCAGTGTTTGCTGCGACAACACAGGTAGGTAATGAGGTCATCGGTACCATTGAACGATTTAATGCTGTTGGCCCGACTATTGGAGCAGAGCTTAAAGATAAAGCGTGGGTAGCTCTTATTGCTGTTATGGTGGCAACCATCCTTCTTATCGCCGTGGCGTTTCGAAAGGTGAGTAAGCCAGTATCCTCATGGAAGTACGGCGTCATTGCAATTATTGCACTGCTGCATGACGTTATTGTCCCAACGGGTGTATTTGCGGCACTTGGGTACTTTCTTGGTGCTGAAGTAGATGTGCTTTTTGTGATGGCACTGCTCGCGATTTTAGGCTACTCAGTGAACGACACTATCGTAGTATTTGATCGTGTTCGGGAAAACCTTCGACACAATGAAGAGAATCGGAGTAAGGAGGATTTCGAACTTACTGTCGGAAAATCACTCAACCAAACGTTTGTCCGTAGTGTAAACACATCGCTTACAGTATTGCTCGTGTTACTTGCACTATTCTTTGTAGGGGCAACGGTGACACAAGACTTCTCACTTGTGCTTATCGCAGGAGTCATTGCTGGAACATATTCATCAATATTTCTTGCAGCGCCACTGTTGGTGACACTACAAAAGTGGACAGATAAATAAATACTGAATTAATACTGCATTAAAAAACCCGCGCCTTACGGCGCGGGTTTTTTCGATGTACAGAATTAACTCTAGAGTTAATTCTGTACATGAGTTTGCAATCTAAAAGTGCACAGTAACTTCTTGTGGGACTTTAAATTTTGGAAGGAGTTCTTCGAGTTTTTCT
>Ga0210057_1010745_pt1 | contig 10291 bp, 11 predicted proteins | sample CryGeyCG2114_010_2_FD_183968 | JGI IMG/M metagenome (GOLD analysis project Ga0210057, IMG submission 183968) | Groundwater microbial communities from aquifer - Crystal Geyser CG10_big_fil_rev_8/21/14_0.10 (SPAdes) (version 2) | ecosystem: Environmental > Aquatic > Deep subsurface > Groundwater ...
TATCGGTTTCAAATATCTCTGCAACTTTTTCAAAACTTAAATTGTGCCAATTTTCTAAAATCATTATTTTATTTTAACAAAAAACAGGAGTTTTTAAAACTCCTTATTTTAATTGATATATTCAGTGCCCTCAAGGGGAGTTGAACCCCTGTTACCAGGTTGAGAACCTGGCGTCCTAGGCCGCTAGACGATGAGGGCGTATATAATAAAATACCAAAATTTCTGATTTCTGTAAATCGGTTGTCTTTAGGGCCTATAATTCTTGATAGCTTGGGATATTTCAATAAAATTTAAATCCAATATTGTTCCAACGCTAATTGCGGTTAAGACGTTAGGAATTTGTTCTTTTCCGAGCGTTTTTTCCAGCCAGAAAGGAACGATATTTCCTTTATAAGTTACCTTAAAATTTATTCCACCATCTATACGAACATCGCTTGCCCGAAAATCAGCTTTTTCCTGAAAACCGAAAAACAGAGCTTTTAAGTTAGTTAAATCGTCTAATTTTCTGACTTTTTCGTCGTCAGAATTCAATACCAAATGTCCAAACGGGGGTATTCTTTTAGCCAATTCTTGAATTTCTTTTTCTGAATCGCTTGTCCCAGTCACCACAAGAATCGGCAACTGGGATAAATTCATTAAGTTGCTTATTTTTTTAACAAAGTTAGATTTCTTAAAATCAGTTTTAATGATGAAAATTTGGGAAGAGATACTAAGAGCGCTCGGGATTTTCTCGGTATATTTTTTTACCTTAAAATAATGTTTCAATACCGAAAAAATCGCTTCGGCGGCAGAGGTCGCCCCCTTCCCAGAAATAATAATCAGTTTTGGTTTTCGTAAAAGGAAGATAAGTTTTGTTATAAAATTCATAAACGCTTCGCTTAACGCGATACTAATCTACGAATCGCATACCAATGATACGAATATTAGTATAATTGGTATGAAGATTAGTATCATTGGTATCGCATTTATTCATAATCTGGCGGTATTTGCCAGTAGTCAAGAATATATTTCGCCAATTTTCCAAAAACTGGAGCGGCGGAATATTCGGCTGTTTTTACTTTTGGGTTATCTAGTTTTACTAATATTACGAATCGGGGGTTGAGGGCGGGTGCAAATCCCGCAAAACCCTGAATGGTTTTATTCGGATCATATTTTCCTCCCACGGGAACCTCTGCCGTGCCAGTTTTGCCTGCGATATAATAGCCGGGCACTTTTGCTTTCTTTCCGTACCCATTTTCCACCACATTAATTAACATTGTTGTAAGTTGGGTAACGGTTTGATTGGTAAGGATGCCTTCTTCTAAAATAACGGGTTGAGTCTCTATCTCTGTCCCGATTCCGTCAATAATTTTTTCTACCACATATGGTTTTATTAATTTTCCGCCGTTGGCAATAACACAAAATGCTTGGGCCAAATTAAGGGGCGTCATTTCAATTCCCTGCCCGAAAGAAGCGGTGGCTAAATTAATTTCTTTACCGTTTTTCAAATTGGTGTTTATTGAAAAAATCTCTCCCTGTAAATCTATGCCGGTTTTTTCGTTTATTCCGAATTTATCAAGGTATTTCAGGTATATATCTTTGGGCACTGACTGGACGGCGAAAACCGCGCCGGTATTGATAGATTTCTCTAAAACCTCGGCCATTGACTTCTGGCCATAAACCCTTTTGTCATAATTATAAATCGTTTCGGCCCCCACTTTTATAAAACCTTTGTCGTAATAGGTAGTCTCGGGAGTTATTTTTCCTTCATTCAAGGCAATAGCCATTGTAACCGCTTTAAATGAAGAACCGGGTTCAAAAATTTTCTGAATTGCTCCGTTTTGGAAAATTTCAAAGTTCTTTTCTTTTGAATACTCGTTGGGATTAAAATTCGGAAAATTCGCCAAAGCGATTATTTTCCCCGTTTTGGGCTCCAAGACAATAATCTGACCGGCCTCAATATCTAAATCTGCCTCAGCGTCTTTCAAAAGAGATTCAGCAATAAATTGAATATTGTAATCTATCGTTAGATAAAGGCTTGAGCCATTTTCTGTCGGTTTTAAGTTTTCTAAATCCGAAAAAATAAATCCTTTTACCTCTTCTTTATAGCCTATCTCTCCTTTTAATATGTCATCATAATACCCTTCCAAGCCATATTGTCCTTTTCCGTCGCCTCCCAAAAATCCGACAACCTGCGAAGCTAAATTATTTTGAGGATAATATCTGCCGAAAACTTTTTCCAAATGAACGCCTTCTAAGTTTAGATTCTTCAATTTTTCAGTTTCTTCATCTGTCAACTTGCTTTTTATAGTTAAAAAATTCTTTTCTTTCTCAATCTTTAAAAGAATTGAATCGGAAGAGATATTTAAAATATTTGCCAGTGTTTCGGCGACGATCTTTTTGTCTTTAATCTCTTTTGGTAAAAGGTATAATTGCCATTTTTCTTTATTGATCGCTAAACTTTTCGTGTTTCCTTTAAAAAAAATTTCTCCTCTCTGCCCCTCAACTTCTTCTAATTTCATCTGCTGTCCGAGCGCCTGGGCCTGATAGAATCCTCTTTCAAATATTTGGAGAAAAATTAAGCGGGCGAAAATCGCCGCCCAGAAAATACCAAAAAATGTAAAAATTAGATTGATTCTCCAGTTTTTCATCAACTTATTTCGTCACTAAAACTCCCTCTAAAACCTGGATATATTTTACTCTATCCACTTTTCCAAAATTTAATTCTTCAGCCATTTTTTTGATATTTTCTAAAGAAGAATTCTGAGCAAAATTGATTTCAAAAACCTTGCTCTCCTGCGAAAGATTTTCTAATGTTTCCAAATGATTTTTTATTAAATAGCTTTCTCTTGTTATCTCATTAACCTGTAAAACGTAAAAAACCAATAAGGAAATGATTATCACAAAGTTAAAAACCCAAAACATTTTTAAATTTATCTTCTTTCCCAAGGTAAAATTCTTTAGCAAAATATAGGGGTTTAAAGCGATTGTGTGATTCATATTTTTTCTGCAACCCTTAGTTTTGCTGACCTGGAACGAGGGTTTATTTTCATCTCTAGGTCAGTTGGAATTATGGGTTTTTTTGTTATTATTTTTATTAAATTTTCTTTGGTTTTTTGTTTAAAAAAGTTTTTAACGATCCGGTCTTCTAAAGAATGAAAGGAAATCACTATTAACCTTCCGCCACTCTGAAGCATTTCAACGGCTTGAGGCAGGGATTTTTTTAAATTTTCCAATTCGTCATTTACCGCAATTCTTAGGGCCTGAAAAGTCTTGGTGGCTGGATGAATTCTCCTGTGGTGATACCAGAGAGGCGTCGCCTTTTTAATGATGTCAACTAATTGAAAAGTGCTTTCTATGCGATTTATTTTTCTCGCTTTGATAATTTCTCTGGCGATTCTTTCTGCGAATTTTTCCTCTCCGTACTCTCGCAGAATTTTTTCAAGGTTTTCTTCCGAAAATTCGTTTACAATTCTTTCGGCGCTTAATTCTGTTTCGGCTTCGCATCTCATATCCAAAGGTTCCTCTCGCATAAATGAAAATCCTTTCTCACTTTCTTCTAAATGCCAACTTGCTGTACCAAGGTCGTATAAAACTCCGCTTGCTGAATTGAAATTATTTTTTTGAACAATTTTTTTTAAATTTTTAAAGTTATCGCAAACAAGAAATAAATTTTTTACAATTTCTGTTTCCGCAAATTCTTTTTGAAATTTTTCAATGAGATCCGAGCTATAATCTATTCCTAATACTCTGCCCTTCGGCAAAACCTTTTCTAAAATCGCCCAGGCGTGCCCACCTTCCCCAAAAGTGCAGTCAATAAAATTTTGGTCGGGTCTCGGATTGAAATATTTTAAAACTTCATTTTGAAGAACAGGAATATGCATATTTCTTATACTCCCAACTCTTTTAATCTTTCTGCTATGTCCCCTACTTCTTTTTCTGTTCTTTCTTTGTATTGCTGCCATTTCTTTTCGTCCCAAACCTCAACCCGATTATAAAGACCGGCAACTACAACGTTTTTTGAAAGACTGGCATATTTTTTCAGATAATCTGGAACTAAGATTCTTCCTAATCTATCTATATCCACCTCCATCGCGCCCGCTAACATAATTCTGATAAATCCTCTCGCGTCGGATTGGGCTAAAGGCAACTTGCTTAATTTTTCAGCCAATATCCCCCACTCTTTTACTGGATACAGGAAGAGACAGCCATCAAGACCTCTGGTGATAACCGCTTTTTTGCCCAATGTTGAACGAAATTTTACAGGGACGGCCAATCTCTTTTTCTCATCAAGCTTATATGTATATTCTCCGATAAACATAGTGTGTATTTAGATAAATTTCTATATTTTCATTTTTATGAAGTTATCCACAGGTTATGGCAGTTTTCCCACCTTTATCCACAATCTCCCATCTAATTCCTTTTTATCCCATTTAAATACATATGTCAAACCAACTGAAAATGGGGTAAAATTTAATGAATTTGTTCGGGAATCACTAAAATGTGGTAATTTTTATCCACAATTTATTCACAATTCATATTTTTGCTTATTTAATTTAAATAAATTAGTGGAACTTAAAAAGCCCCCTTAAGGGGGCTTTTTAAGTGTTTTTCCTAAATAATTATTTAATTGGCGTTAAGGGAAATCTAACTGGTTCTTTGGGGATAATTTCTTCAAACGGTATAGAGCTCTCTGGCGCCTCAATTACAATGGATTGATCAAACTCCGTTAAATTAATCTCAAAAGAAACAGAAATGATTCCTTTCGCGCTTTTCTCAAATTCACTTAGGTCCATTTCTTTTTCCATTCTAACCCTATAAAGCAAAAGGTCTTTTTTCCCGATCCAGACTTCCGCCGAAAGCTCTCCAATCTTATTTAAGAATTCTTCAATAGAGTTAGTTATTCCGCCGATTAAAAAAGCTTTCTGAAAACCGTCGCCGATTAAACCGTTTCCCGCAGATTCAAAAATAATTTCCAACACATCTGGAATAATATTTTTTATTTCTTCTTTATTTAGGATGAGCAAATAATGGTATGTTTTTTGATCGCCAATTTCTTCATCTGGCAACTCTTTAGGATAATATAGTTTTTTCCCTTCCAGAATTTTCTGTATCTTTTCTATCATTACTTTCTGTTCTTCCTGCTGTTGTTCAATAATTTCTAATCCTTGAGGGGTTGAATATTTTTGTTTCATCAAATTTTCCAACCCTTCTTTATCAACCTTAATCCAATTCCCGATGACTTCATCTGCATTAATTCCCTGAAAGGCCAGAAGAAATTGCAGCTGCAAAGGAATTTCGTCTATCTTAAAATAACTCGCGTCTCCAATAGATCTAATTTTTCCCGATACAGAGAACTCGGGTCCTTGAGAAACCGTTTCTACCTGTGAAGTCGTCCTCATCAGAAAGCTCCCGGAAGTTTTAGGGTTGTCCAAATCTTCAAGATTTGAGTCATTATTAATTATTAAAGAAATTTCTGAAGTTGTTTTTGCCTCTTGTTCAGACCAAAGGTTTATCTCCGTATCGGTATGCAAACTCCTTACTTCTTTCATATTAATCGTCATTTCATCAATTACTTTTTCAGGAGAAGGCCTGAAGGGATTCCACAAAGGATCCCATATTCTTGTTCCGAGACAAACCCCTGCTCCGACCACTCCTAAAACGACTATACCGGCGATAATCTTTAAGATAATTCCTGTTTTTTTAGCAGGACTTGTTGGAATCGGAGAATTTAAATTTATTTCGTCCATAATTAATTTTTGTTTAATTTTGACCTTTAAGGATTAATGCGTAATTCAAACTTTTCAGGCGAAATTTCAACTTTATCCCCTCTCTTTATCTGGTCGCTTAAAAGGCCGTGGGCCAAAACATTTTCCACTTTGTCCTGTATTACTCTCCGCATTTCTCTCGCCCCGAACGCGGGGTTGTAAGAAAGCTCAACAATTTTTTCTTTTAGGGGTTCTGTGATTACAAGCTCTATTCCTTTTTCTTTAAGACTTTTTTGCAGAGAGCCCAACATAAGCCGAGAAATTTCTAAAAGGTTATTTTTAGTTAAGGGATTAAAAATAACAACTGCGTCATAACGGTTAATAAATTCCGGCCTAAAAATTCCTTTTTCAAAAAAGTAGTCTAAGAGTTTACCTCTTATCTCGGCCAATTTTTTATTGGATTTTAACTCCTCCCAAATAATTTGTGCGCCTGCGTTAGAGGTACAAATAATTATAGTATTAGTAAAAACAACTTTTCTCCCCTGTCCGTCGGTGAGATGACCTTCGTCAAAAACCTGCAAAAAGATATTTAAAATATTGGGATGGGTTTTTTCAATTTCATCTAAAAGAATTAAAGAAAATGGATTTTCTCTGACGGGAGTGGTTAATAGCCCTTCTTGGCCCGGAGCCCCGATTAATCTTGGAATATCCCTAACTTCTTGGAATTCAGACATATCAAGCCGTATCATTCTTTGCTCTCCTCCAAAATAAATCTCGGCTAACGCTTTTGAGGTTTCGGTTTTCCCCACGCCTGTTGGCCCTAAAAATAAGAATGTTCCCATTGGCCTCTTTTTTGAGGCAATGCCGGCTCTAGCTCTTCTTAAGGCCGTCGCTACTTCTTTTACCGCTTCTTCCTGGTTGACGATTCTCTGATGAATTAAATTTTCCAAATTAAGCAAGATTTCTTTTTCCTTAAATTCTATTTTCCCGGCGGGAATTTCGGTTTTTTCCGAAATAATCTTGGCAACGTGATGCGGCAAAACCACTTTTTCTTTAGCCCCCCGGCCGACATAAACAGCCAATTCATCTAAAATATCCACGCCTTTTTTAGGAAAAGGAATATTGGGAAGATAGCGGTCTGCTAAAGTTATAACCTCTCTTATCGTGGGATAGGTTATTAAAATTTTATATTTCTGCTCTAATCCTAAGGCGTGGTTTGATAAAATTCTGATTATTTCAAGTTCCGACAGCTCGCCCATCTCCACTTTCTCAAAAAATTGAAGCAAAGAAGGATTCTGCTCTATTTTGGTGTGAAGGCCGGAATAGTTGGTTACGCCTATAAACTTAAATTCCGGATATTTTAAGTATTTACCGATGACGCTGGAGATATCAATCGCTCCCGGTTTGAATGTTTCAAGAGAAATATAGTTATGAAATTCATCAATAACTAAAATGATATTTCCAGCCGAAACAACCTCCTGAAAAATTCTGTCCAAAATGCCTTCCACCTCTTCCGGGTTTGTAATTTGAGACAACAAGGAAACCATATCTAATTCAATCACCCTGTTGTAATTTAACTCGGGGTTACTCCTCCCTAAATAAGTTCTTCTGGCTAGCGCTTGAACTACGCTGTGTCTTCCCGAGCCCGGCTCCCCAACAATCAGCACATTATTAATCTCTGGCCGCGTTAAAACCCTTTGAACTTGTTCCAGCTCTTTCTCTCTGCCAATGATCGCTTTAAATGCCCATTTTTTTACGATTTCCCTCCAGTCAATAGAATATTTGTCTAAAGTAACCGCGTATCCCGACGCCCAATCTCTTCCTATGGAACCGTGGGCTAATAAATTTTCGTATTCCCAAAACCTTTTTCTCTCTTCAGCCCGATGCTCTAAATAATCCAGCCATAGAACAATGTTTTCAATATCTTCTTGCCCAAGCTCAGATTCAATTAAAATTTCTTTAAAGAAATCTGTTTTTGAAATCCCAACCAAAATCTCGCGAGGGCCGATTCTTTCATGTTTTATTTCTTGAGTTTTTTCCGCGGCGGTGATTATTGCGCTCTGAAAATCTTCTGAAAAAGATTCGGCATGCTTTTCATCTCTTTTTTGTTTCTCTAAGGAATTTTTCAATTTTTCCTGAAAACTCAAGACGTCAAAACCAAGACGGGCGAAAATATAATTTATTTCCGAATTTTCTTTCAAAGAAATATAAAGAAGGGTTTCGGCAGAAACCTCGCAAATTTTTCTTTTTTTGCAAAATTTAATTGTTTCTAAAACAATTTTTGCCGATTCTAAATTCAAGAACTCCGCCAGATTTATTTCGTCCAATCTTGATAAAGCTTCCGAAATCGGAAAGACCAGCTCTGGATTCCTTATTTTGGAATTTAGAAAAAGATGGACCTGCCAAAATAATATAGCAATTACCAAAAAGAAAATTAATCCGCTAAAGGCCAAATCTCTGGAAATACTTGATAAAACAAAAGAAAGTACGAACAAAAAGGTGGAAAAAAGAAACAAAAATAAGAATAATTTTGCAAAAGACCGGGCGTATTTAAAAATAAAGATTCTTTCCAGTCTCACTGCCCGGAAGATAGCCGCTTCTTTTAAATTAAAGTTGAACATAATTTACAAAACATTAAATCCCGTCAAAAGGCCCATTAATAATAAAACCGGCCATATCAACCAAGTGATTAAAATAATTAACCCAAGAACAAAAACAAAGGCCTCAAAAATTATTCCCGTTATAATCAAACAAATCCTGCACAAAGCCCCTAAAAATCTGGAGATTAAATTAGAAAGAGATGTTTCTAAATACCCCCATACATCAAAACCGCGGGGGTACATCCAGATATACCTCCGCCAGGGCGAAAACAAGGTTTTTAGAAGCGCGGGAATTGAAAAATATTCCAAATTAAACAGCAGAAAATTCTTCCATATTTTAATCAGCCTGCCGGACATCTCATAAAAATACCAAAAAAACCAGAGAGATATAATATTTTGTTTTGGAGCGACTTCAATCATTAGTTTTTCGCTAATAATTTAATTCCAATGCCAGAAATATGGCTTCCGCCAAAGATCAAAACGCCGGCCCCTATTGACCAAGCCATTAGATTTAAGATTTTAGGCAAAAAATCGGCTGGCAACATTCCTTTTAACTGTTCTTGAAGCATCTTTTCAACTTCCTGCTGTAAATCAACCGTTTTATCCTTTTGCGAAACGGGAAGAGCTGACTCCGTCGTCTTAAAAATCTCAGGAGGGATAGTTTTGGCTGTAAATATATTATAAGAATTATAAACAGTCCAAGATATTATCCCAACTCCCAAAAACAGAAAGATAAAACCTAAAATTTTGTTAGTATTCATAATTATTATAATTTTTTAAGAATCGCTTTATATCTTCTGGGATAGGGATGGTTTCGCCAACCGGGCTTTTGCCGGGATACCGCCAAGCGGTAATAATTGTTCTTATACTTTTCTTGTCTTGATACATTAGCCAGATTTCCCCAAATTCTTTTTTTCTGGAAGCGGGCTGCATTACCGCGATGGTTTTTGGCACTATCCCCTTTTCTACTCTTTTCGGTTGGGAGAGGACGCGCAATACCCGGGTTTTGGAAAGGCCGTATTGCCGCATTTTCATTTTTGAATGCACAGTCCAATGAATAATTTTAAGGAATTTACCAGAATTCATAAGTTGGTGGACGGTGCAGGAATCGAACCTGCGACCTCTTCGATGTGAACGAAGCGCTCTACCGTTGAGCCAACCGTCCCCAATGCCCGTCCAGATTATTTTATTCTACCACTGTTTTCTAAATTAATAAAAGAGTTGCCCGAGGTCTGACCTCGGGCAACTTGGGTAATTCTTTTATTTTAAAATCTGATTAAGTGAATTTTTAGTGTAATTTTGGCTTTTGTTTATTCTTCCGTTCCCTAAACAATCTCCTTTCCCTAATTCCGAAAATAATTATAGCTATCAAACACAGAATAATAAAGAGAAGCCAAAATGTCTGTAGTTAAAACAAACTAGGTTTTGGTATAGTTATTACTTTAATTCAACTTTTGCTCCGGCTGTTTCAAATTTTTTCTTAATTTCTTCGGCTTCCGCTTTCTTCACATTTTCTTTCACAACTTGAGGCGCGCTTGCCGCGGCGTCAACCAAGTCTTTGGAATCTTTCAATCCTTTTCCGGTAATATCTCTAACCACCTTGATAACATTAATTTTCTGGCCGCCTACCTCTTTGAGTTCAATGTTAAACTCTGTTTTCTCGGCGGCTGGCGCTGCTCCGGCGACAGGGGCACCCGCAGGCGCGGCCACTGCTATTGCCTGGGGAGCCGCTGTTACCCCGAATTTTTTCTCCAAAACCTTCACTAATTCCGCTAACTCTAAAACTGACATTTTCTCCACTTTCTCCACCAAATCCTTGAATTTTTCCGGAACTTCAATTTTTTCGTCTTTTTTTTCTTCTGCCATAATGATTTAAATTCTAAATTCTAATTTCTAAACTCTAAATATTTTAAATTTTTGATTTATTTAGGATTTAGGATTTTGAGTTTAGGATTTGATATTAATTAAAATATGTAATAGACCTTTGATATTTCCTTGTAATAC
>Ga0210057_1010746_pt1 | contig 10290 bp, 9 predicted proteins | sample CryGeyCG2114_010_2_FD_183968 | JGI IMG/M metagenome (GOLD analysis project Ga0210057, IMG submission 183968) | Groundwater microbial communities from aquifer - Crystal Geyser CG10_big_fil_rev_8/21/14_0.10 (SPAdes) (version 2) | ecosystem: Environmental > Aquatic > Deep subsurface > Groundwater ...
AACTTCTTCAACATTATCGCGATACATATCGCGCAACGTACGTTTTATTAGCCCGCCTTCCTCATTTATAAGTGCTGGAGCTTCTGAAGAGAGTGTTTTTTTTCTTATTCCACTCCATATATTGCTAAGATATTCGTAATCGCGCTTAATTTCGTCGTCATTGCGATCTACCCCTGCTGTACGAACTATAACGCTCATACCATCAGAAATATCAAGTGAAGAAACCACCGATTTTAAGCGGCGGCGGGCGAATGGGTCAGCGATCCGCCTGGAAACACCACCTTGCCTATCTGTATTTGGCATTAACACGCAATATCTTCCCGCTATTGATATATATGTGCTTAAAGAAGCACCCTTATTGCCTCTTTCTTCTTTTATAACCTGCACTAGTACTATCTGGTTGCGCTTAAGAACTTCCTGAATTTTATACTGGCGATAAAAGCTGCCGCGGCTAAGGCGGGCTTCTGTAATTTCATCGTCGCCGACAACATCTATAGATTCGTTAACTGCATCATCTGCCATAACTGCTATTGGACCGCTTACTGCTTCTTCAGCAATAGCTTTGTCCTTAATCTCAGTATTTTCAACTACGCTGTGATTAAGTTCTGTTGCTCCAGAAATTTCTTCAATTTCTGGGAGGTTTTCCTCTTTTGCCTGGATATCAGCCTTTTCTGCTTCCTGCTGGCGGCGCAGTGCAACTTCTTCCGCTTCCTTACGGGCAGAATCTTCAGAAGCCTTTATTTCTGCAGCTAGTTTTTCTTTATCGGCAACCGGTATTTGGTAATAATCAAAATGAAGTTCGGAAAAAGGTAAGAAACCCTGCTTATTTCCACCATATTCAACAAAAGCCGCTTGCAGAGATGGCTCCACCCGAGTTACTTTTCCTAAATATATATTGCCTTTAATTTGTTTTTTAGTTGCGCTCTCAAAATCAAATTCTTCTAATCTCGAATCCTGAGCCAGAACTACGCGAGTTTCCTCCGGGTGGGAGGCATCTATTAATATTCTCTCTGTCATTGTAAAAATATCTCCATATTTCTTGTGCGCCAAAAACCGCGGAAGAATTACCCCCGCGTTTTGCGCTATAAGTTGTGTTTAACTGATCAAACATTTATTGGTCTTCTATGGCCGCACACCCAAAAGCAATAATTCTCTCTTTTAAAGATTGCAGCGAAAATTTCCTAAATATTTATAAAATTGGTACGCGTTAGTGCTAAACCCTGCCGTAAAAACTTCATCACAGAAGAACTAAGGGCCAAATTTGTGCCCCACGGCCAAAGGAAAGTAATTTCCAACGTCTATTCCGGTTATTAGTCTAAAGCACCGTCACATAAAAAGCAAACCTAATTAAAAGATACAGGATTTTCAGTTAATTAGAGGGAAGGGTTTATGGTTTGCAGCTGATATAGTGCTTTTGCTTTTATTTTACGCTAGGCAGCCGAGGCAAGTAAAATTCCAGCGTAGCCTTACTACGTGAATTTTACTAGTCCGAAGGATAACGACGCGTAAGATAAAATGAAAAGCACTATAGTTGATGATTAAAATACTGAGCTCTGCCTGTCCTCCGTAGCTTCAGCGACCCGTTGCGCCAGCGCTAGCGCGGCAAGAGGAGGAAACTTAAAATAGCCTAGCCCGGATATTTCATGAAGACATTAGAAAATCTCCTATCTTCGTTTTCAACTAAGGCTTTCGACTATTCTGACAAAAATACACTTTGTACCGCTGGCATTATGTGGTTTTAAAGCGGCCCTGTTATACCATTATTTGGCACAAAGACTCAAAATGTAGGCCAGGCTACATTTTTCCCCTTTGCACTAAATACTGAAATAACATTGCTCGCTCTAAATTCCACATCTTCATGAAATATCCGGGCTAGAGTCCAATTAACGATTTCACTGCATGCTCTACATCGCCAGCACGCATCAGTGACTCACCTATCAGAAAACAGTTTACATTTTGGCTACGAATCCGCTCTATATCTCCTGGTTGAAAAAATCCACTTTCAGAAATAATCAGATAATTCTTGGGAATTTTTTTTCTTAAATTTTCTGTAATGGAAAGATCAATATCTAATGTTTTAAGATTGCGATTATTTATACCTATCATTTTACTTTTTCTTTTAAGGGCTCTTTCTATTTCTATCTCTTCATGTACTTCAATCAGAACATCCATGCCTAAATCAAATGCAGTGTTTTCTATAATCTCTGCCTCATCATCGTTTAGTGCTGCCATAATTAATAATATGCAATCAGCACCAAGTGCTCTGCTTTCTAAAACCTGATATGGGTCAATCATAAAATCCTTGCGCAGAATTGGCAGAGGAACTGTTTTATGAACAAGTTTTAAATATTCATCCTTACCCTGAAAATATGGTTCGTCAGTTAAAACTGAAATGCATGTTGCCCCACCTTCATAATATGATTTTGCCAATAATTCCGGGTCAAAATCTGCTCTTATCACTCCCTTACTGGGTGAAGCTTTTTTAATTTCTGCAATAAGCCCTATTTTATTTTCCGCATCTTTCTTCCGCAAAGCTTTTTCAAAACCACGCGGTGGCTGAGCCAGCTCAATTTCTTCATGCAATTCAGATTCAGTTTTTGCATTTTTGCGAGCAGATATATGTGCGCGTTTAGCAATGCAGATTTTTGAAAGAGAATCAGACACTAAGAACCCCTAAGCTATTGCTAACTTCCACAAGTTTTTCCAAACTTTGCAATGCAAGTTTGTTGTCTATCGCAGTGGCTGCCATTTGCATGCCATCTTTTATTTGGCTAACTCTCTGCGTAATCAGTAAAGCAGCAGCTGTGTTTATAAGAACTATATCTCTATAAGGACCTTGCTCTCCTTTAAGAACAGAACGTAAAGCATTGGCGTTTTCGATTTCATCGCCACCGATAAGCGCATCTTCATCTTCTGGCCGTTCTATTCCCAATTCTTCAGGCTTTATAGTGAAGGTAGAAACTTTGCCTTCTCTTAGTTCAGCGACATATGTTTCATCCATTATTGTTATTTCATCCATCCCATCAGCACCATGAACCACCCATGCATGGCTACTGCCAAGATTGTGAAGTACATTTGCCAATTTTTCTATTAATTCTCTATCGTAAACACCTATTAGCTGTCTTTCAGGCATGGCCGGGTTGACCAACGGGCCAAGGAGATTAAATATGGTGCGCATCGCCAGTTCCTGGCGAACGGGCGCAACATGCCGCATTGCTGTATGAAAACGCGGCGCCATCATGAAACATATGCCTGCTTCCTGCAGACAATATGCAGCTCCATTCTCGTCTATATCGATATTTACTCCCAAAGCACGCAACACATCTGCCGAGCCTGAGCGAGAAGAAATTGCTTTATTCCCATGTTTAGCAACTGGCACTCCACACGCGGCTGTTACAATTGCGACAGCTGTAGATATGTTATAAGTACCTTTTTTATCGCCACCAGTTCCGCAGGTATCCATCAATTTGCTGCGAATTTTATCAGGGACTTCCACTTTTTTTACTTTATTGCGCAATGCCATTGCTGCACCGCTTATTTCTTCAACTGTTTCTCCATTTATACGCAGGCCAATTAGAGCTGCCGCCATTTGTGCAGACGTGGCCCCACCAGACATGATGATCTGAAAAACCCTCCCAGCATCAGGAATGTCCAGATGTTTTCCTTGTGCGATAATATCAAGATATTTTTGTATTTCATTACTCATTTAGCATCCCCAGGAAATTTTTTAGTATCTTATGGCCGTGCTCAGAAGCAATACTTTCAGGATGAAATTGCACACCGTGAATATTATGCTCTTTATGCTGCAGTCCCATTATTATGCCATCTTCTGTCTCTGCAGTAATTTCCAGACAATCTGGCAGAGTTTTTCTTTCCACAATAAGTGAGTGGTAACGAGTTGCCTCAAAAGGGCTGGGCAAATCCTTAAAAACACCTTTACCCTGATGTATGATTTTGCTTATTTTTCCATGCATAGGTTTGGGCGCACGTATAACCTTGCCACCAAACACCTGGCCGATCGATTGGTGGCCCAGGCAAACCCCAAACATAGGCAGTTTTCCTGCTGCTTGCTTTATTAAATCCAGACATATTCCAGCATGGTCCGGATCACACGGGCCTGGAGAAATAACAATTCCTGCCGGGTTCATTTCCAGAACCTCTTCTGGCGTAACTGTATCATTGCGTTTCACCTCAATATCATCCGCACCCATCTCACTAAGATAATGGAGAAGGTTATAGGTAAAACTATCGTAATTATCTATTAACAGAATTTTCATTGCTCTCTCTCAATAATGGCGCGGCTGCCAAAAACATCCACACCCTCACCTTCACCATGCAACATTATAGCATTTTGATTAACGCATTTTCCGTTTACACACATTAATTTTTGCATGCTGCAATCAAGTCTCCTGACTGACTCTTCATATTTTTTACATTTTTCAGCAAGAACTTCATTAACATCAACGCATTGCTTAGAAAATTCATTTAATTTTTCGTGCACCGCTTCATTTTTCTTTTGTTCGCTTTTGCTGATTATAATCCTGTGACATGGCGTTTTTTGCCATGGGCAGCCAAAATATTCACTATCACAATCTTCATCTCTCCAACATCCGCCAAGTTTAGCTATATCATTATTTATCTCTTCTTCAAAAGAGACACAGTTTTTTTCTTCTGCAAATAATGAAGCAGGCAAAACAAAAAATGATAGAGCCATAATGTATAAAATTTTTTTCATAAAAATTCTTCCGCCCGATTTGCAGCCACTTGCAAAGCTGCTGCCTTATTTTGTGTTTCCTGGAATTCAGCTTCCGGGTCACTATCAGCAACAACACCACCACCTGCCTGCAAATAAATCATTCCGTCTTTTATCAATGCGGTGCGCAGCGCAATGCATGTATCCATATCTCCACCAGCGGAAATATAACCGACCGTGCCAGCATAGAAACTTCTCTTTTCATCTTCAAGTTCATCAATTATTTCCATGGCACGAATTTTTGGCGCACCAGAAACTGTTCCAGCCGGGAATCCAGCTATAAGAGCATCTACACAGTCCTTGCCTTCAGCTATTTCCCCTTCAACATTAGAAACTATATGCATAACGTGAGAATATCTTTCCACAGTCATTTTATCTGTTACTTTTACAGTGCCGGTTTTTGCCACACGCCCAACATCGTTGCGGCCAAGATCAAGCAACATAAGGTGTTCGGCGAGCTCTTTTTCATCCGCAAGAAGGTCTTTTTCCAACTCTAGATCTTCCTTCTTATCTTTTCCGCGTTTTCTGGTGCCAGCAATTGGGCGTATGGTGACAATACCTTCACTCAGCCGCACCAATATCTCCGGGCTGGAACCGATAATAAAAAAATCACCCATTTTCAGATAAAAAAGATATGGAGAAGGGTTCAGATGCCTGAGCGACCTGTAAAATGCAATTGGCGGCAGAGAAAATTTGCGCGAAAATCTCCTGCTTGGGACCACCTGAAAAATATCGCCAGCAGCTATATATTCTTTCGCCTTATTCACCATTTCATGATAACGCTCACGGTTTGTATGAGTTTTGAATGTCGCCACATTATGACTATCCTGAACAATATTTAATTTCGGCGGCTCACTTTTCATCTTTGCAATTACTGCCTCTATGCGGTTTTTTGCTTCTTCATATGCTTCTTCAGCTTTTTTTTCTTTATGTGGCCAGCAGGAAGTTATCACCATTGCTTCATCTTTCACTGAATCAAAAACAATAACAATCTGCGGGCGCATATAAACACTGAGCGGTATGTTTATATTATCTGGATTTTTATCCGGCAGATTTTCCATGAGTTTGACCATATCATAGCCCATATAACCAAAAAGGCCTGAAGCCATTGGCGGCAGGCTTACTGGTATTTCCAGCTCCGACTCTTTCATAATTTTTCTTAGGCTGGCAAAAACGTCTTTTCCATCAGCAGAAAAATTTTCCGGATTATTTTTTGCATCACGATTTATATATGGCTTGCCTTCAACACATTTCCATAACAAATCCGGATCAAGTGCTATTATTGAATAGCGCGCACGTGTTTCTCCTCCTTCCACTGACTCAAAAAGAAGATGATAATCACTCATCTCTGCCAGTTTCATCATGGCAGAAACCGGCGTTTCCATATCAGAAAGAAACCGCATCCACACTAATTGCGGTTTTCCTGATTCGTGTTTTTTTTCGAATTTTTTATATTCCGGATTCATGTACAGCCAGCTAGCCGGAATATTTCACCGGGTATTTTGATCTAAGATATCTTATATATTGCGATATGATATCATCAGCGAATTCCTTTTGCAGGTTATTTTCTACAGAAGTTTTTCCAAATGATTTATCATTCTCATCTGCAGGAATAATTTTTTCCAACATTCCTATAACAAAATCACCATTACCATTCATATAAGCATAACTTATAAGACCTGGAGAAAGAGAAAACATATCTTCAAGCATTTCTTCTGGAAGATTTTTTATTGCCCCACCACCAGAACGATAGAACAAGCCAGAATCCTCCAATGTTAGTTGCAGTTCTTTCGCCTTCTCAGAAAGTGCTGCCTCTTTACCATTTTTTATTTCTTCTCTTAAATCCTGAGCAAGCTTTTCTGCAAATTGTTTTAGTTCATCTTTTTTACGCTCTTCTTTCCAGGCGTTTGTAACTAAACCACGCACTTCATCCAACGCACGAACGCGTGATGCAGTGATACCATCAACCCGCAAAACAAAATAAGAAAGGCCATCCGGAGATGCAATAAGGTCAGAAGCAATACCTTCTTCTGAACTAAAGGCTAATTCCAGAAAATTGCCATATTCGGGCAAACCATCTATAGCAGCACCATCTATAGTTTTTCCATCCTGGCCAATGCTGTTTATCTTCCGCAACTCAAGATCCATACGCTTGCTTATTTCTTCCAGCTTAGCACCTCCAGCCATTTCATCCTGAAACTTACCTGCCATTTCATAAAGAATTTCACTGCCTTTTTCAGAAGTAATAGCTTCTTTAAGATCTTCCTTAACTTCTCCAAAACTACGCGTTTTGCTGGGAGTGATTTTCTTTACTTTAAATATGTGCCAACCAAGGTCACTTTCCTTTGGCTCACTATATTCACCTTCTTTTAGAGAAAAGACTGTTTCAACAATGTCGTTAGAAAGAATATCCCCCTGGGAAAGAAGATCTTTGCTGGCCTCGCCAAATTCTACTGCCTTCTCATCCATAGCGGCACTTTCTTTTGCCACCTGGAGAAATTCTTTACCCTCTTTCAGGAGCGCATGTATTTCTTCAGCCTTTTTCTCACTATCAATGAAAATCTGTTGTAGCTTCCGCTTTTCAGGCTCATTAAATTCGCTTTTTCGTACTTCATATTCCTCCTTGAGCACCTCATCTGAGAGGTCAATTTCTTTTGCCACGTCTTTTGTGCCAAATTTTATATAGCTTATATCTCTATATTCTGGCGCAGAAAACAAAGCTTTATGTTCATCATAATAAGAAATTAACTCTGTGTTAGAAGGGTCATCCACCTGTTTAATATGATCAGCAGGTATGACGAGTAATTTCCCCTGCCTTTTTTCACCTTCAAATTTATAGAGCCTTTCTATTTCTTCGCCTGGAATTTTTGGAACGTTAGTGATAGAACCGACCAGCACATCAACTGAAATATCTTTTTTCAGATTTTCTACAAAAGAACTTTCGCTCTCACCTACGCTGCGTAAAAAAGCGGAGAAGGCATTTTTGTCAAATTCACCGGAAGGTTTATTGAATTTTCCATTCGCCCGAATAAGGTTTATGACCTGATCTTCACCAACAATAATACCAAGACGCTTTGCTTCCAACTCAAGAATGCGGCGATTTATCAACACATCAAGTGTGTGTTTTCTGACCCCCATATTTTCAGCCATTTCCTCTCCTGCTTCCTGGCCAAATATTCCCTGCAGACGCTGAATTTCACGTCTTACGGCTCTTTCTAATTCTATATTTGAAATTTTACTTCCGCCAACAGTCGCAGCAACATCACTGACGCGGCCGCGAAAAATATCGCCAACACCAAAAAAGGCAAAGCTGGATATAAGCATTAAAAGCAATATACCTGCAAAAACTTTGGATATATTGTTACCAATATTTTGAAACATTAAAAACCTCGAAGACGCGGAAGAAAACAGTGGTGAGAATATGTTCTAACATTTGCTACTGCAATAGTTTTTCAGAAATTTTATCAAAACGGTTCTATAAACTTCCAGGCTAATGTCTTTTTTCTTGCCTATGAATATATGCAGTGCATATAGTCACAAGCAAAAGTTAAGAAAGCTCATTATTATGAAACAAAAGAAGCTTGTAGTAGGAAATTGGAAAATGAATTTAGGGCTTGATGAAGCTCTGATTCTTGCTGCTGATATTAAAAGCACAAATAAATGTGATATTGTCATTTGCCCATCATTCCCACTGCTCTATCCGGTAGCACAGAAAATCATGGAAATAGAACTGGAAATAGGTGCGCAGGATTGTCACTTAGAGGAAAAAGGCGCTTTTACTGGTGACGTAAGTGCAGAAACCCTAAAAACAGTTGGTTGCTCATGGGTAATTATTGGCCACTCCGAGCGCAGACAGCATCACAGTGAAACAAATGCTCTGGTAAACAAAAAGGCCCAAGCGGCCCATAAAGCTGGGCTAAAAACCATAATCTGTGTTGGCGAGTCACCAGAAGTCCGAAAAGAAGGAAAAACTTTAGAATTGATCAAAGAACAAATAACAAAATCACTTCCTTCGGATGCAAGTTATGAAAATACCGTTATAGCTTATGAACCAATCTGGGCTATTGGAACTGGTAAGACAGCAACCACCCAAGATATAGAGGAAGTACATAATTTCATTGCCTCCATAAAAGAAAATGTAAAAATTCTTTATGGTGGCTCAGTTAATGAAAAAAATGCTGCAGAAATATTCTCCACAAAAAATGTTGGTGGCGTTCTTGTTGGTGGTGCCAGCTTAAAAGCTGATTCCTTTAATAAAATAATTGAGGCTGCTTCGTGAAAACTCTGGTTATAATGGGTAGCTCACGTAGCGATGGCGATACAATGCGTGTTGTAAAGACTGTCCTTGGTGATGCTTCCGCTGAAATAATAAAACTGAATGAAAAAAAAATTTCCCCGTACGACTATGCCCACAAAAATACTGAAGATGATTTTCAGGACATTGCCCAAAAAATGGTTGAAGCTGATAACATAATTTTTGCTACACCAGTATATTGGTATTCCATGAGTGCACAGTTGAAAGCTTTTTTTGACCGTTTCACCGACCTTATAACCATACGCAAAGATTTAGGCCGTAAACTCAAAGGAAAAAAATGTTATGTTATTTCTTGTGGAAGTGATGTAAAACTCCCGCCGGGCTTTGAAAACCCTTTTTCTGCCACTTGCGCTTATTTGGATATGGAATATAAAGGGTGTTTTTATTATTACACCGGTAAAGCGGATAATGATTTTAAAAAGACAGCCCTAAAAAAAGCTTCAGAAGAAGCAACTAATTTTGGAAGAATTATTTTTGGTTAGGTAAAAAATGACAGTATTGCTCGTTATACATCTTATAATAATCCTGTGTCTGATAGTTGTTATACTTCTTCAGCGCAGCAGCGCCGAAGGTTTTACTGGCGGCGGAGAATCATTTATGTCCTCCCGTGGTAAAGCCAGTTTTATGACACGTGCCACCGCTATATTGGCCACCATGTTTATAGTAAACAGCATTATACTGGCTTATTATTCTTCTCATATTTCCAGAGAAACCTCAATTATCGAAAAAATTGAAAACAAGCAGGTTGAAGTAGAAAAAGAAGAAAAGCCCAAAGAAGAGCAAAAACCAGCAGTTCCTCTGGCTGATTAACAGTTCAACAACTCCTTTTATGCTTGACCACAAGCGTTATTAGGTGATAACTCTTTCTCCCCATGGTCAAGCAGAGATACAGGGAGCCATGGCGCGTTTCATTTTCATAACAGGCGGAGTTGTTTCATCGCTGGGCAAGGGTCTTGCCTCGGCCAGTCTGGCATCTCTATTACAGGCACGTGGTTATAGCGTCCGTCTGCGCAAACTTGATCCATATCTCAATGTAGACCCCGGCACAATGAGTCCTACCCAGCATGGCGAGGTATTCGTTACTGATGACGGGGCAGAGACGGATCTCGACCTGGGCCATTATGAGAGATTCACCGATGTTGGTGCCAGGCAGGGTGATAATGTTACTGCTGGAAAAATATATTCTGATCTGATAGCTGCGGAACGCCGCGGTGATTATCTT
>Ga0210057_1010747_pt1 | contig 10290 bp, 19 predicted proteins | sample CryGeyCG2114_010_2_FD_183968 | JGI IMG/M metagenome (GOLD analysis project Ga0210057, IMG submission 183968) | Groundwater microbial communities from aquifer - Crystal Geyser CG10_big_fil_rev_8/21/14_0.10 (SPAdes) (version 2) | ecosystem: Environmental > Aquatic > Deep subsurface > Groundwater ...
TTTATAATCAGCAAGCAGAAGCAGTCGGCGAGCAGGAGTTAAATCCGGCCGTGTTTGCGGTGCCGGCATCGGCGGCGTTGGTACATCAGGTAGCGGTGGCGCAAACGGCCAATGCGCGGCAAACGCTCGCCCACACCAAGACCAAAGCCGAAGTGCGCGGCGGCGGCCGCAAGCCTTGGCGCCAGAAAGGCACTGGCCGGGCGCGGGCCGGCTCTATCCGCAGCCCTTTATGGAAAGGCGGCGGCGTAACCTTTGGCCCGCGTAAGGACAGGAATTTTTCCAAAAAGATTAACATTAAAATGAAACGGAAGGCGACGCTGGGCGTTTTATCCGACAGAGTGCGTAGCGGCAATTTGATTTTAGTTGATAAGTTAGAGCTGCCGGACGCCAAGACGAAACAAGCCGCGGCCATTATCGCCGATTTTTTGCGCAAAGTGTTTATTGCCGATAAAAAAACCAGCATACTTATAATGATTGCGGATAAAAATGAGCCGGTTGAAATAGCGATGAGAAATTTAGCCGGCGTTAGCTTAATCAAGACAAATAATATTAATATTGTGGATTTATTAAAATACCGGAATATAATGTTAACGGTGGCGGCGGCGCAGCAGTTGGAGAAGCAATGCAGCAAACAAGTAACAAGTAACAAGTAACAAGAAGATACTTATGAGCATATTTGGTAAAAAGCAAAGTAATCGGGTTAAGCAGGCAGCGAGCGATAAAATATCGGAGCCGGTAAGCATGAAGGATTTATATGGAGGCGAAGGGGAAAAAGCAGCCGCTGCTCCGTCCCGAAGCGTAAAGCTCGCGACCCGACGGTACGCTGATTCGTATCGCGTGCTAGTTAAGCCGTTAGTGACCGAAAAGGCGGCTAAAATCGGCACGCAAAACAAGTACGCTTTTGTGGTGGCTAGCGCCGCCAACAAAATTATGGTTGCCCGCTCCATTGAACAGGTGTACGGCGTTAAGCCGGTTAAGGTCAATATCATCAGGTTGAAGGGTAAAATAGTCAGCAGCCAACGCTTGCGCGGCCAGCGGAAGGACTGGAAGAAAGCAATCATTACTTTGCCGGCCGGGAAAAATATTAATATTTACGAAGGAGTGTAGTTAATATGGGAATTAGAAAAGTAAAACCGATAACCAATGCCTTGCGCCAAGCGACTTTTGACGATTGGTTAGATATTACCGCAGTTAAGCCGCTAAAGCAGCTGACGGTGCCGAAGAAAAAAAAGGGCGGCCGTAATATGCAGGGCAAAATTACCGTCCGGCATCAGGGCGGCGGAGCCAAGCAGCGGGTGCGCTTGATTGATTTTAAACAGGATAAGTTTGATATTCCCGCGACGGTGAAAACGATTGAATACGACCCAATCCGGGGGGCAAGAATCGCCTTATTGTATTATCGCGACGGAGCCAAGCGCTATATCATCGCCCCCGACGGCTTAAAAGTCGGCGATGCGGTGATGAGTTCGCTGCAAAAGCAAGAGATAAAAATCGGCATCCGTTTGCCGCTTAAATATATCCCGGTAGGAATTGAAGTTCACAATGTGGAGTTAGTGCGGGGCGCGGGCGGGAAACTCGCGCGGGGCGCGGGGAATTTAGTGCAGGTGATGGCCGTTGACGGCGACCATGTCCAATTAAAGCTGCCTTCGGGAGAAATCAGGTTAGTCAAAGGCGATTGCCTAGCTACTGTCGGCAAGGTCAGCAATCCTGATTGGCGTTTAATTTCTATCGGCAAAGCCGGCCGCCAACGGTTATTAGGGATTAGGCCGACCGTGCGCGGTACGGCGATGAACCCGGTTGACCATCCGCACGGCGGCGGCGAAGGCAAACAGTCTATCGGTTTGAAAGCGCCGAAAAACCTCTGGGGCAAAAAAGTTTTAGGCGTGCCGACCCGAAAGCCCCAGCCGTCAGACAGATTAATTATTCAAAGAAGGAAAAAGAGAAAGTAAAAAGACATTAAAACACAAGCGCATTAAAGCATTAAAACAAGAAAACACTTATTGTTTTGAGAATCATAATGAGGTTGAAATAAGGTTCGTTAGCTAATAAAATCCGTACTAACATGTTGAACATATGTCCAGAAGTTTAAAAAAAGGTCCTTATGTGAATGAGGATTTAATGAAAAAAATTAACAAGGCGCGGCCGGAAGATAAGACAATGATCAAGACCTGGGACCGAGCTTGCACGATTACGCCGGAGATGGTAGGTTTTACTATCGGCGTTCATAACGGCAGACAGCATCTGCCGGTAAGAGTGGTGGAAAATATGGTTGGCCATAAATTAGGCGAATTTTCGCCCACCAAAAAGTTTATTGTCCACGGGGGCAGGAAAGCCAAAGAAGAAGAAAAGGAAGCGGCTCAAAAAGCGGCCGCCGCCAGTACCGCCACCGTCGCCGCTCCGCCTAAAACGGCTTAATTATTTTTTATATGCAGACCAGCGCCAAGGTAAACAATCTTAGAATTTCGCCGCGCAAGTTGCGGTTGGTGGTTGATGTCGTTCGCGGCCTGCGGGCAGAGGAAGCCTTGCAGCGTCTGCGTTTGCTGAATAAGGCAGCCAGCCATCCGGTAATCAAGCTGATTCGTTCCGGAGTGGCTAACGCGGAGCATAATTTTGAGTTAGCTAAGGATAATTTATATGTTAAAGAAATCAGAGTTGACGCCGCGGCTACCTTAAAGCGCTGGATGCCGCGGGCGCACGGACGCGCTACGCCGATTCGGAAACGAGGCAGCCATCTTAGCTTGATTTTAGGGGAAATAAAAGACAGCGGCGTCAAAACAGGCAAAAAACCAGCGGCGGAAGCGCCGGTAAAATTAACCGAGCTGGATAAAAAGCCGGCGGAAGCGATTAAGCCGGAGAAAATAACCAACGCCCAGCAAGACGTTTTCGATACGGAAGCCAAAGACACTTCTGCCGAAGCAGTTAAGGAAATACAGGATACGCGGCGCGAGGGCCGTCGGGGGCAGGCCAGAATGGAGGGAGGGCGCAAGGGTTTTGCCAGCAGAATATTTAGAAGGAAGAGCGGATAATTTTAATTAAATAGCAAAAAGACATGGGACAAAAAGTACATCCAAAAATTTTTCGCACCGGCGTCATTTATTCCTGGCCGTCAAAGTGGTTCAGCGCCGGTCGTAATTTTCCCTCTAAGCTCAAGCAGGACGTTGAGATTCGCCGCTTCCTCATTCATAAATTAAGAGAAGCGAGCGTGGATAAAGTAGAAATTGAGCGCGACGCCCAGAAAATCACCGTCACGGTTTATACCGCTAAGCCCGGCTTAATTATCGGCCGGGGCGGCGCGGGAGCGGAAGATTTAAAGAAAGAAATTAAGCGGAAGTTTTTGCCGAAAGTTAAGTTGGGAGAAATTCATCTCAACATTAACGAAGTGGACCGGCCGAATTTATCCGCTTCCATAGTAATGCAAGCGATGGTTTTAGACATAGAAAAGCGTTTGCCGTACAAACGGGTGATGAAACAGGCGATTATGCACGTGCAGCGCGCGGGAGCTTTAGGCGTTAAAGCGCTGGTTAAAGGCCGTTTAAACGGCGCCGAAATCGCGCGCGAAGAGAAAATGGTCGCGGGTAAAATCCCCTTGCATACTTTGCGCGCCGACATTGATTACGCCCAAGGCACGGCGCATACTACCTACGGGTCAATCGGCGTAAAAGTTTGGATTTATCGCGGCGAGATTTTTAGCAAGGAAGAAAGCAGAACCGGCGATGTAATAGGAGAAATAAGAAGTAAGAAGTAACCCATCGAAAGCCCGGAGGGCATTCAGGCGGGCCCGCCTAGCTACGAAGTTGCTGGCGGGGAAGACAAAAAAAGTGAAAAGTTAAAAGAAAAGATATTATAAGAAATAGTATTCGTGGCATTCGCATTCGTCTGGATTGGTATAAGTCCGTACGAAGAATTCGTATTAATGGTTCGCAAACAAATAAAGTCCGCAATAACTATTTGAACTATGTTGGCGCCCAAAAAAACAAAACACCGCAAATACCACCAGATAAAGCCCGCCGGCAAAAGCGCGCGCGGAGCCGAATTAAGCTTTGGCAGTTTCGGCCTGAAAGCGTTGCAGTCGCGCTGGATTACTTCCCGGCAGATTGAAGCGGCGCGGCGCGTCATTACCCGCTATACGGCGCGCGGCGGGAAGATGTGGATTAGGATATTTCCGGACATAGTCATCACTAAAAAGAGCGGCGAAATTCCCATGGGCAAAGGCAAGGGCGAGCCGGACCATTTTGTCGCTATTGTCCGCCGCGGCCGGATATTATTTGAATTGGAAGGAATGAAAGAATCTTTAGCCAAAGAAGCGCTGACCTTAGCGGCTCATAAATTACCGATTAAATGTCAGTTTGTTAAAAAGTAAAATATGGAGATTAAAGAATTAAAAAATAAATCACTGGCTGAATTGCAGAAGTTATTGGCGCAGACGCGCGATCGGTTGCGGGAGGCGCGCTTTAAAGACGCGGCTAAGCAACTAAAAAACGTGCGCGCCGTTAGAGTAATAAAAAAAGACATTGCCCAAATTTTAACCCTGATTAATTCGCACTATGGCCAATAAGCAACTAAACAAAATCAGTAAAAAATTTCAAGGAATAGTAGTGAGCGACAAAATGGATAAAACCATCGTGGTTAAAGTTGACCGGGTGAAACGGCACCCCAAATATCACAAAAGTTTTTTGGTGAGCAAGCAATATAAAGTGCATGACGAACGCAACCGGTTTAAAGACGGCGATCAAGTCGTTTTTGTGGAGTGCCGGCCGTTATCCAAAGACAAAAGATGGCGAGTGCTGTATGAAGTAAGCAGCAAACAGTAAGAAACATAAAAACATAAAAACACCAGAACAAAAAAGCATAAGTCCGTACTAAGTATTTGAACATATGATCCAACATCGAACAATGTTAAAATTAGCCGATAATACCGGCGCCAAGCTAGTGCAATGCATCAAAGTTTTGGGCGGCTATAAAAAGCGGTACGCGAGGATAGGCGACATTATTACGGTAACGGTGAAAATGGCGGCGCCGCATAGTTTGGTCAAAAAAGGCGAAGTCCTGCCGGCAGTAGTGGTAAGAACCAGAAAAGAAATCAAACGCCCTAACGGCGTCTGCGTCCGTTTTAACGAGAACGCTTGCGTGTTGGTTGACCCCAAAAGCAAAGAGCCAAAAGGCACGAGAATTTTCGGTCCGGTTACCAGAGAACTGCGCGAGCGAGGGTTTGCCAAAATTGTTTCCCTGGCGCCGGAAGTATTATAAACATATGAAAATAAAATCAGGAGATAAAGTAAAAATCATAGCCGGGAAAGACAAAGACCATGCCGGCAAAGTGCTGCAGGTTTGGCCGCGCGCAGGGCTGGTAAGCGTTGAAAGCCGGAACCTGTTAATTAAGCATTTGCGTCCGCGCCGGCAAGGCGAAAAAGGGCAGCGGATAGAATTTCCGGCCCCGATGAGCATCGCTAATGTTATGCTTGTTTGCCCGCAATGCGGCCGGGCGACGAGAGTGGGTTCGCAAATGTTGGACGGCGGGAAAAAAGCCAGAATTTGTAAAAAATGTAAACAAGTAATTGATTGATTATGACGCGGTTATACGCTAAATACCAAAAAGAAATAGTACCAAGCTTGCGGGAGAAATTCGGCTATCCCAATATTTTAGCCGTGCCTAAAGTGAACAAAGTGACCGTCAACGTAGGCGTGGGCAAGTTTGCTAAAGAGCCGGGTTTTTTAGAATCAGTTGAAAATACGCTGCGGCAGATTACCGGACAAGCGCCGGTAAAGACTAAGGCCAAGCAGTCCATTTCTTCGTTTAAGATCCGCCAAGGGATGGTAGTCGGTTTTAAAGTAACTCTGCGTCGCCAGCGGATGTACGATTTTATTGACAAACTGATTAACATCACTTTGCCGCGGACGCGCGATTTCCGCGGTTTGTCAACGGACGCCGTTGACGGGCAGGGCAACTTCAACATTGGTTTTGCCGAACACATCGCTTTTCCCGAAGTGCAGGATGACGGCATCGCTAAAATTCACGGTTTAGAAGTTTGCCTCACGACGACGGCGCAAAATAAAGCCGAGGGGCAGGAACTGTTGCGTTTAATGGGCTTTCCTTTTAAATCTAAAGAGAAAAAAAGCAAATAATTATTAAATAACTGCCATGGCAACACAAGCGCAGATAGCCAAATCAAAAAAGCATCCAAAATACACAACCAGAATAGTGCGGCGTTGTTGGCGTTGTGGCCGCAAACACGGTTTTATGCGCGATTTTAATCTGTGCCGCATTTGTTTTCGGGAGCTGGCTAATAACGCCGAAATACCGGGCATTACTAAATCATCATGGTAAATTATTAAACTATGACCGATCCAATAGCCGACATGTTAACACGCATCCGGAACGCTCAAGCAGTCAAAAAGACTGAAGTGGTTTTGCCGTTCAGCAAATTTAAGCATAATTTGGCGCAGCTCTTGGTCCAGGAGGGCTGGCTGGCCGGCGCGGAAAAAAATGAACGAGGCCAACAGCGTTCCTTTGACCAGTTGTGTTTAAAATTAAAATATAATAAATCCGGCAAGTCAGTGATAATGAACATTAAGCGCGTCAGTAAGCCCGGCCGGAGAGTGTACGCGGCGTATCAGCAGATGCCGTATGTGTTGAACGGTTTGGGAATAGCCGTCATTTCTACTTCGCAGGGCTTGATGACGAACAAACAAGCGCGGCGCGCCAAAATTGGCGGAGAAGTTATTTGTGAAATATACTAAAATTTATGTCTAGGGTAGGAAAATTACCAATTATCATCCCCACCGGCACTGAAGTTAAACTGCAAGCCGATTTTATTATAGTCAAAGGGCCAAAAGGAGAGCTGAAACAAAACATTAATCCTTTGGTCAAAGTGGACATTGCGGATGATGAAGGAGGCAAGCAAGTAATAAAAGTAAATGTAAAAAACGCTTTGGATAAAAAAAATCGGTCTTTGTGGGGCCTTTACCGGATGCTGATCAATAATATGGTTGAGGGAGTAAACAGCGGTTTTTCCAAGCAATTAGAGGTAAACGGCGTTGGCTATCGGGTAGCGGCGGCCGGCAATAAATTGGTTCTCAACATTGGTTTTTCGCATCCGGTAGAATTTCCCCTGCCGTCCGGCATTGCCGTCAGTGTGGAGAAAAACATCATTACCGTCAGCGGCATTGATAAGCAATTAGTGGGGGAAACGGCGGCGCAAATCAGAAAGCTTAGGCAGCCAGAGCCGTATAAAGGCAAGGGCATAAAGTATGTCGAAGAAACATTGCGCCGCAAAGCGGGCAAAACCGCGGCTACCACCGTTAAATAATAATATGCAGCAAGAATTAACCAGAGTAAAAAATAATAAATTACAGCGGCAAAGGCGGGTCCGGGCGAAAATTTTCGGTACCGGCGAGCGTCCGCGTTTAAACGTTTTTAGGAGCAATCGCGGACTTTATCTGCAGCTCATCAATGATGAGTCGGGCAGGACGATTGTTAGCGTCAGCGGCAAAGAGATTAAAGAACCGGGCGCTAAAACCAGCGTCAGCGCGGCGGCGGGTAAGCTATTAGCGCAGAAAGCTTTAGCTAAAGGAATAAATTGCGCCGTATTTGACCGCCGGGGCAATAAATACCACGGCCGAATAAAAGCGGTGGCCGAGGCCGCGCGCGCAGCCGGGCTGAAAATATAATTTAACCATTTTATTATGTCTGAAGAAAATAAATTAATTAACAACGAGGAAGAAAAGCCGGCCGAGCCGGCGGGAGCTGGCGCGGAGATTGAAATTGAAGAGGAAGAAGTAAAAAACGCTCCCGTTGCCCAGTTAAAAAGCAAGGGGCGGAGGGGTTTTGGCAGAGCCGGCGGCAGAAAAAGAGGCCGGGACGACAGAAGAGAGGCGAATAAAGACGAATACGAACAGAAAATTATTGACATTGCCCGCGTTACGCGCGTTATGGCCGGCGGCAAGCGCATGCGTTTTCGCGCCTGTTTGGCTTTGGGCAATCGCGCCGGCAAAGTAGGCATTGGTTTGGCGAAAGCGGCGGACGTCACTAACGCCATTGCCAAAGCCGCTGAACAAGCCAAAAAGAACATGATCAACATTCAGTTGGTAAACGGCACCATTGTCCATGAGATCCGACATAAATTCGGCGCGGCCAAAATTATGCTGAAGCCGTCCCGGCAAGGGGCGGGAATAATCGCTGGCGGAGCGGTGCGCATCGTTTTAGAACTAGCGGGAGTAAAAAATATCGTCAGTAAAATCTTTGGCACTAATAACTCGGTTAACAACGTGCAGTGCGTTATGGAAGCTTTGAAGAGTTTAAAGCACATTGCGGCCCAGGAAGAACCGTCGGGCCAAAAGCCCGCCGCGGCCAATAGCCAAGGGGCGACTGACAAGACTGAAGCAAAATAAATTAATTAAGCAAGACTTATGTTTTTATTGCATACAATTAAGCCAGCCAAAGGCGCGACCAAGAAACGCAAACGGGTGGGCAGAGGCGATGCTTCCGGACACGGCACTTACAGCGGCCGAGGCCAAAAAGGGCAAAAGTCCCGCAGCGGCGGCCGCAAGGGATTAAAACGCAAAGGCATGAAGCAGATTTTATTAAAAACCCCGAAATTGCGCGGTTTTCACAGTTTATATCCTAAAGCCCGGGTAGTGAACGTTAACGAACTTAGCCGCCATTTTAGCAAGGGCGCTCAAATTACGCCCCGGAGTTTGCTTAAAGCCGGGTTAATTGATACCATAAAAATGCCAGTTAAAATTTTAGGCAAGGGAGAGTTGAGCGTTGAGAATTTAGAATTCAGGGACCTAAAGTTAAGCAAAAGCGTTGCCGAACAGATTAAGAAGATGGGCGGTAAAATTATAAAATAACTTTATGCTGGAGAAAATTTCCCAAATTTGGAAAGCGAAAGATTTGCGGCAAAGCGTTTTGTTCGTGTTGGCGATGCTCGCGATTTTTCGCCTGGCGGCTCATATTCCGATTCCCGGAGTTGACGTAATCGCCTTAAAGCAATTTTTTGCCTCTAACCAAATATTAGGGCTGATTAATTTATTTTCCGGCGGCGGCATGGAAAATTTTTCTATCGTGATGATGGGCGTCGCCCCTTACATTACCGCCTCCATTATTTTCCAGCTTTTAGCGATGATTATCCCCGCTCTGGAGGAGCTGCAGAAGGAAGAGGCCGGTCGGCAAAAAATTAACATGTGGACCCGCTATTTGACGGTGCCGATGTCAATATTGCAGGCCTACGGCATGATTACGCTCTTAAACCGCTCTACCTTAGGCATTATCTCCAACTTAGGCGGCTGGACGCTAATCTCCACTGTTTTAACCATCACCGCCGGCACTATTTTTTTAATGTGGCTCGGGGAACTGATTTCGGAAAAACACATTGGCAACGGCATTTCTTTACTGATTTTTGCCGGCATTATCGCCGGCTTGCCCGGAGCCATGCAGCAGATCGCCGTTACCTTTGACGCCTCCCAACTTTTTACCTTAATCGGCTTTATCGCGGTAGCGGTGATTACGGTCGTGGGCGTGGTGATTATCAACGAAGGGCAAAGAAACGTGCCGGTAGTTTACGCTAAACAAATCCGCGGCAACCGGATGTACGGCGGCACTCAAACGCATTTGCCGCTGCGGGTAAACATGGCGGGCGTGATGCCGATAATTTTCGCCATTTCCGTCATTTTATTTCCTTCCATGATCGCCCAATTTTTTATCCACGCGCGCACGAGTTTTATAGCCCAAGCGGCCGAATGGACCTTGCAAGCGTTTAACAACCAGCTTGTCTACGGCATTTTATATTTTATTTTAGTTTTCGGCTTTACTTATTTTTATACGGAAGTTATTTTTCATCCCACTCAAATCGCGGAAAACCTGCAGAAACAAGGCGCGTTTATTCCCGGCATTCGCCCGGGCAAGCACACCGAAGATTACATCGGCAAAACCACTTACAAAATTATTTTCGTCGGCGCTTTATTTCTGGCGCTGATCGCCATTTTGCCCCTTATCTTGCGCTACTTTACCGGCATTCAGTCGCTCGCTATCGGCGGCACGAGCATTTTAATCGTGGTCGCGGTCATTATTGAAACCGTAAAGCAAATTGAGGCGCAGTTGACCATGCGCGAATACGAAGGATACTAGACAATTAACAATTATCAATTACGAGTTACGAGTTAAATAAACGTAAAAAAAGCAGGCGAGACAGGCCTGTTTTCGTTTAGTTGACAGCAGTAAGATGTTATAGTAATATTAAACGAACTCGTTCTTTTTTGTTGAGAATTCAAAAAAATCTATAGAAAAGGGAT
>Ga0210057_1010748_pt1 | contig 10289 bp, 6 predicted proteins | sample CryGeyCG2114_010_2_FD_183968 | JGI IMG/M metagenome (GOLD analysis project Ga0210057, IMG submission 183968) | Groundwater microbial communities from aquifer - Crystal Geyser CG10_big_fil_rev_8/21/14_0.10 (SPAdes) (version 2) | ecosystem: Environmental > Aquatic > Deep subsurface > Groundwater ...
TTGAAGAGTCGGGTGCAGGAAATAGTGGGGAGATACTGAAAGAATTTGATGAAACGAGAAAGCGCGATGAGTTTTTGATGCGCGAAGTAGATGATTTGGAGAAGTCGGCCGTGTCGCTTCGCCACATTATTGAAGAGCTCGATGCGAAAATAGATGAGCGCTTCAACGAAGGACTCGTAAAAATAAATGAAGCACTTCGCGTCTTTTTCCAGAAGCTTTTCGGCGGAGGGGATGCTCGGCTTGAACTTGAGAAAAAGCGCCAAAAGATAACCGAAATGTACGACGAAGAATCAGACGAATTAATTGAGGAAAAAGAGGAATTGGTGCGCGGTCTTGATATTCATGTGGCACTCCCGCGAAAGAAAATTAAAGGACTTGAGATTCTCTCTGGCGGCGAGCGCGCGCTTACATCCATTGCGCTTATCTTTGCAATGAGCCAAGTCAATCCGCCGCCGTTTTTGATTTTGGACGAAACAGACGCAGCGCTTGATGAGGCAAATAGTAAGCGCTACGCGGATATGGTGCGCGAGCTTGGAAAGCGAAGCCAGCTTGTCTTGATCACTCACAACCGCGCCACCATGGCCGCCGCAGGTGAGCTCTACGGGGTCACCATGGGATCTGACGGTGTTTCTAAAGTGCTTTCAGTAAAGTTGGAGGAAGCAGAACGGGTTGCGAAATAAGAGAGCCGCCTTTTCAGGCGGCTCTTGAAATTGCGGATCATCCATTATGGATGAGTTCCAAGATTGAAGTGAACTTCAGCGTAGTTGAAAAGTATACCAGTCAGTTTGTTTCCATAACAAAACATCACCCACAGTATGATAAAATGAATTATCATACTATAAATTTTGACTTGTTACTCACGCATCGAATTAAGCGTGTACGCTACGTTTACCGGATCTCGGCGTAATTGAATAGGACGCCGAATGGCACACACCAATGCATCACGTATTTGTATTCTGAAATGTCCACGCTTGAAGGAATGGTGTAATTGATATTTCCTTCAGTACCACGAAGGCGCCCTAGATCAATAAATTCCTTCGCGTCTAAATCCTTCGCCAAGTACACGTGCACATTTGGGCCGTTGATAGTTTTGAAATTCTCAAAACGCACGATGGGCTGTCCATCCGACTCCACAATACGTACTTCTCCGGATGCGGGGTGGAGGGGCGTGTCTTTTATCCTGTATGCTTCCGATACAGTTACTTGCTCCCTTGGCATTTCTTCTGACATTGATATATCTGTTTTGTTTGCCTCAATAATTTGCATAGTCATATCGCGCTTTTGAGCGTCGCTGAGATGTTCAATGGTTCCTGGGTCGGCAGATTGTTTTATTCTAGAAGGAAGTACGTCGTCTACGACGATAGTGTCAAAATAGGGAAGGAGAAAGTAATTACCAGCAAATACCAACGCCACTCCAATTAATATGCCCCAAAGTAGTTTTCTCATAACAAAAAATATACCATAAATTAAAAGAGGTTGGACATCGAATGTCCTAATGTTAGGACATTCGATGTCCAACTTTAGGCTACAACCTCCCAATCAATTTGTTTTGTTTCAAGCGAAGCGTTTTTAAGAATTACTTTTACCGTGTCGCCGAGGCGATATTTCTTACCTTTTTTCCCAACAAGGGAGTACTTTTTCTGGTCGTAATTGTAGTAATCATCTCTCAAGGAGCTGATGTGTGCCATGCCCTCGGCGCGTGATTCTTTTTCTGCCAAATACATTCCATGCTCTGTGATCCCTGTTATTATCGCATCAAATTCTTGTCCGACTTTGTCTTGCATAAATTCTATCTGCTTGTATTTAGTAGATTCGCGCTCTGCCTGCACCGCTGCTACTTCGCGCTCTGAAGAAGTAATAGCGGCTTTTTGATACGCTTCCATCTCTTTCTTGCTTATCTCTGGGCCGCTCAAGTGGCTCCATAAAATACGGTGCGCGATGATGTCGGGGTAACGACGGATAGGAGAGGTAAAGTGTGTGTAGTGCTGAAAGCCAAGTGAAAAGTGCCCGATATTTTTATGGCTATAAATAGCTTTCGCCATTGAGCGCAGTGTTGCCATTTGCACTAGGGCCTCTTCGGGCTTTCCTTTTACATCGCGTAGGAGCTTATCAATGTCTTTTGAGGCGATTTGGCGCCCGTCTCCGTCTTTTCCTAAATCATATCCGATTGCTTTGAGAAATATTTGGAGCTCTTCTATTTTGTCTGGGTCGGGCGTATCGTGTATGCGGTATATGAATGTACGTTGGTGTTCCTTCTTATCTTTACAGTGCGTGCCAATCCACTCTGCAACCTCTCGATTCGCAAGAAGCATCAACTCCTCAATAAGCCTCATTGTCTCTAGGCGCTCTTTTACAAACACTCGAACAGGTTTACCTTTCCCATCTAATTCAAAACCAACTTCCTCTGTATCAAATGAAATTGCACCTTTTTTCTCACGCTCCTTCCTAAGGCTTAGTTTAATGTCATCGAGTATCTTTAGCTCATTGTATAAAGGCCCGACCTTTGTATCGAGGACTTTTTGCGCACTTTGATACGTGAAGCGATGCTGTGAGCGAATGACACTCCTGCCAAACCATCTATCCTTAATTGTCCAAGGGGTACCCTTGGACAAGGTGAAAATGGCGGAGAAGGCGAGACGTTCAACGTCTGGATTGAGAGAGCAGATATCATTTGAAAGCACTTCAGGAAGCATTGGAATTACTCGGTCTACGAGATATACCGACGTGGCACGCTTACGCGCGTCTTTATCTAATGCGGTGTTTTCTCGCACGTAATGTGACACATCAGCGATGTGTATTCCAATTTCAACACTTCCATTTTCAAGGGTTTGAACTGAAATCGCATCGTCAAAATCTTTTGCCGTTTCTGGGTCGATAGTAAAAGTTGGCACCCGTCGCATGTCGCGACGCTCTTTTATGTCTTCATCTAATACTGCGGGTTTTCTGCCAATATCTTCCGCTTCTTTGAGTACGTCTTCAGGAAAGCTTTCGGAAAAGCCGTGCGTGACCATTACCGACTGCATTTCCGTTTCGTGCTCGCCAGCTTTTCCGAGTACTTTAATGACTTCGCCTACAGGATCTACACTCGGACTTTTCCATCGCACAATCTTCACCACCACTTTATCTCCCACCACTGCATTCCGAGTATCCTTAACGCGAATCTGCGCGTGCATTCTTGGGTCGTCCGCTTCGAAAATTGGAGCACCGGGGCCTTTCTTGAGCACTCCAACGAAATCTTCAGTGGCGCGTTTGAGCACTTTAATGACCTCGCCTTCGGCTCGGTCTCCTTTCTTTTTTGATTTGATGATTTTTACCTGCACCGTATCCCCGTTTAGAGCGATATTGATAAGCTTGCGAGAAATATAAATGTCTTCTTCAAAATTCTCATTTGGTACAAAGCCAACACCACTTCTTGTGACGTTTATAATGCCTTCTATGTGTTCGTTTTTCATTTAGGCTTGAGTATACCTCGTTAGAAGTTCGGCCGAAAGCTTGCAGTTCGAAGATATAGAGTTTTGGTGTCATTTTGCTCGATGATTACAGTTCATAACTACAATTTATGAAAAATTTCTACATAGAAATTTTTCATATTGAGACTTCTAACGGGGTATAGCAACTATTTGAACCAAATGCTCGAAAATGAGCCTTAGTGAATGAATTGACCTAACCTATATTCTTTGGTACAGTTTTGCCGTTATGTTAAAGATTCGAATGCAAAGAACCGGTCGTAAAAACGACCCTGCTTTTCGTGTGGTAGTTGCGGAACATACTGTCGGGCCAAAAAGTGGGAAGATTGTTGAAAAGGTAGGTTCGCACTACCCTCGTACAAAAGAAACAATTCTAAACAGTGATCGCATCAAACATTGGCTTTCTGTGGGTGCAAAAGCATCAGACAGAATTCACAACATGCTTATCGCTGAGGGAATCATTGAAGGAAAGAAAATAAATGTTCTTCCAAAGAAGACACCTGTGGTGAAGGAGGAAGCGCTTGCGGAAGAAGCTCCAGAAGCTCCAGAAGCTCCAGAAGCAACTGAAGCCTCAGAGGAGGGAGGTGAGGAAACAGCAGATACTCCAGCCGAAGAAAACACAGGGGCGCCAGCCGACCTGCCCGCAGAGGCACCTGCTCGCGTGCAACGCGCAGGCGGGTCTGCACAGGCGGGAGACTCTGCGAAGTCAGGGGAGGTGAAAGAAGAAGCTCCAGCCGAGGAAGCTAAAACCGAAGAAACACCAGTAGATAAAGCTCCTAATGAAGCTGAGGGAGAAGAAAAAAAGGAAAAATAGGACACAGGATGGAAGACTAGGACATCCGATGTCCTAGTGTTTGTTGACACGCGCTTACTCGTGCCTTACATTTTTATCAGCTGTATCCATTTGGGTGCGCTTTAATAGGTAGTAATGACTGCATGGAATTAGATCAGGAATTTCTAGAGCACGTTGTTAAGTCTCTTGTAGACAATCCAGACGACGTGAAAGTTAATCGTACAGTAGACGAAATGGGGGTTCTTCTTACTCTTGATGTCAATAAGGATGACATGGGTAAGATTATCGGTCGCTCAGGCGCAACTGCAAAAGCGATCCGAACACTACTTCGAATTGTAGGAATGAAAAACGATGCACGCGTTAATCTAAAGATTAACGAACCGGAAGGTGGCACGGGAGGTTTCGAGCCTCAACGCGAGAAGTCGGTAGACGAAGCACTTGCAGACCTGTCCGAAGAATAAGTTCGAAATAACCAATAAAAACAAAACACGCCGCTTTCCTGCGGCGTGTTTTGTTGGTACAAATGTGAGATGGTGCACTTTCATATCATCACCCTATTTCCCGAATCCATTGAGCCTTATCTTTCGAGCTCGATACTTGGGCGTGCGCAAAGAGACAAAAAGATAAAGGTGTCTTTTTACAATCCGCGCGACTATACGAAAGACCTGCACAAGCGCGTTGACAGGCGTCCTTATGGTGGGGGCCCTGGCATGGTGCTCGAGCCAGAATCAGTCCTTCGTGCGGCAGAAGCAACGATTGGGAAAAAGAAAAATGTTGAGGTGATTTTTTTCTCTCCAAGCGGCAATAAGTTTAATCAAAAGATGGCGCGCGACCTCGCGCTTGGGAATCCAATTCCCAAGTGGGGGAAGGGTTTGCGTGGGAGGCGTGGTGATAGACATATCGTGATGATTGCAGGACACTATGAAGGGGTGGATGCGCGAGTGCGGAAGATACTAAAAGCAAGAAATATTTCTATTGGCGATTATGTACTGACGGGAGGTGAGCTTCCTGCGTTGGTGGTTGTGGATGCGGTATCTCGGTATGTGCCAGGGGTACTTGGGAAAAATGAATCTAGGGAAGACGAACGCGTGGCAAGCTCCGACGTGTATACGCGCCCGGAAGTATTGGAATGGAAAAAAAAGAAATACCGCGTTCCGAAGGTTTTGACTACTGGGCATCACGCTAAAATAGAAGAGTGGCGCAAGGGTAGGAAAAAAGGTTGACGACACGGTCTCTTGGGTGTTTACTTTGCAGCGGAGAAGTGCAGCATGGGGTTGCACTTCCTATAGGTGGAGGAAGTATTATGAACGAAGAGGGACGCGGTGGTACGAAAAATTCTCGAATCGGCCAGGGGAAGGAGAAAATGACCAAGGACGACGCGGCGCTTGCGCTTGCACACAAACGTGCGCGCGAAAATGCCGAGAGCGTGAGAATACGTACGCGCTCTATGGTGGTATCCTCGAGCTCCCCGAATCCGAGCGGAGAATTTTGGGGGCGGGGTAAGTAAAACCTCCGAAACATGATACCGGCGCGGGAGGCAAATGCCCCCGCGCCCACTTTTTTCTTGACATCCAGTTGAACATACTGTACACTCTCCCTCGTTGAATGAGTTACGGGTGCAAACGACTTTACATATTGTAAAAGACCACGACTTATCGTGGCGCTAGATTATAAGGAGTAAATTGCGCAAAGCGCTCGTAACCACTATGGCAGGAAAAAAACCATTGCCGCAGAAATTTTTTTCTCGGTTCCAAAAACCACTTGTGTCTCTCCCGAACCTAGTGGAGACACAACTCAATTCTTTTAGGTGGCTGATAGAAGAAGGCACGAAGGAAATCTTTGATGAATTTTCTCCAATCGAAGACCATTCGGGAAAGAAGTTTGAACTCACGCTTTCAAAATTTAAATTTGAAGAACCGAAGTGGGATGAGCACTATGCAAAAGAAAGGATGCTAAGCTATGAAGCGCCACTTTCTGTCGTAGTAAAGCTCAAAAACAAAACAACAGAAGAAACGAAAGAACAGGAGATTTTTCTTGCAGACTTTCCTTGGATGACCGATCACGGCACGTTTATCATCAATGGTGTTGAGCGAGTAGTCGTTCCGCAGCTTTTCCGCTCTTACGGAGTGTTTTTTGATGCAAACGTATATAAAGGGGTGCCATATTTCATGGCGAAAATTATTCCAGCGCGTGGCGTATGGATTGAGATTGAATCGGAGGCGGATGGTGCAATTTATGTAAAGATTGACAGAAAGCGGAAGTTCCCCGTAACGAGTCTACTTCGCGTGCTTGGTCTTGAAAAAGAAAAGGATATGTTAAAGGCTTTTTCTAAAATCCAAGGTGGAGAAGAAATGGTTAAAAATACGCTTGAGCAAGATGTTGCGACGAGCGTTGAGGAGTCTTATGTTGAAATCTATCGACGTCTTCGCGATGGAGATATCGCAACTCCTGAATCAGCGAAGGAACACGTGGATCTTATTTTATCTGCTGAGAGATACGACCTCTCTCAGGTGGGACGTTTCCATTTTAACAGACGCTTCGGGATGTCTACTGCAAAAAAAGATTTGACTGGGCAATCGCTCACGCAGGAAGATTTGATGCATATTTTAGGGCATATCCTATCGTTAAATGCCGACCCGAAAGCGCAGCCGGATGATATTGATCATCTTGGATTCAGGCGCGTTCGTTTCGTTGGCGAGCTTCTACAACAGAAAATGCGTGTAGGAATGAGCCGTATGAAGCGCAATATCCAAGACAGAATGTCTACTGTGGATGCTGAAACGACTCTTCCAGTACAGTTTATAAATCCTCGTCCATTCTCTGCGTCTGTGAAGGAGTTTTTTACTGCAAACCAGCTTTCTCAGATGATGGACCAGTATAATGTTCTTGCGGAAATTGAAAATCTACGAACACTTTCAACCTTGGGGCCGGGCGGACTAACTTCAGAGCGTGCCGGACTCGATGTGCGAGACGTTCATTCAAGTCATTATGGTCGCGTGTGTCCGATTCACACACCAGAGGGAAAAAACATCGGACTCGTTTTAAGAATGTCGCTCTACGCACGACCAAACGAATTTGGAGTGATTGAGACTCCGTACGCAAAGGTTGAGAAAGGAATGGTGACAAAAGAGATCGTATATATGAATGCACTTGATGAAGAAAAGTATGCGATTGCACATGGTGCTACGCCACGAGACGCAAATGGAAAAATTGAACCTTCAATGGTAGAGGTGCGAAAGGAAGGTGAGCCGGAATTAGTAAAGCGCAATTATGTTGATTTTATAGAAATTGCTACAAACCAGCCCTTTTCTGTGGCGACCTCCCTTGTGCCATTTGTTGAAAATGACGACGCGAACCGGGCACTTATGGGTTCAAATATGCAAAAGCAGTCTGTGCCGCTCGTGACGCCAAGTGCGCCGTTAGTTGCAACAGGCATTGAAGAGTCGGCCGCGCGAGATTCAGGGCGAATAATTATTGCAAAGGAAGCGGGGGAGGTTACTTACGTGGATTCTCAAATGATAAAAATAAAAGGATCAGGTAAGGAGAAGGAATACAAGCTTGTGAATTTTTCAAGAACGAATAAATTCACAATGTTTCATCAACGTCCGATTGTTTCAATTGGCGATAAGATAAAGAAAGGAGAAGTACTCGCTGACACTTCATCCAGCGATGGTGGGCAGTTGGCGCTTGGTCAAAACGTTAGGGTAGCGTTTATGTCATGGGCGGGAAACAACTATGAGGATGCAATTATTATTTCAGAGCGTCTTGCAAAGGAGGCCGTGCTTTCCAGTATTCATGTTGACGAATATGTGTGTATTGTGCGTGACACAAAACTCGGACCCGAGGTGACTACCCACGATATTCCAAATGTGAGTGAGTTTAAATTACGGAATTTGGATGAAGATGGAATCATTCGTGTTGGTGCAGAAGTGCGGCCGGGAGATATTCTAGTTGGAAAAGTAACGCCGAAAGGTGAGACACAGCTTACAGCAGAGGAGCGCCTTCTACATTCTATCTTCGGTGAAAAGGCAAAAGATGTAAAAGACACATCAAAGAGAATGGAGGGAGGAAAGCGTGGACGCGTTGTGGGAGTTAAAATTTTCTCACGAGACACTGGAGATGCCCTTGAGTCAGGTGTGATCAAGCGCGTGCATGTGGAAGTGGCACAGCTTCGCACCATTTCTGTCGGAGATAAGCTTGCAGGAAGGCACGGAAACAAAGGGGTTATTTCAAAAATTCTTCCAGAAGAAGATATGCCATACGACGAAAATGGCGAGCCAGTTGACATTATTTTAACTCCACTCGGTGTGCCATCTCGTATGAATCTAGGCCAGATTCTTGAGCTTCACTTAGGTCTCGCGGCAGAGGCACTTGGTTATCAAGCGGTTGTTCCTGCGTTTGCGGGGGCAACAGAGGCTGAAATTAAAAAGGAATTAAAAGAAGCGGGCTTTGATGAATCCGGAAAGCGTGAGCTGTACGACGGGCGCACGGGACAAAAATTTAACCAACCAATATCGGTTGGGGTCATGTATGTCTTAAAACTCAATCATATGGTGGAAGACAAGATTCATATGCGCTCAATCGGACCGTACTCCCTCACTACACAACAGCCACTTGGAGGTAAAGCGCAAAACGGAGGCCAACGTGTCGGAGAAATGGAGGTATGGGCGTTTCTTGGGTACGGTGCGGCGTATTCGCTTCGTGAAATTCTTACGATTAAATCAGATGATATTTTAGGTCGCTCTGCTGCTTTTGACGCGATTGTAAACGGAAAGCGAATAGAGCAGTCAAACACGCCGGCGACATTTAACGTGGTAGTGCGTCATTTGCGGGGCTTAGGCATTGATATCCAGTTTAGAAATTATGAGAACGGAGCATACGGCGCTTAATACATAATCATATGAAAAAAAACAAAGACACAATACCGCAAAACTTTGATGAACTATTTGTATCAGTGGCTGATCCGGCGCGTATTTTGGAGTGGTCACATGGTGAAGTGACAAAGCCAGAGACTATAAACTATCGAACGCAGAGACCTGAAAAGAACGGCCTGTTTGATGAAAAAATCTTTGGTCCGGAAAAGGACTTCGAATGTTATTGTGGAAAATATAGAGGGATTCGATTTAAAGGGATTGAGTGCGAAAAATGTGGCGTGGAAGTTACGCGTTCAATTGTTCGTCGTGAGCGAATGGGGCACATAGAACTTGCAACGCCAGTTTCGCATATTTGGTTCTTGCGCGGCATTCCTTCACGTATCGCACTTTTGTTTGGTCTTTCAGCAGCGGACGTTGAGAAGGTGGTATATTTCGCCGGATACATTGTGACTAAAGTTAGCGGAGAAGAGAAATCAAGACTTCTAAAAGATCTCGAGAATGAATTTCAGCTAAAAATGAAATCTGCCTCAACTAAAGAGGAAAAGAAACGATTGAAGGATTTGGCCACGGTGGCAAAGAAAGACATTGAAAGCATTAAGGAGGGCATTGTGTTGGACGAGGCGTCATATCACTCATTTGCGGTGAAATATGGAGCAATGTTTGAGGCAAAAATCGGTGCAGAATCCTTGTACGAAATATTAAAGAATCTTGATCTTGATGTGTTTATTTACAAACTCAAAGAAGAACAAGAAGGGGCTCCCGCGGCCGCAAGAGACAAACTAAAAAAGCGGCTTGCACTTGCCGAAGGAATGAAGCGCTCCGGAGTGCGCCCCGAATGGATGTTTATGACGCGCCTTCCTGTTATTCCTCCGGCCCTTAGGCCAATGGTTGCTCTCGAGGGTGGACGACATGCATCATCTGATCTTAATGATCTATACCGCCGTGTTATCAACAGAAACAATAGACTTAAAAAGCTGATGGCAATTTACGCGCCTGAAGTGATTCTCCGAAACGAGAAGCGTATTTTGCAAGAAGCAGTTGACGCACTTTTTGATAATTCAATGCGAAGAGGCGGGGGAGTCTCAGGTATTCTGGGAGGCCGCCGTCGTACTCTTAAGTCACTCGCAGATTATCTCAAAGGAAAGCAAGGATACT